>Ga0058701_10000877_pt1 | contig 20543 bp, 11 predicted proteins | sample AgamicOrMae_FD_97039 | JGI IMG/M metagenome (GOLD analysis project Ga0058701, IMG submission 97039) | Agave microbial communities from Guanajuato, Mexico - Or.Ma.e | ecosystem: Host-associated > Plants > Phyllosphere > Phylloplane/Leaf | place: Guanajuato, Mexico | collected 2012-06-04
AAAAACACGTGACATTTGGGGGGAGGGGGGGTCCCTCGAAGAACCACGATATGTCACGAGGGGGGGAGGGGGGGTCAAAAAGTGGCCTAAAAAAGGCCACGTGGTTTGTGTACGGCCCCTTATTCTTTTTTTTTTGACCAGTTTATGACGTAACGTTGCCGGGCAACTTTTTTCGAACCAATAAAACATGCCATCACCTCTCGCAAAATAAATATAAACGCAACACGCTCGTAGAATATTTCGACGCGTTAAGTAATTTTCGTCGTTGTCTCAACTCATCCCGAAGTTCGAATACTGCACACCGCGGTTTGGCGCGCGGTAGTTCGTTTAGGGGTACCATAGGACAAGATCGCTTGATTCAAGGGAGAATAAGACTTTAAATAAATATAAAGAAGGTGATTCTGTGTAAAAACAACACTTTATTAACATCACATGTTTACAATTAATGACTAGAATGTTTGGTGGTCTGTGTTTGTCGCCCTCCGCATTCAAGTCCTCACCAACTGTCCTTTGGATCGAAAGACCAGAGTTACTGCTGGCCAATAATTAAAACAAAACGATTTCTCAATTCAGGGACTATTTAAGATGGGACTTTTTGCCATTTATTTTTGAAGACTAGAGTATGCACAATATTTTTTTAAGAAGCGTGGGAATCAGCTGTTTCCTCCAACCACATTAAGTAACTGCTAGCGTCTTCAGGAAAATTAAAACCACCAAAAAACTTCCTCTAGAGAACTTTTTCACTGGCCATACGACCAGGACATCCTCTGAAAATGAATTTCTCAATTAGCTCTGTAAAATAAGCGAGGTATAGACGGTTCCCATCCTAAGGCTTCAGCCTAGGTTCACTCATGTGGTGGAATAATCGAGACTACATCTCTTAATAAAAGATAACAGCAAAACAAACAAAAGACTAAACAACGAAAGAGCACCAACTCATTATTTTTTGTGCCTTATACTTTTGCGCAATTTGAATATACCGAGGAAATTCCGACAGATTTTTAAGCCGCCTGGGAAGGTTAACGAAACATACGAATACGACAGAGCTGCAAATTCACGCGTTCCAATTCACCCCATGATGCGTCAAGCAATGTTGCCGTCCAGTCAGTTAGCCCAATCACGATTTTCATAGCATCGCAAATCACGCAGATTGTCAGAGATTAAATATGAAACAAACCAGTCACCATTGGAAGGAACAGCTCAAACGAAAAAACATTTACAAAACCGAACTACCGCTGTCGCTGTGAAAATCTTAGCCGACCGTAAAAAGGACTAACAAGAGCTTTTTCTTTCGTTTTGTTTTTTTTCCGCTCCGATTCGTGCTTGACCTTGCTGAAATTCTTCGTACCGTACAAGAAAAAGGTTTCTAACAACAACCAAATTTTTCGTAATAATCTGTGCTTATTCTGTATTCACGAGGGCGTTGCTGACAACGAAAATGGACGTACAAAAACAGGTTTTGATTTACAGGTGATCCCACATAAGTACTTTACTACGAGTCGGCGATAGGGCTGCTGGATGTCCCGAATTGCGGCCAGCGTACCGATTAAGGGACTCTGTCCCAGAATCCCACACAAACGCTGAGGAATGCCCGCAGACATAAATTTCGTCCCAAAAGCCCGAAAAGATTAAGATTTTCGCTCGTACACTAGTAATAGTGCTATGAGGCAAAGAGTTCTAAGACTAGTCTTGCAACCAAGAAACAATGCAAAAAGGTTCCTCATATCCATGACTCATTGTGTGAAGCTAGCACTCAAAATAAGATACAGCAAGTAACTGCACCGATACTCTCAATAAAACAAACCCCTCTCTTATGTTAGGCCATGAAGGGCATTAAAAAAATAATTAACAAATCTGCAAATCAAAGTCATAACTTGACTCCTTACTTTCAACGGAACTAAACTAACGGTCCAGCATTGAACAATTTTTAGTAGTCAAGTTGTTTGGAAGTTGTTCTCCAGTCAGACTTAGTGTTCAGTTCTTGGTCTAAAATACCGCGTTTCGTAGTCTTAAAGGCTTAGATATTACATACGAGCGAATCTTCTCTATCTACTGGATTCAGTCAAGGCCGCTCTAAGCTTTATCCATCAGAGCGCCTTCCTTCTCGAGCATAGGCAACCGCAATGTCAGAGTGACGAGGTGGTTGCCTAACTTTGCAATGGCCGCTCATCACGAAATCTGAAACGCCTGACTAAAGAGGTTTTTAGCGATTTCTAATGAGAGCGCAAGCTTACAGCATTCCAGAAAGCCAGAGCTGACACCATGGCCTGGATACTATCCTCTGGACGTAAAAGCTCGTTACTCGGTACCGATACAGACTGTGTCCAAAATGAGTGCTGCCTCAAACTAGCCCAGGGCACCTATCAGCTTAGTGAAAGGGAAAGAGAGAGGTGGGTATTTCCGCGCCAACATCATAAAGTAGCACGCAAGGGGGTTCACAAGACATTGTGCGAAACCGTAAACTTGCAGCACATGGGTAAGTTGTGCACCATAACGTGTGATTTGCGCAAGTCGGATACTCGTGGAAAAACAGCACAGCATAACAGAGTATATGTATACATCAGTCCCATGGCAATATCCAATCTTTCGTTACGTACGGTAACACAGAAAATCACATGTAAGCGAAACGGGAGGGGGCAAAAGACATATTTTTTACGACAAATGAAAATATGCGTAGAATATGACTATACACAGTCTATTCCAAAAAATGAGCTTTACACAGAGACGAATGGGTTGTTCGTTTTGAGTACATAGAGTATATTTGGAGGTCTTTTAGGGCACCACGAGCACTGTACACTTGACAGGGTTTAAAGTTGTCATCCTTTTTATGCTTATAGTACATGAATTTACTCGGTTTGATTCTCTACTGAGTAAACATGAGAAAGATCACAACATATAGTACAGTATTTCAAGTCATTACAAACGTTTCTTCGAAAATAAAGTATTAAGTATGAAAGATTGTATCCTAGTCTATTAGGAAGCATTACTGTGCTGCCAGTGGCAATACACGCCTTTGAAACTCTCAGAATGAAAACAGATTTCCACTCACACCAAATAAAAGCCAGCACAGACACCGACACGGCGGTAAATTAGGCAGTTTCACCTGACCAGAGTCCCTGACCAATGACCAGAGTCCCTGACCACTGACCAGACATCGCCCCTACCTCTGTTGCCTCCACATTCAACTGCAGAAAGTCATCATTCTACAGTAAATCCATCGCATTTCTAATTGGTCAAAACGCACAGTACGGATTAGAGGAAGCCTTTAGCTACAACTCGTCTCTGCAAAACCTCACCTAACGATAATAACAGACTTGTAATCAACAGTTTATTGCCCAGTCTTTGATCTTTTTGATCATTTTAAGCGCAGCCCTGTTTAAGTCCACCCACTTGGGCTTGTTCGGCTTTCACAAAATCGCTAATGTTACGCTCTTAGAATTTCAACGTAAAACGTGAAAAAAGTGAATCATTCTGTGTAGTAATAAAGTTGTAAGAAAATTCTTTTCACCAATCTATCGTTATATCAAATGTGTTCTTAAGTAAATCATTCTGTTCGCCTACTTATCCTTGAACAAGGCCCGCTACGAGCTTCTGCTCCCTTGGGGTTCTGAATTCGAAAAAAAAATATTTTAAAATAATGCACCAGCGAATTGAAAATTGTGTACCATACCAACAACGTCTTTTCAATATTCGGTTGAGCAATCTTTTTGCGCTACATTGCAGGGTCATTACCACTTCTTCCGCTATTTGTATCGTCAAATTACTCGTGAATACTAATGAATATTTAACAGTTACAATCAACAGGACATCGAAGCACTACGGACACCATGGCAGAAAATGGAAATAAATACGAACAAATGAAAATAAATAAACGAGCAAACTTTTCCTCGCTGAAGATTGCAGTGTATTATTACCAACTAAACAACGTGATTGAACTGTCTTGTTCACCTCAACAAAACCTTTAACACCAGACTTAATTGCTCTCTTAAAAAAAGGTGAGAGATGGAACTACATAACTCGAAATATAAACTGATGCTTAAGGTTGCGGCAACACACCATGTATGTATTTACTTGAGAACTGACAATGGCAATAATATCTTTCCCAGCGAGTAGAGGCCGACATTTTTATGTGCACGGAGTACATGAAAAAAAATTAAGGTCGTTGTCTCGAAATATCGTTTGCAGTTTTTCCTGAGCCTTTTAAACGAAAGGAAAACATTAGGAAGGATAAAGTTTCGACCGTGACGATCTGTGCACCATTTTGCAAAACTTTTCCCCAGCTCATAGGCTGAAGCTGCTCAAGTATTTCTTATTGAACCTCTTTAGACCTAAACCCAAAGTAATTTAAAGTGGCTTTTGATCGAATAGATTAGTATGGGGAGATGTTCACTGAGTACAGATTATATCACGGATGCGGCATTATAGCTCAAATCGAATGTGCGTTAATTACAAGACAAAGTGGTATTTTACATTTGATCTGGACTAAATATACCCTCTTTTCGTCGCATTACCAAGCCTCAAAACCGTATTGGCATAAACAGTCGTGAAACAACGTGTTCCTATACACGGGCGTCGCGGTAGTTCGGTCTCTGTCCACCCTGCATCAAAAACGTACACCGGTCTCACTCCCACAGCTCACATGAATGCAATTCTTTAAAAAAGTTAAACTGGCGCGCCCGACTTTCGAATCCGATTAAAACTACGTTAAAGCTTCAGTTTACCAAAGTCGAGAAAGGAGCTCTGGATGAAGGGAACACACCAACAGACGTGTCAAATGGAGATCAGTCGTTGGAAGACAATATTACGTGCAAAAGGGGGTCAACTTGTAAAGTGACCGGCTTCAAAGATGTCTCGGAGACTCTTGGCGAGTACACGTTCGGAAATGATAGCTCTACATCAGAAACGCCAAAAGATAACTTGATTCTCGCTATAGTCACTTACATCCAAGCACCTTGCGGTGCATTCACAGTGGAATCATCAATGAATATGCAGTAATGGACGACTGTCTTAAGACAAATCGCCAACCCCAGCTCCTGAGATAAGGTGGTCTATGAGTCTTCACCAACAGGAAACAGGAGACAATAATTATCAGAAGGAATCAGTTAGCGATTCTGTATATAGACCTTCACTTGGAACGCATCATAACTGGAACAGTGTTAAGGCCGGGTGACAACTATGACTTTAGTGTCTTCCATAAGTTCAGTAAGCCTGCGAATTTCTACCTACAAAAGACGGGAATAAAAAGACCACTTATCAACTGTAACACAGCTTAAAAGTCTTCGTCCTTACAAATACCAAAGCAGGCCAGGCCATCGGTCTATCTGCGTGGATAGAGTTTATCAGCCCTGATCGAAGAATCCATACCTGATATCTATGGAATCCACATTCCTTTGCATTTTTCGGAATCCGTGGCTTTTCAGGTAATAACCTACGGATATCCATAGGTTCACTGTGATATCCACAACCACAGGTTTTACGTATGTATATCCTCAGCTATGGATATCCATTGATTCAACGGATTTTCGGGCGCTGATATCCATAATTTTCTTTAGATGTCCATATCAAGCCTATGGATATCCATATGGATATTCATAATATCCAAATGGATTCTTGGACCAGGGATCAACCAGTTAACAAAAACTATGCTGCAACTATGAAACACCAAATCGGAAGGGACGAATTGGAAAACAAAACACACATGAATAATGGATACGACCTAAGACAGGGCGATAAAAATAGGACGAATGCCTTCTGTACTGTACATCCGAACTAACAATTCAAAAGATAAGCCCCTAAGGTAACGTCCGGATACCACTAGGCGAATGGGTCTTACTGCCAGCCACATCTAGAGATTCATCAGATCTATCTAGAGATCTGCTCATGAGTTGAACGGCCTGGATTTTTGCTTTAGGAACTTAAACGTAATTCACAGAAAGCTGAAAAGTAAAAACCACGAGATCCTCTAACCAGCAGAGGATCAACAACACGGATGGGACTTAAGAGTCAATTGTAAAAGTAAGAATGTTTGAGGTCTAAATACCTAGATCATTTTGCTGGTCCCAGTCAGCTGGTATGTGGTATAGTGATTCGTTTCCATCAGGCTGTAGAATACTGTACGACTCGCCGAGCGGTACTGTCAAAAGTCACGCAAGGTACTGTACAAAGTTACCAGTGGTTATTTTGATTGCGACAAGCTGTCACAAGCAACTGCAAAGGCAATATGAATTCAGGACTTGGAACAGCGCAAATCAGGCGTATATTTTTAGTGATGATATCCTGGAAGCCAGCACAACAGGAAAGCAAAATGGTCTATATTTTAGGCCAGCGGAGCTTACTTAAGCTTGTTTTAAGACCCATCTAACTTATTTCCTACATCCACCGATATTACAACTAAGGATGCCATGTTTTATATGGGCTGGAATGTGTATTGTCGCCTATACTAAAAAAACGAACGTCGGGTTGCATAAACGGAATCCGGGCGAATACACACATTTTTTGTTAATTTCTACAACGACTGTACAAAAAGACTAAAATATTTTTTTTTGACACATTGAGCTTTCATCAAGTTAGAGGGGCGATTTTCCTGTACGAAAATTCATAGGATGCGCCGTACAGAGTATGTGACCTTATACGATGCACATTCGACCAGTCGGCCCGTTTCTTATCAAACGTCACACCTCGTATGGGTGCACATATTATGATTCTTTCGCGCCGGAACGTAATTCTACTGGGCACCACTTGCGTTCACTTCTAAAACCTTGTTTTCTGGTTCGTTCAGAATCCTCTCTACACTTAGAAAACAAATTATGAACATCGGTGGTTGTTTCGAGAAAGAGAAAAAAACATAATAAAAGGAAAAAAAGACGAGCACATGAGTTTTATCGAGCCAATTACCTTAAAAAAAACTGTCTGGGTCTTAATCCTCAAAGCCCGCTGAGAAAGTCTTTCAACTGACTAGTTCGGTCTGTACAGAGCTTGGCTCCGAAGCAGTTCAATTGTAAAACTCTGAGAAATTCAATTCCCTACGAAATAATTCCGAAGTCTTTTTTTTTTTGTCTGTTCACAAATAGACCACTATTCGGGTAAATAGAGTTATATTAGTGGTTATTTAGGCAACAATGAGAAGTCTTGAAGATTGTTTACCGTCACCCGGAGAATTTCGATAAATAAACCTTTTCAGACATGTACACGAAATTTTATCACTCTGTTCAATTTTCATTGAAAAAAAGGAACAAGATCGATCTTGATTCTCATGATTAACCTGTGATTAATTCTGCTTGCTGTCTTAAGTTACTCGCCTCATGGTGCGGTATGAGAAATTCTGCGGAGTTTAGCTGATATTCTCATACCGAACAATGTCAACCTTTTAGTAATATGCGAGCAGAACGGTCCAAAGCTCAGTTAATAGTTTGTGAGTTGAAGTTAAGAATCCTTAACGCCGTTCAGTCACAAGGTCCGGCCTCACTTCTTAAAACGATCCTTTAAAGTCAGTTTAGAAGGCCTTTGCAGAAGAGCAGAGGCGCCATTCAACATGTCTTTTTTAAGAACTCGTCGATCAGAAGGAATGCAGTCCCAAAATTCTGGTTGGCTGCGTTGAAAAAATCTGATTTACATGATAAAAAATCAATATTGAAACGCACCAACGTAACTTTACAGCAAACCAATCCACGACCTCTGTCGCCAATTTTCTTTAATAACTCCCAAATTGGAAAGGGTTTAACAGATAATCGAGTGTTTGTTAGAAAAATGTCGAGGATTCTTGACGGATAAATTATCGGTAAATGGAGCCATTAACACCCATCGGCTGGTGCAAGAAGTAGCACCAATGAACCACGGTTCAAAATCCGTTAATTATTGTTAACAAGGAAGGATCAAAGTACGGTTTGACAAGCTTACATAAACAGGTTTCAAAAACCTGTTTATCGGAAGAAAGGTTTAAGTGTGACTAGCCAGGCCTGCGTTTTTTAACCCGTATTGAATGAAAGACGCCGCGTGTCTCAGACACAAACGTTGGATCATCTATAAACAAAAACACGTAGATATTGACGCGTAAAAAGTAACAGATTATAGAGCCTGTCATACTAAGGAGTGGTACATCGGCGCAGCTTGCGCTGTCCTCAGGGGAAAAGAATTCATACGTTTTTCGGCGATTTTGCATAGTTTGCAGAGTTAAAATTTAGATATAAACGATGTTTAAACGACATTTAGATTTATTTAAACTGGAATAAGTGATTAGAAATCGGTTCGACTGGCAGGGTAAGAAATAGCTATGTAGTTTTCTAGTCGTTCAATCAATGTGGGTCATTGGCGGTTTGATTTTAAAATTCGCGGTCTTTTGTACAAGCTCGCTGTTTGATATGTCCGTATTATAAGAAACCTTAAAACGAACATCCCCCGCAATGCCGAAATTAGATTACAAACCGTAGGTACATCGAAATTACAGTAGCGTTCCCTGGATCGAGAATCCATAGCAAGTCAATGCATGGACATCCATAGAAATCCAAATATATTCACATGGATATCCATTTATGGATATTTATCGTTTACGGATATCCATTGGAGAATGTCCTTGCATGGATATCTGTGCTTGGATATCAACGTGGATACCCACGCTTGTGTGGATAATTGAGGACTGACATCCAAAAATCATTGATATCCATGTTGATATCCGTGGATATTTGGAAATCCATGCATGGATTTGCTATATGGATTCACGGACCAGGGTTGGGAAAAGAAAAAGCGTAAAAAAGAGCTGGCATAAAATTTCCCGTGTACCATTCCCTAGCCCGATGTATTCCAAGCCCATCCAAAGATGAAACTAAACATCTAGGTCTTAATCGGAGAGATTTACAATGAGCTGGATTGCGAAGAACGCGCCAGTACCGGTAAGGCACTAATTGTGAGCTTGTGTCGCATATCCATTAAGCTTTCTATCTTCTGTGTTGAATCATGCGCGCTTAGTTAGAACGCAGAAAGGTTTTTGAATGTCTATTGTTAACAGTCACGGACATGGAATACATAACACGGTGCTTACTTCGCAAAATCCAAACGATAATAACAAACATTTTTACTGAAATTCGAACGCATAGCTGCACGTATTAGTAAGGGGTGTCTATCGACCCGACTGCCCCATTTATTACGTCGGGTTCAAGTCACCTCCCATTTAAAATGCATTCGGTTGGTTACGTGCGTTTAAGTCTCCCTAATGCATGACGGGTCAATAGCAACATCCTGTGTACCAAACTGACTCCATCACAACAAGTTGTAATCTTTTTCAGAGGGCCGAAATTGGCTAACGGTTTAGCAAAATGAATTTCATCGAAGTAAACACCATGCTGGATTTATACGTATCTGCATCAAAGGAAAACTTAGGCCCGGATCGGGACGGTTCGAAAATAAAGAACAGGTTTGGCTGACCCTTCAAGTACGAGGGCCTACAGCTTATCAGCATCACATTCGGCCACCTCTGAGGTGCCTACCGACTTCAAGCACTGCAAGTCAAAATATGGGCCTGAAAACTTTTCAAAGCGAGTTTTAGGAACATGGTTGTTGTGCGTCAATAATTCGGAGCTATTAGCCAAAAGTTTATAACCGAGGTTTGAACCAGTAACTTAGGGTTTGGCAATCCTAGCGTTCAGCCGTGCTTAGTCAGAAGCTATTATTCAAAGTAGGAATTCGACTAGTCATTGGTTTTCAGTGATAGGCACCTCAGATCAACTCCACACTTAGTCTATTGTCAGTAAGTTTGAGATGTGCGAGGGGTGTTTTCGAACCTGCGTCGCAAATTGTTGATCTTGCAGGCGTTGAGCTGCGAGGCACTGCCGCTACTCCACCTCCACCCACCGAATCCACCCCTCAGTCACTTCTTCATCAGTTGTAGAAGCCGCGAGTCGTGCGGTTCCGATTGTGCCACTTGCACTTGAGAATGCGCACATAAGTCCTACGAAACGACGCATTGCACAACGCATAGCACATCGGGTTGATTGTGCTATTAATATAACATAAATAATAGAAGAAGTCCCAAAGAGCGGGGGGAATACAATCAGCACAAGAAGTCAATGGCTTCACTAGCACCAAAATATTGTATGGCGTCCATGTAATAATAAACGTGAGCAAAATGGCCGACAGCGTTTTCGCTGCCTTCCTCTCTGCTTTCTTTTCTTGCGTTTTCTTGCGCTTTTTCGCTTGCGGTTTTGATGTGCCCAAATTACTCAGCAGCGCACGGGACCTGCAAGAAGAGTCTACGTCAAGACACTCGCTGAGTGCATCTACTGAGCTCAAGTGGCCTCGAATCACTAAAAACGCAACCTAACCGAAGCCTTCCATCACCTCCTTACAGTTACCCTTAAACGAACTACTCACAGAATACACAATAAAAACAAAACCTTCTTTTAGGGAATGCTCTACCTGTTAAGGGTGCGAAACCAGAACTGGGGTGGTACGAATATTGGTTATTTTTCAAGATAAGCCTATGTTCATCCCTATCATTCGAAAGGTCTCGGCGAGAGCTTGCCATTGGTGTGGCTGAACATAGGTTTATCATGAAAAATAAACGAGTTGTGCGTATTTTGATTATTTTACAAGATAGGCCAATGTTCAGCCATATCATTCGAAAGGTCTCAGCGAAAGCTGTCCATTGACGTGGCTGAACATAGGTCTTTTTTGAAAAATTACCAAAATACGCTCTTCTCCCTTTTCATTTTTTACCCAAAAAAGGTATAGCATTCCCAAAAACGATGGTGTGGGTTTTACTGTGTATCCTCCCGGCCCTCGGGTGCGTACTTACCCGCCGTGAGACGCTAGCTGCTTCGGCATAGTCTTGGCGTTCAGGGGGATTCTGATGTCGGGCATCTGCGAGGGCCTCCTCATGGCGGTCCGGTCGATGGCCGACGCGGACCCCGACGCCGACCCGGGGCCCCCCGCGTCTGCGCCCGCAGCGGCGTCGCCGCCCGCGCCGTCCAGAGCGTCCCCCGGCTCCTCTCCGTCGTCGGCGATCATCTTGATGGACGGCACTTCGTTGCCCTCCGCGGGCAGCTCCGACGGCAGCCGAATTAAGATCGTGTACACCTGCGCAGCGAGACACAGTCACGACGAGTTCACCGAGGTGGGCAACACGCAACACTCGTATGTGTTGCGGTTGCCTATCCACCGATTGACAGGGGCTCTCCACTCTTCACATCGTTACTTTCTTAGCCGGTGAAACGCGTAGCTATGATAGCGCTATGAGATTGATGCTTTGCGCTTACAGAAAAATCAAACAAGATCTAGAAACTTGGTTTTGTTTACAAATTTGTGTTGGTGGCAGCGCGTGAGGTAGGACGGGGAAGGTCTAAATGGGACAGACCTCATCTTGGTCCAACACTCTTCTACCATCCTTTTTCCGCAACGAACTCAAATGAATGAACAAAAAACTCTTTAAATCTTGTCTGGCTGCTCATTTTTGGACACCACTTCACTTGCTTAAAACAATGCTACTCAATTTTAAAGGGTCACATTAAGGTAAAAACCAAATTTCGAGTCAAGTCAACTTAGGAAACTTTATTTTTTAAAAATCCTCATGAAGAAGTGCTTCGATTATAAGGCACTGTTGTGAACTCATAACTAATTGGACAGTTAAGAGCTCGCTGGTGCAGTCAGCGGTATTACCATAAAAACACGGGAGTATCTATTGACCCGACTGCCCCATTGAAAATGCATTACGTTGGCTTCCCTGCTTTCACGTCTCCCTATACTAACGCATGTCGGGTCAATAGCAAGACCCTAAACACAAAACCGCGTTCTGGAGACTGCTATACCTGTTATGGGAATGAAAGTAAAACGGGGGTAGTGCGTATTTTGGTGATTTTCCAACGTAGACCTATGTTCAGCCACATCAATGGAAAGTTCTCGCCGAGACCTTTTGAATGATATGGCTGAACATTAGGCTACATTGAAAAATAACCAAAATTCGCAGCATCCCGTTTTGGTTTCACACCCCAAACAGGTAGGGCATTCCCCTGAACGGGTGATTTGTCTTTACCTTGGACACGGTGAACGTACCGAGTCTGACGATATAGATCTGCCTGAGAGCCTCGCGGACGAGGGCAGGCTGCGTGTGTCGTAGTGCACCGCCGGCGCGGCCGCCGTGTGCGCCGCCGTGTGCGCCGCCGCCGACGCCGCCGTGCCCCCGGCGCAGCCCACGGCCCGGTAGCCCGAGCTGCCCGTCGACGCGTACGGGTCCCGGATCACGTTGAGCGACGTGCACCGCGACACGGAGCTCTGCAGGGGCGTCTCCACGGACACGGGCGTGGCGTAGCCCAACTCGCTCGGGGACTCATCGCACTCCTCCGCGTCGCGGCCGGCGTGGTACCACGCCACGCACCACCGTCGGATCCAGCTCCAGTGAGCTGACCCCTTCCACTGAAACAACAACAAAAATACAGTAGTCTCAGTTATACGTCTCTCAGTTGTAAGTCCCAACTCGTTTGTACGTCCTATTGGTATAGTCTGATCCAGAATACTTTACATAGCGTTATACGGAAGATTATTTTCACTTGTACAGTAGATTCTCAGTTATACGTCTCTCAGTTGTAAGTCCCTCTCGTTTGTCATCCAATTGGTATAGTCCCGTTCGGAATACTTTACATGGCGTTGTGCGGAAGGTTATTTTCACTTGTACGTCCCTCTCAGTTCTAAGTCCAAATTTTTGAGTCCCGACTTGGACGTATAACCGAGGTTTTACTGTATATATTTTTAAAAAAATGCTACACCTGTTTTGGGTGTGAAACCCAAAAGGGAGTAGTACGTATTTTATTTCGGTTCGTTTACATGCACACCACACTCTCTAAATGGCTCTCTATTTTAGATCTCTATTGCTGAGCAGAAGTTCTCTACGCCTTATATTCTAAGCCAGGTCGATCTGTCCGTAGTACAGATTATCCACCGTTTCTGTTTGGTGCTTCTACTGACCTTACTCCCCCCGCTGTAGGAGACGTCGTCGCCCGGGCCAGGCCTGATGGGCGTGAAGTTGTCCCTGTCGGGGCCCGCGTCGGCAAGGCCCCCCGACTCGGAGCGCTGGCGGCGCCATTCCTCCAGGTCTGCCGGGTCGTCGCTGCCCACCACGCTGCAAGCCCCTCTATTAGCACCATTCAACGGAATCGCGTGCTTTTCGTTACTGGAAAAGAAACCAACAGCGTTAGCACAAATCGGGCTATCGCTCCGTCGGGGACCTCACCCACTTGATCCGCATCTCTTCCCTCAACCTTGACCAAAAAAACTGGAATGAATATCATTTGATCCCTAAGAAATAATCACTACAAGGACTACAACTGTCCGCCCCAGATTTTCTTGTATTTTTCAGGACTGCAAGATAGCGGTATGGAAAAATCAGGGGCTACAAGTAATAAGCGTCCAGTTCAGATTTGCTTTTTCTAAACCGTCCAGTTGCGGCGCCCGCCGAAATAGCCCACTTCTGTCGCTACAAAAAATTTTATTTTTCGACCAATTTGCGTTTTGAAAGGTGGATATTAGAGACAATACTTTTGTCGACAATATCCACTCTTCAAAACGCAAATTGGCCGAAAAATAATTTTTTTGGTAGCGACAAAAGTGGGCTACTTCGGCGGGCGCCGCCACTGGACGGTTTAGAAAACGAGTTTGCGAAACTGGACGGTTTAGAAAACGCAAATCTGAACTGGACGCTTATTGCTTGTAGCCCCCGAAATACCCAAGCCCTTGCTGCTGAAATTCATTTCACTACGATGGCTTGAAATGAAAACAATGGTTACAAATGAAACTGTACTAGTTAAAAATGCTGTTTCAAAACTGTACTACTTGCAATTCGTAAGCATAGGAATTAGTACATTCTTGAACGAGCATTTTCAAGTAGTACAGTTTCATTTGAAGCCATCGAAAATAGCGTCCCATTTTGGACTAAAAATAAATTTTCTATATAATTTAAAACCAACAATCATACCTTGTAGAACACCAAAACGTAGCGCCTAATAAGACTGAAATTTTGAGGATTGTGCGATATTTCCAGCCGTTTTTAAGATATTAGCAATTTTTCGTGTTTTTACATTTTTTGTTCACTTTTTAACGCTGATTTAAAGGTAGGAAATAAGCATTCTGACAGCAAGTTCCGGGCTCCGGTACATTTTCATATACTATCTCAAAGGTCTGAAAGTTTCAATAAAATCAGAGGCGGTGAGATTAGGTAAGTTTACTCCGCTTGTTAGTTCACTATCTCACAACTGGCAGTCAGTATTAAGGCCACAGTGACTGGAACCTCTGCTGTATCACTCTCCAAAGGCGTGTTAATAATCTCAACATTTTACATTGTGACAAAATTTAGCCTTCACATCATTAACCCCCAACCGCCCAGCGATGCCGTCCGCAAACAGAAAACTACATTTTAGCGAATCTTTCCAGCTCAGTATTGTCACAATTTAAAAAATATCACCCCTCTGGAAACCTGACATTTAATTTACGCATTTCCCAAAGCTTAAAATTGCGTAGTTAAATGGCAAAAATCCTTCGAATTTCTCTTAAGCTAAATTTCACTCGAAATAATTTGGGCTGTTATAGGTTAACTTTGTTTTGCAATGATTAAGAGACTTACCTCGAATTTGAGCGTTTTGAGCTATCCTTTTTTCCTGCCTGCAGGTTCGGTAGATCCTTTTGTCTCTTCTCAGTCTCACGCCAAATTCGCCAATACAATATACACATGACTGTGACCGGCACGTAGAAGGCAGCGATCGCTGTGCTGAATGTGATGTACCGGTTCGTCTCTATAAACTGAATGTAGCACTCGTACTCCGGAACAGTTCGCTCTCCTTCGATGTACGGCCACGAGTAGATCCACGGCGTCCAAACCACAAACGAAATCACCCAGGCGCAGCCTACACACACAAAAAATCCATTATTTTAACCGATTTGCGCCCAGAGGAAGTTTGAAAAAAATAATTTAAGGGAATAATCAAAACGTTATGAGTCAAAATTTTGAAAAATGGTGTTTTTGAAATGATCATTTTTTTTATTTAGGCTAATTTATACATCACTCAGTTGTAAGTCCCTCTCGTTTGTACGTCCAATTGGTATAGTCCCGTTCAGAATACTTTACATAGCGTTATACGGAAGATTATTTTCACTTGTACAGTAGATTCTCAGTTATACGTCTCTCAGTTGTAAGTCCCTCTCGTTTGTACGTCCAATTGGTATAGTCCCGTTCAGAATGCTTTACATGGCGTTGTACGGAAGGTTATTTTCACTTGTACGTCCCTCTCAGTTCTAAGTCCAAATTTTTGAGTCCCGACTTGGACGTATAACCGAGGTTTTACTGTATATATTAAAAAAATAACTTTTCGCTTAAAATAAGTGATTCATGGTAGAATTTTGCATAAATATTGACATTTTTGATGGGTCGATAACAGCCCAGTGGGCAAAAATCGGTTAATCAAGAATCACAAATTCGCCAAGCCAAACTAAAATGCTGCATCTGCTGGAAACTAGAAAAGAGATGTCCTTAGAACAGGTTAGTTTGGTGGCAGGCACTGTACTCTTCACTGTGAGCGACAAACGTTGCTATTTTACTGGATTCCAATATAGTGACCCCAACAGTCTTTTTTCGACGTATTTGTCTGGAAAGACAGTAATGATTTAAGAAATGAGATTCTCGTGATCGAGTGTTGAGTTGAGGCACGTTTTCGTGCCGCAACGACCGTCCACTTGACACCGAAGAGAAATGGCACTCATCCATTCGCTGCTGTGGATACAAGACATACTGCACCTTGTCTTTCCCCTAAACGGCTGTCTTGCCAACAGAGGCAGCTTTTTAAATAAACTTGATCGTTGTCGGACTAGGAGTACCAATTCAAAGGCGATCAAATCAAACAAATGCGCATCTGGAACGCTATTCCCGAGTTCAAGTGTCCATGCAATATCCATGCCGAATTATCCATTCATTAAAAAACGCGAATGAATATTTAGAGACTCTCACTGATTCAAATTTACAGTGATAATGGGCAAGAACTGCGAATTTGACAGTGTGTGGAGAGCTAATAACCAGTGGCTAGCGGCGCTTAGCGAAATCTATTGTTTTTCGGACCAGCTACAAAGCTCCCCGCAGTCATTTTGCCCCCCCCCCCCCACCGAATCGGAGATATCGTAGCAGCAGGGTATCAAATCTCCTCCCAATGATTTCTACATTTGTCCGAACAAGACATTTCACTCTTCCCATACAGCAAACCAACGACCAGCTCATTTGCGTTAGCATTGCCTCAAATGGAGTGCTAAGAGACAACAAGCTCGATTCCATATTCTTTTAGGGTCTACGACTTCGAAAATTCGAAGTCTCAAACAAAATCGTCTGCACTTTTCAATGATTGTGAATAAAATACAAAAAAGCCCATAGTTATGTATCTATATTTCATACATTTAAGGTGTTCTCGGCACCTTAAAAAATGAAGACGAAAATCTCAACATAATTTATTTATTCCATGCCAAAATTTGACCTTAACTTTACCTTACTCAAGAATTCTAATGGAAACTTTTTCCAAAAATTTTGGAGATTTTTTGCCGATTTTTGACAATTTAGTTGCATTCCCTGAGCCTGAATCGGTTAACACCATGGTCACACGGACCATTCATCGGTTGGACGCTGGTGCAAAACCTTGTTGACTCCTAGCGCAGGAAGGATGGCATTCGTGAACCGTCCCAAGTCGATAGTGATAGACAGGAGCGGAAGAGAAAGACACACTGATAAGGCGCTGTTTTGAGGCGCCGCAGGTTGGCAGCAGCGACTGCAGCGCCACCTGTCGGTGCCGCCTGAAGATGCCGCCGGAGGGCGCCACCTGACGGGGCCACCTGCCGGTGCCGCCTGAAAGTGCCGCCTAAAAGTGCCGCCAGAGGGCGCCACCCGACGGGACCGCCTGGCGGCTGGCAACCCTTTCTTGATAGCGCCGTGGCTCCTCATCGGCAGCTGATAACTCTTGCGATCCGACTGATATTCAACTTCAACAAAACTGATTGAGCACGTCTATGCTCAAAGTTTTGTTCGACGAAGACCGCCCAAAAATCAGAGCTCGACTAACAGTTTTCACTCAACGAAATGCAATGGCCGATACGACTTTTTGTACCGACGTTGGACAAATGTGAATTCCCCCTGTAGCCGGCCGTGTTTAAAACGTATTCCACGGGGTGGAATATCGGAAGGCCATGCAGGCTCACCTTATTGCTGCTGTGCGGGTTGCCGTCCACCACTTACCCCAAACCCGCCGGTTTTACGAGTATAAACTCGAGCGCTTCCGGAACCGGTAAACCGGCCCGACTTTGTTAAGGAAAGAAAAAATGGTTTGGGAATCACTCAGGAAGAAGTGTGTTGGTGAGGAAAATCGGTTGGGAGATGGGGTATTTTGGTGAGATGCCGTGTAATAAGCGACTTACCGATCATGACAGCGGCTCTGGTGGTGGTTCTCTTGGCTCGATACGTCAGAGGCCTCGTGACGGAGAAGTACCGGTCGAAGGAGATAATTAGAAGATTGAGCACCGATGCGTTGCTGTTGAGATAGTCCAGCGTGAGCCATGCATCACAAATGGCCGGGCCCAGCGGCCAGTAGCCCATCAGCGAAGAAACCGTAAACAACGGCATTGAGATGAGGCCGATAGCCAGGTCAGCTACGGCCAGGCTGCAAACAACACAAAGCTTCAATACAAAACGAAATTATACGATCAACTCTTCCACGACCAAAGCCTGATTTGGCCACTGTATGCCACTCTAAATTTGAATCAGTGAGAGTCTATGTAAATCAGTGGATTTTCACTAAACCTAAGAGACTCTCACTGATTCAAATTTAGAGTATGACGAAAAGTATCTACAGCCATCCTTGAACTGCTTAAGGATACTCTTCCACCAAGGGTCATGTAAAGATAAATTTAGGAAAGTGGTTTCTTGGTTTTCCTTACGTCAGGATGCGTCTGAGACGCTTTTAAAAAAGTGGGGTCACCGATTTATTTTTTGAAAATAATGGTCAAGGAAAGTTTGAAAAATACACGTACTCTTATGGCGGAGCGGAATAATGGCTCAAATTATAAGGTTTTGTTTTTTTTCTTTTTGGAGGTGGGCCGAATAAATTCATCCTCTTCGTAAACTACATTTAGGTAAATCTCCCTTGAGTAAACCTATGTAGAAGAAAAAAAGGTTGGGTCACCATGAAATAACAGAAGAATCGGTAGGTTTTAGCCTTTATTTGGTTCAGATTTTGCCAAATCAGCGTTTAGGAGTGATTTTGAAGCTCCTAAACCAACATGAAATCACCATGATTTCATTAATAAAGTTGAAATAAGGAACATATAGACCTTCCTCAACACTCCCAAAAATTTACGTGGGATTTGGAGCAACTTCTTTTTAGCCGTCCCGCGGGTCGGGCCGGCCGCAGAAGAGTATCCTTAACAAAGATGTGCCGCTTCTACTGCGCACTTTTACGAAGAGGGCGTGCGTTTCTCGAAAAGTAGTAGTAAAGGGTAGCGTACCTAAAGAGGAAGTAATTGCTAATGGTCTGCAGCTGCTTGTCGATCTTGAAGGAGATCATGACCATGGAGTTGCCGATGACGGTGACGAGGGAGAGCGCCCCGGCAGTGATGGCGATCACCACGACCATGGTGAAGCCGTAGCGGCCCTCGGGGGGCCCGGCCTTGGTGGTGGCGTTCACCAGGTCGTCCAGGAGGGACACCGACGTCGAGGGGCTGGTGGCCATGAGCGTCGTCATGAGGGTGGACGCGACGAGAGCGGCGCCGTCGGTCGAGGTGGGCGCGGGGGCGGCCGCCGACGCGGGCCCCGGCCCCGGCCCCGTGGCCAAGGCCATGCGGCCTCGAGCGCCGCCCGGGCGCCACCCGCCCCGGCTGAGGACGCCCGCCCGACCCGACACTCGCCTAGCGCCAGGACCTTACATGCTGAAACACACAAAACACACTTTCAGATAACACAGTTCCTTCTATTTTCTCTATCATCTGCAATGTTATCAATAAAATTTGAATCAGTGAGAGTCTCTTTGATGAACATTCACTGAATCTTACACACTCTCACGGATTCAAATTTTTAGACTATGGACAGCTCAACTCTGGCTGGTTGACCCTGTGTCTCGCTCCGTTTGGCATTACCGAGAACGGCGGAACACAAAAAGGACGAATTTGTAAACTTCCAAGTTTGCAGTGTACACAAACTAAACCTCGTTTTAGGTAGTCCTGCACCTTGTTCTGGGTATGAAGGTGAAACAGGAGGAGAGAGTAATTTGGTTACTTTTGAAGCTAGATCTATCAACCCTATCAATTTAAAGGTCTCGTCGACAGCTCTTCATCAACATGGTTATTCATAGGAGGGGTATCTTGAAAGATAACCACATTACGCTCTTCCCATGTTTTGCCTTAACACCTAAAACAGGGGTTAGTTTTTACAGTGTTGAGGCTACAATATATATATTTCATTTCATTCAGGAAGTCGTGTGATCGATTGTCTCGATTCCATACCAAGGTGGAGGGAGAGAGGCCATTACGTGTTAATAGACCTCCTGCGCGATGCACTCGCTCAAGAGCTGTGATAATTCGTAGGATTGTTTAAAGATATCATCTTTCTCACAGCAACGAATAGAGATGCAGGTTATCATAAGCGGCATGAAATTTTGAGTAGTTCAACTTCACCTGAAAAATTGAACTCTGCTCAACGGAAGTCGGATAGCGTCATTTTTGCGGCAATACTTGATTGTGAGACTGTCGCCGTGCGCGCAACAGGCGAGTTTCTCGGCGCGGGAAGCGTGTAGCGTGTGGGCTTTCGTGTCGCCCCCGACGCTCATAATATTCGGTGCATTCGGATTTCCTTACGGCTGCCCTCCCAAAACCCTTTCATCCAGTTTGCGCTGTGCTACAACTTTCCCTCCTGTATTCTGTCTCGGACTTCCCCAGAGTGGGAGCAGAAATAAGTGCTGTTGAGGCGGAATCGCGGACGTTGAGTACACTCGCATAGACCCAAAACCAGAGAATAACTAAGAAGCTAAGCTACTCTTGAATTACACCATTCCATGATGCATTTTTTCTACTTCCTCATTCGAGAAGGATCGAAGTGTTTGACTTTCCATCCTGAAATTCCATATTCAAACTGAGATGAATTTCATAGGCAGCTTTGATTGTGCCATCGATATAAATCTTGCAAGTCTCCTCTTTTGATTTTTTTTTCAAAACTTATAAGATACGCAAACCTAACTCACGAAGTGCGTAGGGTAACTTATTGATACTTTTCCCGATATCTCGTTGCTCTTTTTTGATTTGTTTTTTTAAACAAAAACTTTATCAACGACAACTGATTCAAAAAAGTCCCATCTTTTGCCAAAAACAGTAACAAAAAATATCTGTTATAACTCTGAATTGAGAACATCCCATGGGAGCACAGTAAAAACTAACAAGGGAAGTACTCGGACGGTCAGACGCATATTTTCGTGAGCATTTGAGGACTTGAAGTCAACGTCCTAACTTAATTTTTGGAACTTTCAAACCCGGCAAAAAACTTAAATTAGGGG
>Ga0058701_10000878_pt1 | contig 20529 bp, 12 predicted proteins | sample AgamicOrMae_FD_97039 | JGI IMG/M metagenome (GOLD analysis project Ga0058701, IMG submission 97039) | Agave microbial communities from Guanajuato, Mexico - Or.Ma.e | ecosystem: Host-associated > Plants > Phyllosphere > Phylloplane/Leaf | place: Guanajuato, Mexico | collected 2012-06-04
ACTGAAAAGGAGCCCAGTCTTACAAAAAAAAATTGCCGGAAGCGGTTGTCCCTAAGGGGGGACACGGGCCTAAAATGGGACAATACAGATTTGATCGCGCTTGTGTTTCTGTGGTTTCCTATTGCTCTTGTGTTTTATAGCCCATTTATATAAAGCCAATGGGGGGACGGACATGGAAGTATTGGGCCTCTTCAGGCCCTGTTTTTTGTGCCGGACTCGAGAATTGATTAAGTTTGGCCACCCGCTAAAAAGTGACTCGGTTGATACCTACTTTTAAAAACAATTTCTCGTATCAAATTCCAAAAAAAGTAGAGGTACCTTTTTGTTTTCTCCGAGTATTAATGGTTCTCCCGACAGTAGTATTTTTCTTTGGATTACTTAACTATCCTGAAAGAATATACCAGGAAGTTATCATTAAGACTTTCTTTGGCGGCGTCACAGGACTGTAGCCAACCATTAAATAACAGACAGCATATATTAAAGGAATATTTACATACAAATATTATCCAATTGTTATCTTGTTAGACCATGCTCTGTTTACATTGACAATTTACATCTTAGTTTCAAAAAACCGTGTTAGCCTCGGGTGTGAAAATGATTATTATTTTAAATTAATAAACCAATTTTGTGGAAGAATCGATGTTAGATATCCTGAAGAATTTATACGGGCATCTTATTCAGTGACATCAGAAATGCGGGTTTTTGGCGAATGTATCTGAAGCATAGCTTAACACGTATTTTAGATATATTTGATATATTTTTTTTTAATACCTGATCATTTTTTTTAATCAAATACGTGACCTTTTGCCTTCATGACTCGAATAGATATCCTGAAAAATCCTGTCAATTTCTCTTCATGACGTTTTCATTAGGGAATGCTTTAAAAAATGTCTTTCGCCAGAGAAAACTTTTTTTTCCTTTTCTTCGGATGAACGAATACAGGACAGATCGTATTACATAAGCATTACAAGGGGCGGTGCGGTACAGTCTGAGTCAAGAGCAGGCTTTAGTCGTTGACAACGTCAGTTGCCTATCATTTTACGGTACAGTCCTCCGCAAAGCAGCGACGCAATCCGAGGTGCCGTAAGAGAATGGCAGCTGCCGAGGTTGCCGTCCGTCCGTCGGGGACTTTGAAGGGCCGAAGGGCTGCGAGGGGTCGAAGGGCCGTGAGGGGTTGCTTGCGTCCACGTCAACCCTCTTAGATGACCTTGAGGGAAACCCTTCCGTAACAATTTTCGCGGAAGCAAACACCTTTAGAGGGTTAGGTAGTGGGCTGTCACCGAACGGCAATGTTAAGGTTATATCACTAAGTTATTGCGAGGTGGAAACTTCTACCTTGTGTTCCACCCTGTGAAAAAAAATATCTGAGCGAGGCTCAAGGCATACATTCTTTCGAAGAGTAGATTTTGATCGATTCAAAACACGCTGCGCAATTTAAAATGTATTAGGTCGTTTTCCGTGTGTTCAAGTCACCTACGCATTAGGCGTGCCAATAGAACTGACCAAATATTATTTTTTCTCAAATTAAAAAATAAAATAAATTTAAAAAATGTGCTCTATGAGCCCAGTAGGCTAATTTTATTGTGAAATGTTTTAACCGAAAGCTAAGATTAATCTATAGGAGACTTTTTTAACGCAGAGCATAAGCCCACATAATTCGTGCAAAGTTGCCGATATCTTATTTTAAGATATGCGGTTGGAGATAAAGGCCTTGTTTGAAATATTTGCAAATGTTATTGATTTCGCTTAAGAATAAAATGGCTTTGTCGTGAGAATAGAATGAAATCGATAAATGGATTGGTGAGAACCGTTTCGTTCCAAGAGCCCCGCGGCCCGCGACTCTCGCGGCGCCAGCAAAGTAATCTCGTGACAAAACGCCGCCGCGACAATTATCTGGCCGACAACTAATTTTTCGCTCGGCTCGGCGGCTTGTATCGATCACTATTGAACTCAAACTGGGTTACGATGTCAATATAACAAGAGTTGACCGTCTCTTCTCCGTCGCTCGATATCTGCCCATGAATACCTTCTCAAGACAAAGCTCTCACACTCTACTACCCCACTTTAGGTTATACTACCTTAAGTCAACCTTTGCGTTAACCTAACCTTTAGGTCAACCTCACCGAGTTTAACCTAACCTAACTTAACCTGGTTAACCGGTTCTCTAATCGATTGCATGGCAGCTCAGCTGTTTGGCTCGTATTGATTTTTATTTCAGATGCTCACTAAAAGTGTAACCTAACGTAAGTGGGTTAAATCGATATGCTTGTTGTTTCTGCTGGCAATGCCCTTGATTTTTTTATCACTGCTGCGATGAGGGCGTGCGTGCATGCATGTGTCATTAGAAATGACACAGCAGTTCTGGGAACTTGAATGTAGGTCGATTCCAAATCATATCCTACCCCTGCAACTTAAAATTAGCGTCAACGAGTTTGCATCTTAAGTCCAGTTCTGCAATTATCCCCTACGCATGCGCAGTTACTCCCCTAATCTCTGCAAACTTACATTTCCATTAAGGTTAGTCCACTAATCACAAATATAAATCATTATAAACCTCACTACTAATCACTATAAACCTCAACCAAACAAAGACACCGTGGAAATGCGTCAGTTGTCATGAATGTTGCGTGGCTCATGCCTCGCTCCGTCGTCGTTCCGCTCGGCTTTATAAACGCAATAGAAAACGCGCTACCTCAAAACTTTTCAGTGTTGGTAAACTCATCCCTGGTTTTCCAGCCTTGAAGATCATCCAGCAACGGAAAATTCCGCGTATTTTCGGTCAGAGAAGACGCAATATTGTCAGTGGGTAACCCTTGGAGACCTTTGCACATTCGAAAAATACGCCGCGCGCTTTGTTAAGTCATGTTTCCTCACGGCCCCCGCTCGAGTATTGACAAAGTTTTGTATTGGAATAGAGGTCAGTTTGGAGTTGAGGTCCGCGCTTCCAGCAACCTTGGCTGTCCGGATCAGCTGGTCGTCTGGAGAAAAGCCAAATTGCGTTTGTGGAGGCATCGGCGTGCTCCCCCCCCAACCACCTTTACCGACACACTATGTCACCAGTTTAGCATGATTCACCCACCAATTTTAACGTTATTGTTCGGTTTGGAGTCTAGGGTCACAGGAAATCGTAAAATGCAACCTTTGTTAGTGTGGTACGTAATGGATGGATGACCTAACTTCGTGATTCAGAAGTTTGGGGCTTCAAGTTTTGTCGTTACCTTTTGTGGAACATTGAATGCTCGCTTAGGGAAAAAAGAGTTCGTATTTTTACGCAAAATACGGAAATTAGAGGGTTCTAATTTTTTTAATTATTTTTTTTTTTTTTAATTTTAGAACGGATTATTTTTTTTTCATTTTTTTTGCTCCTTGATGCCGCCCTATTCGGCGCATTTCAATTTCTTCTCTTAGCTAGGAGGTGAAAGCCTAATTTTTTAACCTTATAAACCTTCCGTCAGATTATAAACCTCCATACTACAAACAACAAAAAAGCGTAATTAAGAAAAAGGTGTAAGAGGAAAAGCGGTGTTAACCTGTTCATAATGAATTTTTCCGTCACCTCCAAATTTGAGCAATCTGTTTTGGGCGCATTAAGAAATGAAATCAAAGAACGATTCCTTAATCCTAAAAGGAACAATTTAAGGACCTCGATTCTTGTGGAATTTCTCCCAGTTTATCAGTGTTTTGTGCTGAACCTGTCTAGGAGCTCATCTCTTGAGAATTCCAGTCCAGTCAAGCCGCGGACGGCATATGACCATTCCGAATTCCGCGTGATTTCCATTCCACTCACGCTGAGATGCCTCGGCTAAGCCGCACTGTGCTGAGAGTGAGTCACAGTCCCACGACTTGACTTGCCTGCCTGCCTGTCTTGCAAGCCTTGGAACAATGCTATGCCATGCACCAAGTTATCTATTTTGCCAATGTGGAACATCTGGGCGGGCGCCGCGCAACGCGCAGCGGTAGACCTTGCTTACTCACGCACTTTTATTTATTTTTTTACCTCGGACTTCGTGGTACGCACTGATCACTAAACGCAACTTATTATTCGTTGATTGATCTTGTCCCTTAAGAGGATTCGCGAACCTCAAAGAATACCGTTCTCGGAATCCAGGACTTGAAAATTTTGAAAAACCTGTATATTACCTTAACATTCTTCGGATTTTCCTAACATTCTGAGGATTTCTATTTAATCTTTTGGATTGCCTCAAAATCCTTTGAATGTCCTTAAAATCCTTTGGAAGTCCTGAAAATTCTTTCAATGCCATCAAATTTTTTAGTCCTCCACAAATCTTAAGAATTTTCCAAAGCCAGTGCCTTTTCTTCAAATTGTTTGAATTCCTATAAATTCCTTCAGAAATTTCTTTAAGTCCTTAAAATTTCTCCAAGAGCCTCATTTTTTTCTGGAATTCTTCAAAATTCCAAATACCCCTAAAACTATGATTTTTTTAAAAATTCAGTTATTACCAAATTAATTAAACGCTGTCTTAAATCACGCCTCCCCAAAAAAAGCCCTGTATTTATCAAAAATTGTGATATTTTTTTTTAAATCCTTGAGATAATGTTTTAATTTAAGAACTACTTTTAAGGATTTCAAACTTTCTTCAAATCCCTGCACTCGTGGCTTTCGTGTGCTCCGGTTTGGGATGTATCCAGCGTGACACAATGGTCACTTCCGTTACTTTCTACTCTGACCGATATATTATTGCTCGCCTAATTAGAAAAATGGCTCCGATATCGTCAAGGCACCTTATTCTAATGGGCCAGCCCGGCGGCGTTGCCACGTCTCACGTTTTACTCTTAAACCGCAGCGAACTCGAAAACTATGAAATATGTTTCAACACATGAGCTTTTTGGATCGCTCGCTAGCCGAAGCACTTTACTCTTCTCCTGGTTATCTGTTTAAATTTCGCGCGTCTCAGTTCGACCAAGCCGCGAAATCTGGCATCGCTGGACCCGGTCGACCAAAATGAATCGCTGTGGTCAGGAGACTTTCAAACCTTACCGTGGTAATTCCGTGACGAAACATCATCGGAAATGACCACGGTTAAGCACGCTGCAACGCCGCCTCTCAGCCACTAAATATGGCAACACTGCCGCGCGCACTTTTCGCGCGAGATTTAAACTCGTCACGTTTTTACTTGACGGCTTAACCATTGTTCTGGTAATGTGATAGGCCGACCTTGAGTTTTAACCTTAAATCTCATTTTTTTCTTAACGAGGAACCGTCCGAAAATGTCCATGCTTATCTTACTGCCCCCTCCACATTAATCCTCTCATCCCGTCATTAACGCATTATCGTCGTTTGGCAGTGAAGCAGTATTTTGGGTTAAATCAGTTTAGGTTACACCAAAAAATACCTGTGGAGGTCTACGTTGGGTCTACATCTTGTTAGTTTTTAGGACAGACTTTATATACCAAGCCATACCATATGGAAAGCTCTTGCCCCTCCTGTATACACTTAATGAATCAGTGAGGGTCTCTAAGATTCAGTGAATTTTTACTGAATCTCACTCACTGATTCAAATTAAGAAAGTGTGTGGCAATTGACAGAAATATCCTATAAACTAACGAATCTACGCATTCGAAGAGGTATTTTTCTTTGTATGTTAGTTGAGGTAGGATAGGTGCTTTTTGAGCGACCGTCGTTGGTCATAGCGCTTGTTTTACGAGCGAGCTTTTGGCGTTGATGGCAGTTGCGTAGCATTCCTGGGCGGTCTCGTTTGATCCGCTGAGTACCTGAGCGGCGGCGCGGCGCGACGTGCGCTAAAACGCGATTCAAATTGAATTTGCACTGAAGGCTCCTCGCAAACGCGAAACGGCGGAGCCAAGCGCTTTTGAATGACGAACGTCTCTCCGAGAGGCGAGGAACTCTTGCCTCACTGCCTATAAAGTAGGACGCCGCATTCCAGCCGCATGGAGCGGAGTAGCGACGGAGTAGCGGCACAAAGTGCGTGACCCTAAGGAGTAGCGACAGTGTTTCTATGCCGCCTCGCTTTCCCCCATAAGCCAACCGTTTTGGTTGAGTAATGAAAAATTCTATGTACATTCGCCTTGAACAAAATTGAAGAGATGGTGGGATACTTTAAGGTAGGCGATGGGGTTGGCAGGCGTGTTGCGCCACCCACCGGTTGCCTATCTTCGCATCAGCGCGAATTTTAGGAACAGTCGCTATTTTAATGCTGGATGTCAACGCCACTGCAACTCGAAGGATGCTTTATGATAAAGTTTTATTCGCACGCCTATACAAGGGAGATTTGAACGCAAGTAAACCAACCTATTGCTTTTTAAATGGGAGGTTACTTTAACGTACGGAAACCAACCTAATACATTTTAAATGGGGCAGCGTGTAAATAGTCACTTCCTAAAGTTAAATACCTGTTATATATAATCGAGTAGGCTACCTTTTTGTAGTATAATCATAAAACGGGTGTTGCTAATGACGCATTCTGCGGTAAGTATTCATTAAGAGTTAAACAAAGCGCCCAGATTGATATGATGTGGATATCCGATATCCATAGATCTAAAGAAACCAACCAAGATATTCTTTTGATGTCATATCCATATCAGGTGAAGTATCTGAACCACGAAAAGGACCCAAACAGAACGTCTTTTCGTTATCAGTAACTGTAAATGAACTTAAACCCTGTGTCTCATTTGTGTATCCTGTGAAATTAATCTTGATGCTCCAGGAGACGATAATTATTTCCTCTGCGGCGATAAACTTTGAGCAATAAAAGTATGGCGTCACAAGAACTCATGTTTGCGCCATGGCGTGGAACAAGAATACGTCGTTAATTTGAACGGTAACCAGAGCAGATACTGTAACAAGCCTGAGGAATCGGGTGAACGGCGGTTTCGTCTGAAAATTGAGTAGCAGTAGTGGGTACTGTGTGCCATATGTGTGGGAAACTCAGAGTCCTGCACGTGCACGTGTCCCCCCCCCCCCGGCGATACTCCGTAAAGTCCCCAGTTTGTGCGCGCTTTGCCGCCTCGCCTCGCTTACCGGTTTCCCATGGGCGGGATCCCCATCGCCCCATGCTTTATGTCCATGGGATGAGGTGTTTTCGTTAGTAATAATGGGCCACCGTAATAATTGTTTCGTGACCTTTTTATCGGTATCCTGTATCGATAGACTTCATGAATCCCACCTGATGATTAGAATTAATCTCTAGTAAACCGGAGGGGGGAGGGGGTTACGGGTATGGACGAAAACGAGCTACCTTGACAGTATCCAACCCTTATTTTAGTTTTACCAACCAAAGAGATCGAAGAGCTTTGTTAATATGGCTATTGATAGCTCTGTCTCTAAAACTACGAGTACCTAACGGTTAAGAGGACATTACATGTATATTGTGCCGAGTTTTCTAGTCCCCAAATCTTAAGAATTTTCCAATCTCTTCAGTTTGTTTGAATTCCTTTAAATTTCCTCAGAAATTTCCTCAAAATCCTTGAGATTTCTCCGAAATCCTACCTTTTTCTGAAACCCAAAATTCCAAATACTCCTGTGAATCGTTTACTATGGAAAGCCTTAGCCGAGCCCTTGGTATGGCTGGATTGTTTCCTCGTCGTAAACAATAACCAAAATAGGATATTTAACTCCTTTCTTAAAACTGAACAAAAGGATTGCCCAAACAGGTGTTTTTCTGTAAGTGTTGGAATTCCTGTTTCGAAAGTAATGATGCGACGAATTATTCGATTTTGCGTGAAATCGAATAAAATTGCTATTGGGAAAAGCTTTTTTTTCTGTAATGCGGATCGCTGGAAGGATGAAAGAGTTTCGTCGCGTTTACCTTTGTGTTTTTCTTTAATGAATATTTTTAGATTTTCGCTGGAGAAAAAAGAAATCAGCGTTTGAACCAACGTTTTGGCGCAAATGATGCTGTTTGTCGGTTGGCGTCAATGATAGATAAAAAAAAATGTCTCGTGGACTAAGACTTATTTTTGAAATCATTTCAACTTTTTTTTCTTTTTTGCAGGTGAGTCCAAAGAGAGAGTATAGACTGCATGTTCACAAGTACCGTACAACCGTATCTTCTGCAGTTATTGCGTGGGCTACCAACAGATGTGAGTTAACTGTTAGTTGTACCAGAAGACCCATCCCAGTTTAATGTGAAAAATCTATTCGTCAAACTTCTCCTTTTGATTATGCGTTTGATAAGTATGCCTCGATAAATCACTAAATTACAGGCTTACAGCCCTTTAGCTTCACGCCCGAAACAGGTACACTGCCGTCTAACAGATATGCTATAGAAATTCCCCTTTTAAAAAACGCTGTATGTCGTACGCTAAAACAGACTTAAGCTGTTATTAATCCAAGAACTACAGTAAGCGGTTACGTCACGAAATAGCTCTTTACTGAGTTTAAGTAGCTAATTAACTAGGATGAAACATTCCTTTGGAATAGCAAGCATCACTGTTCTACGAAGGCGTCGAGGAAACGTGACTTTCTTACAAATTTTGTCAAAATTGGTGAATCGGCGGCGAAAGCTACTTTTAGGTGAGACGAATCAAATGGCGCCGCTTGGCTCCTGAGCCATTTTTAGGCCTCGCAACAGCTGACTCGCCGGCGCGGCGTCCAAAAAGGAGACGAAAACGCCGACGGCGACTGTCGGGCGGTCGGTGATTTCCGGCCCATATACGAGTGCCATCTCCGAGTTTACAGCCAACATGGCCGCTGATAACGCCGTGGATCGTCCCGGGAATCAGAGATACGATAGAAGGGCCGCCGCACGCTGGGAAGACAATAAAAGGCGAACGGCTTAAGAAGTAATTCATGTTGTCCCAAACTTTCTTTGCGATGGAATCAGTTTCCGCTGGAAGGGCGATCAATGAATGCATTGCGACTTAACTTAACCTTACTCGACGAAACGGAAGGTAACTTAACCTGACCATATCTAAACCTAACCTTACTTAACCTCATGTAACGTTACCTGAGGAAACATTATATGATTGGGTATCAGTGTCACTGATTCAGTGAAAAGTTCGGGTCTGAAATGAGCCGCTTACAATTATGCAGAAACCACAGGGCCCCTGTCAAATGGAGGTTAGGCCACACGCGTTACACCCGTGCAGCGATGGTCACCTATCTCTGCACCCCTGCGTTGCCAGATTTTCCGACTTCGGCTTTAACAACGGAGATTTTTTAGGGGTAGCCCAACGTGTATGTATTGCTCGCGAACTGAGAATCCAGGGGTTGTTTGGCAAGGCGTTTCTTAAGTTAATCGCGTTTAAATTTGACAGAGTCGAGGAATCGACACAGGTGCATTCCGTGAAGCGCTTCGCCTAAACGCTAATGAATTTTCACGCGGGTTTTGAGAATGTTGGTCCCTTCTCGCCCTCACACCCACTTTGTCGGATCTAGTGTCCTTGTCGTGCCACGCACCTGTCGCCATCTCGCATTTCCCCTGCACTTGTTGACGTCGATTCGTATCTCGGGCCATTTCGTAAAAACCCTTCCGAAGATCTCGAATGCGATCTTCGTCCTCCACTTATCAATTTTGCCTCTTGAGCGTCTTTTCTTCTAGGCTTCCTTTTCTTTTGTATATTTACAAAGCAATCTCCCGCCGACAGAATTGCTCCTTCTGAATGACAGCTTGACGCGCCTGCATTGTTTGGTAGGTTCCCAGAACTTGTCCATCTCTCTCGACCGCGTGTCTCCACTGTGTCTTCTCTTTGTCTACTCCGCTTCCATATCGCTTCATTCTGCCAAAGTCCATTTTGCATCTCATGCAGTAAAAACCGCTCCAAACGATCGTCACTTTTCACGACCAACGCAACGTCTCTTGCAACATCAAAACGTTTCGTTGCCACAACCAAATATTTGGTCGGCACAGCAAAATATCTGGTTGCCGTAGCAAAAAATGTTTGTTTGTCACAGTAAAAAGTATTGGTGGTCACAGCAAAATTTCCAAATCATCTTTGTTCTCGTCGTGAAACGGCACGTCCCGTCCAAGTACCTGCTCCTCTTTGGTACCCATTGACAAGTACCCATATTCCTGACCGGTGAAGAAGGTATGTTGAACCAGACAGGAAGCGTGCTACCTGAGGCGTACAAGGCAACGCAGCTGTTGGATGAATCACCTCATACTCACTGGCGGTCTGCCAAAGAGTGCCTCATGGCACGCCAGTGCCTCATGCCAATGCCTCATGGCAGTGCCACATGGCAGTGCCTCATGGCAGTGCCTCTTGGAGGCCGTGGGACTGACTGCGGCGCGAGCGACCTGGGCTGGATTGTCATTCAAAGAGCCGTGCTGGCCTATTTTAGCGGTGGGATGGACAAAAGATTTTTCGTACAGCTAATCCCAAAAACCATGACCTGCATATCGCCTGTTACGAGAAATTGCGAGAAATGTTCTTTTAGTGTAGCCTGTCTTCGCATAACCTAACTTGGCAAAATTTGATCGACTCAAACCTTACCTTAACTGACGCAATAGGAGGCTAGGGACAAAAGAGCATGATCCAAGCAAGTGCGATCTGTAATACGCACGTATTTATTCTTCGACAAAGTTTGAATCTACTACTGGCCGTTATCTCGTTTTTTTTGTTGTTTTTTTTTGTTTTGTTTTGTACATCAATTTGGAAAATTTTTGGGCATTATTTAAAGTTAATCATTGTTACTATTACTCTATCATAAGGAGAATTTTCAACTGCATTTTTTTATTTTGTTGTTGTTGGAAGAAACTGTACAAAAAATGTCTTCAAAATATTTGCTCTTGTTTTAAATGACATATAAATGTTTAAAATGGTTTGTTAAACAAGTCAGTATTGCATTTTTTGCGGAGAGCAATTATTTTTCTCTTTTTAAAAGTTTCTTAGGGAAAACCAACTTTTTAAAACCGCATTTGCAAAGATGCGCGTTGAAAAGATGATAAAATAATGATTCGTTGTGAAGCGCAAGACGAGAGAGGATGAGCGAGGTGCGTTGGAGCGTCGTGCGTTTTATTGCGAAATAAGGGCTGCCGGAAGTGCGTTGAATTTTCTAGTCGGGGACCGGAGCGGTGCCCCTTGAGCCAAAGAAGACAAAGCCTGGAAGTGACCTTGGACAAGCGGCGACGCTCCGGCCCGGCCCGGTACACACAGCCCCAAAAATGTTTTATGGGAAACATGAATAACGGAGCGGCTCTGCGCAGCCGCAGCGGATTGCGAACAAGAGGAATGTCTCGATAAATATCGAATTGGAGAGCGGCCAACCGGAAGTGGAAGACGTAAATCACATGCGCCGTCTACCGGAAGTGATGGGTACTCTTCAGCTTGTTAAGTACTCGCAAACGAGGGAAAAGAAGTACTTTATGCCTGCGTTAAGACGTTGCCAAGCAACGCCCACAAGAAAGTTTTTGGGGAATACAAACTTGAGTTTCCTCTCTGAAACGAGGATTATCTTGTCTCTGTTGATCTACTACCTAACCAAACATAACTTAAACTACCTTCAAGATAGATATGAGGGTATTAAAGAAAGCCTTTTCTAGGTTAGTGTGCTTTGTTAGGCTTCAAGAAATAAATTGTTGGTTGAATATTGTTTGGTTGATCAAGGTTCGAGAACCATTTTCTTGGTTTTAGAAGATTTTGTGTAGATGAAATTTTGAAAACCTCTTTTGGAGATCATGAGAGAATCTCTAAAGAAGAGATTTAAGAAAATTTTGTACATCGACTTTAATGTTGGCGTAAAGAAAGATTGTCTTAATTCAAGTTATACTGGTCGGGGGGCATTCGATAGCGCCAAAAACCACAAGCGCCAACGCCGCAAGCGCCAGTCCGTAACCGCCAAACGAGCAAAGTCGCAAACTCCAATGTTCGTATATAGGTTAGTTTAGGTCAAGTTAGGTTAGGCTAGGTAAGGTTAGTATTGCGGTTAAGGCCTTTGGCGTTTGCGACTTTTCTCGTTTGGCGCTTGCGGCGTTGGCGCTTGTGGTTTTTGGCGCTTATGGCAGCTACCCATACTGGTCCTGTTTCAAAAAATTATGAGTTTCGAATTATTGTTACAAATTTAGTAACACAGTGGTGTATGAACGCTAAAATTGATTCTAACGCGCAATTGCTACAGAATTAAACCGCTTCGGATCCCCATAAAGATTAGATAAACGCTGAAATCTAGTTGACTTCGTAAGAATATCCTCTGACTCATAAAATGTTGTCGTCCATAGACAAACCTCATGGCACGCGAATAAAAATTATTTGCTTCGCTAACCTGCCCCAAGTAAACGAACTCGTGCGTTTAATTTGAAGCAGAAAAGTTCCACGAGAAATATTTTTCCATTCCGAAAAGTCTTTGGTATTAGTGAACCAGGCCTATGTAAAGCTTGCTGTGATCCCCAAAAGTTCTTTATTCTGTCGGCATTCGATACCGCCAAAAACCACAAGCGCCAGTCCGTAACCGCCAAACGAGAAAAGTCGCAAACGCCAAAGTTCGTACAGGTTAGGTTAGGTCAAGTTAGGTTAAGTTAAGTTAGGTTAGGCAAGGTTAGTATTGCGGTTTAGACCTTTGGCGTTTGCGACTTTTCTCGTTTGGCGGTTACGGATCGGCGCTTGCGGCGTTGGCGCTTGTGGTTTTTGGCGCTTATGACAGCTACCCCTTTATTCCTGGCAGGAAAATCACCTTTAAGAATGTGAAATGCAGCCATTTCACAAGCCAAAAAAAGATCGATTTTAGCACTTGGGACGCTCGTTGCAGTCACGATTCGGACAAACGTTTCCTCGTAAAGAAATGAAAATGTCGTCAAAGACGCACGAGGTCTTAAGCGACAAATGGCGTTTGCCCTTTTCATCAGATCATATTCATTTCAAGGCCGAAGTGTTTTGCATGGACAAGGCCCCCCGACTTCCACTGCCCCCTCGATGCACTGAATACTATTTCGAGAAGGCAGTGCTGCAAACCGTCACCAGGAGGCGCTTTTCGCGCTGTGAGGCCTCTTCCTGTTTAAAACTAGATATACTTATGTTTGGATATGTAATTTATCTGAAGGATATATATTTGTTTCTGTAATTAAACCAATTTGCTCTCGTTAAGCTCAATTTGAGCGTTCGATATACCAATGCATAACTGAAGAGTTAAATTTAGGTCACTTGATAGCTTTTGTTTTTCTCCTCTAAATCACTTGAGAAATTTAAAAAAAAAAAAAATCAACGCAAAAATACTCTGATATTTTTAAAGAAAACTATGACATTTTAACTTGAATTTTTTACGAGATTTTTGGGATACATCATCATTAAACGCAATATTTTTTTGGTTTTTGAAAAGAAAAGGTTACATTTTAAAGAGGTATTTTTCTACCCTTTTAAAAAAACAAATATTAAAACAAAAAATTTTCGAAGTTTCTTTTAACAGAAAATATTTCGACTTAAGAAGGCATGTGAATATTACGTTTTAAGGTTGTTCCTTTTTTTTTACGTTTAGGAAGAATTCTAGAACAAAAGATATACCTTTTCGTCGAACGAAATGCTTAGCTATCCTTAATGCGTGAGGGGGGCATTTGATAGCACCAAAAACCACAAGCGCCAACGCCGCAAGCGCCAGTCCGTAACCGCCAAATGAGAAAAGTCGCAAACGCCAAAGTTTGTATAGGTTAGGTCAAGTTAGGTTAAGTTAGGTAAGGTTAGTATTGCGGTTAAGACCTTTAGCGTTTGCGACTTTTCTTGTTTGGCGGTTACGGATTGGCGCTTGTGGTTTTTGGCGCTTATGAAAGCTACCCTCCTTAATGCGTGAGCTCAATATATTTCGTGTAAGTTAGGAAAGCGACTGTAAGGGACCAGAGGTGGCTTTTCGCGGTATGGGGCGTCGCGTCGCCTGCCAAAGAAAGCTCTGTAATTTTGGAACGGGACGGGAAGAGAAGAGAAGAGAGGGAATACCCAAATGACTAATTTCATTTGTCGTGTGACTTACATTTGCCTACGGTACGAAATACAGCGGATGAGGTTTTGAAATGCGGGGGGAGAGGATGGCAGGTGCGGTTTTCGGAAGGAATGTTGGCACTTTTAACTGTTGGGAGGTCCTTGGCCTCATCACTTAACGGCATTCCTAAACATAAAATGCGCGAAGAAAAGAGTTTTAAAATTGATAACCGCGACACTAGCCGCAGACATTATGGCTGCTTAGTGACTTATTTTAGTGGAGGATTTAGCGAGCCTTGTGTTTTGCTGAAATTGGAAGGAAGGAGCTTTGCGCCGCTAACCCCAACCTCACCCAACCCTAAATGTAGAACTTGAAGTGATAACCTACCCTTTTCTAACCGGAATTACCCTTACCTAACCCACTCTTTTTAACCTTACCCTTATCTACCCTTACCTAATTTATTTATTTTTCTAGCTTCATGATAAAAAGGTTTGTTCCTTTAAGACGTCTCTGCATTTTCCCAACTCCTTTGCCCTGGCAGAATTTGGCTTGTGAAACTTAATATTTTTTTATCGAAGTTACTATTCACACGCTACCCCATTGAAAATGTATTGGTTTCCGGGCGTTCGAGTCGTCTCCCATTTAAAATTCATTAGGTTGATTCCCGTGCGTTCAAGTCTCCCTTTCATTAACTTAGGCGTGCGAATAGAACTGACCTACTTTTATTTATAAATGCCAATATTATTTTAATTTTTGTAATGCATCTCGAGGGTTGATACCGTCCTCAAGCGAGGTAATTTTCGATGGGCGCATCTCATTACGAGCTCGCCCACATTTCTTTTCTCGATGAAATTTGGTAAACCGACCTTTGTGGGAAACACTTTACTCCATAAATCTCGCATTTATTTAATTTGGGTTCCTCCGCCAAGGCGGTTCCGGGAGGACCAATTTATCGCTCTTACAATTGACCCCGAATTATCTCGTGGACCCCTAATCAGCTGGAGCATCCCTAGGGATCAGCTGACGAGAGCGCACAACTGGCAACCCTGGATGATACTCTCGTGCGACCCGCCTCTGGGCCCACAGGATGTGACTCTGGCGGGCCGGCGAGCCGTCCTTTGCCATGGCTCACGACCCGACCCAGCGGGCCGCGGCCAGGCCGGCGGCCCGCCGCCCGCTGCCTGCCTGCTCGGCCGGGCGGCGAGCTGTCGGCGCACACAGCCGGCGCGGCTGGCTGCAGCGGCAGAGCGGCTGAGCGGCAGTTGGTTTGCGGGCGGCGCGCAGAGTGGATCGGATCGGACCAGACGCCTGGCCGGAGTGATGTGCAGTGAGGTGCAGTGAAGTGCTGTGGTTTTTGAGTGTGAAGTGCAGTGTGGTGCATCGCTAGAAGTCGCCGCGATTCGGGGAGGCGCGGACGGAGCCGGCGTGGCCGGCGTGGCCGGCATGGACCGCCGGGCGGCCCACAGCGGCGGAGTCGTCCTCATTAAATGTACGTGGACCACGAATGATGTGGATTTAGAGGAGATGAGATGCCCTCTACATGAGTCCACGTTCTTGTTTTGCTGTGGTTGGTCTCGGGCTGCCTAACCTAACCTGAACTCTTTTAACTTCACCTCACCGTGCTTTACGTTACCTCATTTGAAATTACCTAAATTTTCATTACCAAACCCAACTTAACCTATTTGAACATTTTCGAACTCTTTTTAACTTATTTACACGAGGCAACGTAATATAGCTTGTCCTAACCGACTCAAAACGTCATGAGTCTGTAAAACTTCACAGAGATGACGATGACAAAACTTAACTAAGGTGAAATTGACAAATAAAGATAGTCAATCAAAAAAATCAATCAATCAAAAAGCCTCAATCTAATCTAAACCCGGATCGCAGTGTCCATGCGATATCAACATCGACTAATCCATTCATTGAAAATACACAAATGGATATCCATGAACCATGTCCATTCGAGTATTTTTGAGTGGACGGATTTTTCAGCATGGATATTATTATGGACATTGCATGGACTTCAACCTGGAACTCGTTTAAACTTTCAGTATCAGACATGTCCGCTCGGGTGGAGTATGTCACCCAGAAACTTTCCTAATTAACCTTATCCCGTCAGAGTACGATCCCCATATCAAACTGAATTTATGTATCTCATCCCTTAGACTTCTTCTTAGGCTTCTTCCCTTATCGTCGTGATATTTCAAACCGACAAGTTGATTCACAATTTCATTTGAATGTTGTCAAGTATTACCTGTGTGCCTACTCCACACCCACGGTCTGTACGACCCTCCCCTCCCCCCTAAATTATACCGTTTTCAAATAACGATGTCCCTTAGCGTAACGTTTTGGTATCACTCTACTTCCTCTAGAGCCATTCATGCATAGCAGGCTCGTATTATTTTTAAACCTTACTCCAACCGTATTTTTAGTTCCCAAAACGGCACACACCAACTCATTAGCCTTTGGAAACTCTTCACCCATATATAGTTAATGCAAACAAGCTAATTTTTATCCTTATTAAGCGCGAACTATGTAGAAACTAGGCTTATTTAGATAAGAAATTTCACCGTTCGAATCCGCTATACAATGTGGTTGGCTAAGCAAGTTCGGACTTGTTTCAGCTTACAGTATTGGATATCTTTACCTTGCCTCAGGCAAACAAGTGCTGCTGTCAAATGTGACGTTTAATGTCGTCGTTTGTTAAAGATATGAACTGTCTTCGTGGACAGTGTAGTCAACTAAACCCAAAAACGACTTATTATTTTTTAATATAAAATAATTTACAAATAATTTTATTTTACTCCAACCCGAGTTCGGTCGATTTCAGTAGTGTTGCCCAACTAAATTCACAAAAAAAATATTAGCGATTAATGCCCCCAATTGTACTGTACCCCCTGTTCGGACACACCTGCGACCTTTAACTTTAAGCGTGGTTCATATACCGTTATTCCCTATCATACACAGCAGCCCAAGGCATGAGGTGACTTGAGCGCAAGTGCGCCTTTGCATTGCCATTGCCAACCCAGCTTTGTCTATACACGACCTCTGCGCTCGTTGGAAGGGTCACGTGACCGAATTAATTGGCACTAATACGGAAGTGCGAGCTGCTCTGCTCTGCTCCGCCACTGTGAAGAGAAGCAAGGTTTCGGTGACAATAGTGTATAACGTCTGGCGCGGCCGTGAGTGGCCGCGTCGGGCCGCGTCGCGGCCCGTTCGGACGTGCCGCGGCCTGCCCGGCCCGGTCCGGTCCGGCCACTGGCCGCTTTGATAGCGCTCTACAAGTGCGCCCGGTCAATTGGTAAATCACTCTCACTCAACTCCAGCTGCGTCGTAACTGAGTTTATGCCACCAAAACAACAAGGCCGTTGAGATGGTCTGAGGAAAGAAAATATCAGTTGTGACTAGTTGTCGCAGTGTTCACTGTAAAATCAAGGGTATTTAGGAACGGGGGGCATTCGATAGCGCCAAAAACAAGCGCCAGCGCCGCAAGCGCCAGTCCGTAACCGCCAAACGAGAAAAGTCGCAAACGCCAAAGTTCGCATAGGTTAGGTCAAGTTAGGTTAAGGTAGGTTAGGCTAAGTTAGGTTAGGTTAGGTTAGTATTGCGGTTAAGACCTTTGGCGTTTGCGATTTTTCTCGTTTGGCGGTTATGGATTGGCGCTTGTGGTTTTTGGCGCTTATGACAGCTACGCTTTGGGAACGAGTGTACGCCGCGTAATAATTACGTAATCAAGGGCGTGATATTGTTCCGATGTCTTTAGTAGCGTAATATCCCAATGGAAGGCGTAATATTCCAAGTAACCTTGCGAAATTTTTTGAATTAGGGATTTTGAAGCGTTGTTCCCATTCTTCATGTTAATCTTTTAACAGCAGTACTCCTGTAGTTCCGCATATCGAGTTTTGAAGTGCCTCTCTTGCCGCTTAATGGTTTTAAACATTTACTCTTTCATATTCAGAGTTCCGGCGAAATGATTTAGGTCGAGAATTTGACAAATCAATAAGTTTGTCGAGTCAATTCATGGAAATCGACTTTCATGTATTACCTTTGCCAAGTCAAACATACAAATCCGAAAGAAGGTTTACTTTCAAGAATGCACTCGTAGCATCGATTGGTTTCCCCGAAACAAAAACGGAAATGAACGATTTTATTTTTCAACATTAATTTCTGCTCTGGGGAGCAGATTGTTAATCATTTCAACAACCTTTTTCAAGTATAGTAATTTTTCTAGTCGACTTTGTAATAATCAGCTGACGCGTTCTGAATCTTATTGAAACGAAAGGAAGTGTTAAAATTTTCGACGTCGCAGAGGTATTCTACCCCGATATAACCTTTTATGGCATAACGATATTCAACCGAATCGATGAGCTCAAGTAACCTTTTTTTGCCTTGTTCCTCGCACCACTTAGTGGATCGCGTCTAAAGGTGGAACAGAAAAGGTGGTAAACCTAAACTGCCAAATTTCCAAGCTGGCGCACAGCCTTTATGGACGGTCCCAAGGAAGTAAACAAAAACAGGTGATATCCGAGCGTAGGGTAATTTTGTCACTTTACCTCTCAGCGGGGGTTGTTTTGTCTTCGTGTCCCCTTCCTCGTGCAGTATAACAGCGGGGAGCGACGGTCCGACTCACAGTGACACTTTCAGTGATAAGTTATATTGATAGTTTCCCTATAAAGCTAGTTACCCTCACCATTAATCTGATCCATCGGGTCCCTATTTCGTGTAGCTTTTGTCTAAACCTCTTGAAGCCATGCCTTGACCTTTCCTGGAATCGCTTCCATCTCATAACTTCGCGTGAAATTTCTTACGAGCGGAGGCCGTGACAGTCTTGACACTCCTGAACAAAATGTTTGCTTAATTTAAGTGAATACGTGAGCGTTTTCTTGAACCGTAGATTTGGTTTTCGTCCTGAGATGCTGTAGTAGTCTTGATCCAAGCAGAATCGCGGTGGGAGTGAGAGCATGTCATTCAATCGATATTTATCTCCTACGCTGATATTAGATGTCGTGTCCCGCACAGCATAGTGCTTTACTTTATTAGAATTTTTATCTGCGTTTAGTCTTTGGGATAATTTGGCAATCGATTCTTGATGGCGCGAACAATTCATGAAAAATTAACTCTTATTAGGAACTCTTTGTCGACTAAATATGTTTTTCCCATTTTATCTGCTGACTTGATTTGATAAACGCCTTGCGTGTCTTTTTCTTCTACTCGGTGGACGTGGGAAAAACGAAGGTTGCACTGCGAAAAATACCAAGAATTTTATTTGCTCTGTCATGTAGGTTATGTCAGCTGCACGGTGACGATGTTTCGTGAATTGGACACAAATATGTGGAACTTATACTTCCAGCGATAACGATAATTCTTGAAAACTGTCAGTAGTCAGTTCAGTACAAAATTACAGATATTTTTGAAGCAAACTTGTTATTGCGATGTTCTAGGCAGTGACCAGTGAATGTCAAATCAAGCCCTAAATTTAGGTCCACCAGTTCAAAAAATAAATAAATAAAATTCATTGCTAGGATTACTGATTAAAGTGCGTTAACCTCACTTTACAACGAATAATCCTTTCTCGTTAATCCTGGAACACACACAATGAAGTATCTAATTAAATGAGTGTAGTTAGCCAAGTGGAACAGACGTGTGCGATAAGCGCTGTTTTGAACCTGCTATACTTAAACGTGATTTCATGGGGTCAGATTGAGGCGAATAGACCGCGGAGCAGATGTCACGAATTTGTGGCGGGGTGGCGAGCGGTGGCGAGGGGTGGCGAGGGGCGGCGAGGGGTGGCGAGGGGTGGCGAGGGGTGGCGAGCGGTGACACCACCTGACCGCAGTGACCCTACGCACAATACTATACAATATCTTCCCCTTCTTTTCTATGCGTCAGCTTGAATTAATCGGACCAGATGTTTATGGTTTGATGATTCGCTTCCTCGGCTGACCTTATAGGAAATTTGATCAGCTGATGGAAATAACAAAACTACGCAAATCTAGAAACCATGGATTTCGTCGAATTTCGGACCTGAAATGGCTTATGAAGTTTATTTCTGACTGAATGCCAATCACAACAAACCCCGTTTTAGATGATGTCAAAAACATTCCGTAGTCTTACCTGTTTTGGGAAAACTAAACACTTTGTAATCAACCACCGCGAAACCGTGATTTGCGTATGAATAGTTAACGCTGCTATAGCCGTGAAGTGTTTGTCGTGCCATGAATTGGTTTGACTAACTAGAATGGTGTAAGAACCAAATTACGTCGACCAGGTTTACATTCATACCCAAGGGTAGGAGCTACCCGCAGCCCAAAACAGGTTTTTCCTTCGCACGAAAGGTATTTATAGTCGGCCCAGCCTTAGAATGGGTATGGCGGCTGTCCCTGTGGCGGTGACCAGATCGGTGTCCACCGGAGTAGTATTTCTTGAATATTGTGTGACTTTTTGAAGCGATCTTTCTGAAAAAGTGATGTGCAACTCGAAATAGGATGGTGGTTCCCCTGAACTCTGTTTTTTTGTCAAAATATCATTGTATAAGAGATTTAAGCGTTGCAAAGTGGGTCGTCCCTAACCTGTACCTTTGACGGGCTACCGATATTTCGTGTTTAGATACGTTTAAAAGCGTGATTCGGGCTTTTGAACACAATTAAAACATGGCAATAACAGAAATGATTGAAAATGAGAGAAGAAAAGCTGTCAACAATTCT
>Ga0058701_10000881_pt1 | contig 20505 bp, 7 predicted proteins | sample AgamicOrMae_FD_97039 | JGI IMG/M metagenome (GOLD analysis project Ga0058701, IMG submission 97039) | Agave microbial communities from Guanajuato, Mexico - Or.Ma.e | ecosystem: Host-associated > Plants > Phyllosphere > Phylloplane/Leaf | place: Guanajuato, Mexico | collected 2012-06-04
CAATGACATTTTTTAAAGTGAGCGACAACTTTTGATTGCTAATGCACGGCGTGCTTTTGTGCTAACCCTTGGAAACGTAAGCCTGGAAAAGCTTGGTATCTTTGTGCAAAATCAATTGTTCTCGTTTCCTTTAGGCGCTGCTCTCGTTCTGTCGCTATTACAATTTGGATCCTCCTCACTTGGAAATCCTCGAAACTTCCGTTCCTGGACGCAACAGGGTTTATCATTTCGGCAGGGTAAGCCTCAATTTCCGCTTCGAAATTCCTCGTTTTGTGACCATTTGTCTCGTTTTAGCGTACAAATCGCTTCTCGTCTAAAAACGGCTTTGCCCCACGTCTGTTGAAAACACTTCCATCAATGAACACCAATCAACGAATGGATTCTTAACCTGACAGACGATTGTCACACAACTCAAGACATCTTTCGGGAAATACGGTTGTCTCAAACACTCAACACATCTTCCGGTAAGATGGAACTCGAGTTTCCGAAACAGCTTTACACGAATTATTTAAATGACAACAAAAACGTGCTAAGGAATAGTAACGAAATGCCGCGAGCATTTTCTTTTTTTATGTACTTAAAAAAATATTTAGGGTCTGATTTTTGCTTTAGGAGTGTAGAATTATTCATAGAAGAAAGTTAACTGTAAAATTTTGACGCAAAGTTCTATCGTTCCTAGTCGTTCTCAACAACTAACTGCTGTTGAGAATCGCAACTTCGCAGTTTTAGCTCTGAATTTTATAACAGCTATCTCTAAGGAAGAAAGTTTTGTTAAGTTAGTGTTCTACGATCTGATTCAAGCGATTTCCCATCATTATTATTTTATTTTTTTGAATTTTGGGTGAGGTTCTGACTTGCTGAAACGTATTATGTGAAGTCCTTGCAAAACCAACTCACGTGAAAAAGTGATTTAAAAAAATCTGAAGCTGCTTGAAAATTTCGTAGATCAGCATTTTTTAGTTCGACCTTTTCTTTGATCAGTTTCCAAACAACAAAACAGCTTTCTTTTAAAAACATTTTTTCTTGCAATTCGGTTTGGTTTTACCGAATGAGCTTTTGAAATTTCCTCAGTTGTCTCCAGGAAATATTTCTTTTACAAAATCGCCGTATCCTCAATCTAATTAAAAATTAATTTTTAGCCTCAGCTTTCGTGGAAAATGCAAAAAAAAATATATCTTACATCAATTTAATAAACCTCAGACCGAAGCGAACTTTGACAATACCTCCTTAATATCCACGGAGCCTGTGCTGCGATTTTGGAGTATCGACCAACTTTCAGCTTCAACCAGTCTACAGTAATTTTGGCGCAACACTGGAGTTCTCTTCTTTTACGACTGCGATGTCTGGAATCATATTTCACAATTAATAACATTGTGTCAGCATAGCCATTTGCTTTTCAATGGGATTATTTTTGCCCGATATAATGACGTAAAAATGCTAATTGAACCGTAGTTGAAACGGAGAAATCTGTCAGCTTCTGGAGATTATTTCACGTACAGGGTGCTCAGCGAACCTTAAACCCTTGAAAACCTTGAAATTGCTGATTGTGAGCCTTGAAATTTCGAGAAAATCAAAACTCAAATCAGTTTTATAAAACTTTTTTTTTTCAAAAGCGGTTTCCCTTATCTTAACAATTCAGGAAGTGAGTAATGCTGTCTGTCCGATCGGATAGTGTATTAAAAGTTCAAACCGTATATATCTACCAATTGTAGATCATTAACGTTTTGATTTTCATGGAATATCTTCGAGTTTTTCTTGACTGCCAGAATGTGTTTTTATTATTATTTTAATGCTTTGCATTTTTAAAATTAATTATTTTACTATCAATTCTCAAATTATTATGATTAAATTGAATCGTTCTTATAACTCTGATTTAAGCCGAAAAAAATGTGGGAAAGAGGGAAGAAACTCGACCTTGATAAAACGCGGATAGGCAAATCTGAATACGTTGGTCACCCTGTACAAAGGTTACATTATCAGCCGAGCTTTTACGCCAATTCCTAGATAAGCTTCAGAATATTCTTCACACGTATCGGAAATAACGAAATACCGCTATTTTCGTACCTTATTATTTTTATTTTTTAATTTCTTCTGAAATAAGTTATGTGTAGAGTATTGAGGCTTTCTTGTTTTGCTGACTTTAAGAGTACATTTCTTCTTGCCGATTTCCTATCTTACCAATTCCTATTCATTAGAGGAATTTTTCATATGGCCATAAGGACTGGATTCTCAGCGCTTCAAGAAGACCTCAAGAATCTTCGTACAGTTATCCATTTTTCGGCTATTTATCTCTTTATGGATTTTAACAAGCATTTTGAGTTTTTCTCTCTATTGCCATTTTTATGAGTTTCTTTTTTTTTGAACGATTTCTTCTCACCGATTTCGCTTTACAGTTGGACAGCACGATACACGTATTATATCTTCTAGTGACACGTTCGTTCACACCCTTCGAAATCTGCCGTGGCATTCTAAGCAGCAATTTTTTTTTTTGCCTGAAGGGTCGGTACTTACATTGGTACGCACGGAAGTTTATTACAGTGAAGAAACGTCTAGGGTGTTGAAGGAAGCCTCGCTAAGAATGCGCAATTCTTTAATTTAAATTATTAATTTGCTTTATTTTTTATTACGACGAATTTCCAATCTCACGTTCTTGACTTATGAACCTAGAAGAAAAGAGCAAAGAAGATTTCTTCGCTGCAAGAATTCGAACCTGGAACATTCCGTACCTTTGGAGGGGTAAGTGTTAATCTCTTTGGCCGCTTTTTACCAAAGCCAGTCACAACTCACTTGCGCAGATCGTCTCAACTTTTCTAGGGTCTTAAATGACGTTTCAAAATTGTTTTTGGTGGTCTGTTCATTCCTGACATACGGGAAATGGAAAATTCATCGATCATTCTTATTGCGCTAAGGTGAAGGCTTTCATTAGAATTCCTCTTTGTTGTGTTCGTAGAATTTTTCATTTAAAATAATTTGCTTATCTTGTGAATTGTTTGTTCTTAAGCGGAAGAAGTATTGAAAAAAGTATTATCTTTTTAATTGTTTATTCTCAATCTGAAGAAGTATTGAAAAAAAGTATTAAAGACTTATCTTTTTGAAGGAGGAAGTAGTTAAAATCTGTTTGCGTGTCTCAAACTAAATTGTGTTTTTCTCCTGTGATCACTGTGCATTAACTGGCGCTGGTTTTATGTGCTTACATCTGTGTGACCTTAGCTTTGCTTATTTCATAATGCTTGGGATGCTTTCAAATTGCTTCGAAGCTTATTTTATCCAAATGCTATTATCTGCTTTATTCCACTGGAATTAAGAAAGAAATTTTCGCGATCGGGGCCTGCATTGTGAGTGCTTTTTTTGTGTTCGAGAACTGACCCTTAACATTTTCTGAATGAAATGAAGAAATGATTTTAGTTGACGAGCTATAAGGGGAAGCGAGAGAAAAACAACCTTTACCACGAAGTCAAAGCTGCTACATTTCAAGCCAAGAAACTAAAGAAACCGCAAATTCTCTCATACATACTCCCTTCTAGATTTTGAAGAAAGAAATCATGCATGGAAAGTCATTTTAAAATCGTTGAGAGTGAACTTATATATTTTAAAGATACATTAAATCTCTTGTGATTCAAACAGAATGATGGAAAGTTATTAATAAAACCAATCATTTCCGGTTCATTTCAGTGGAATTATTTTAATTTTAACCATTCTTTTTGGTGTCATGTATGTTAATATTTAAATTCAGGAATGTTTTAAAAGTGCGAATTTTTTTAATTTTTGAAATCAGAAATGATTTACCAGGACTTATTCTTAGGAGGAACCCGTTTTAAGTCTTGCTTTAAAATTTCAGGTAACCTTACCTGTTAGTCCCCCGCTCAATGTCATCACAGGACAGCTGTGTAGCACCATATGGGAGGCTCAGGAGGATGCATCGGGAATAGCTCTTAGAATTTTGTACCAAGGTGAGATTGATTGATTGATTACTGATTGATTGATTATTGATTGATTGATTGATTGATTGATTGATTGATTGATTGATTGATTGATTGATTGATTGATTGATTGATTATTAATTGATTCTTGATTGATTGATTGAGAGATCTATTGGTAGGAGAGGACTCTCTCCCCTTAGGTAAACTTTCGTTTTACACCGTATCCATCTTTTTTTTGCAGTGTACGTGGGCCCTCCCCCTTTTCCTGTATCAGTTCCTGTCCCTGTAACGGTGAACGCGAGCGTGCCAATAACAGCAGCTGTACCGGTGACTGCAACTGTACCGTCACCGATGATTTACCCGCCTGTACCGTATGTTGTCGACAACAGTGACGACTGCAATCAGTAAGATTGTTTTACCTGTTTTAAGTCTTCGGGCCGAAAGTATTATTTTTGTTTGTTGATTTGTCGGCCAGTTTTTCTGTTCTCTGCTTGCTTCGATGTCTTTCAATCAGTGACTTACATGTTTACATCACCTTTGTGTTCAGTGTTAATTTATTTTTAGGGCCTCCGCTGAAATGTCTTAAAGCCTAAATCCGCCAAAAAATTTAAAATACTGTTTGAATTTTGATCTAAAAATATTTCAATCCGCCGAGTTGTCTTCCACCATGGTTTAATTCACTGACCAATTTTAAGGACTATTTGAATTTCGATCCTAAAAAATCCATATCATTTTTAAATCACTTCTTTTATTCTGGTATGAAATTTTCTCAGATTTCTATTTCAGTAAATTTGCTTTCGTAATTTGTTTTAATACTGTTTGAGATTTAAGCTTTACTCACGCAGCGTTCTTCGTCAAATGTTCTATCTTCCGATTCCCGATTTCTCGTTGCAATTTGACTGCATCTGCTTTCTGGACATGCAGAGGCCCTAAATCCTATGTGCTTATGTTTTCTTATTACTTAAATACATTTTATCTAGTTCGTTAATCTTACCTCAAGATGCTTTTGTAGTACTTGTTTATCTAGTTAGGTTTTAACTAGCCCAAACTTAGTTCGTTTGAATAAAAGTTTTACTTTTACATCCTTATTCTTACTAACCAGGGTAGGCAACCTTGCCAGCGTTGGTGCAATGTTGGTTGCCTACCAGTTTCTGAAGCCCCAACACTGGGTGTTACGTACCTTGTTGATAAATCCTTGGATTACTTGATAAAGCCTTATTCTAGTGAAAGACACTCAAGTGAAAGTTTCTTAGTATTGCCTTCCTTTTTTCTAGAAAGGAAGGATTTTTATCTCTTTACGATCTGGCGGGAGATTCAAATCTTCGTAGACGTCTGCAATATTGTCTCGACAACTATTTTATGGTTGTTGAGTTTCTCGCGGCCGAACATCTCGCTCGTTCCTCAGCTTCCTCTTTAAAATGTTGCCAAGAACTTAAGTATGAGATTTCCCAGAAGGTGCAAATATCGAAGTATTTTCAAGTATTCGAATTTAAGTCGAACTTTTTAGCCGCTTCGTGGCGACAAGCCTAACCAGTTCTTCTCCTTCGAAACGGTAGCGAGATCCTTGTTGAGATATGAACTTCTCCAAAAAACAGATTTCGTCCTCATCTTCCTCAAGATCATCAACAGTGAAAAATAACTTACTCAGAGAAGTCGTTTCTAAAAAGCGGATATTTTAATAATGCAACCTAATGGGAATAGGGAATTGTTTTTCGAGTATTTCGGGCGTCTACACATGAATTTAGTTGGACAGTTACTAAAATTTTGCGTAGTCTTTTCATCAGCGGGTAATTAAATTTTACAATCTTGCGAAGTTTCCTGACAAGGGCGTTTTCAGGAAAGGAACTAGGGAGGGGCTGTAGTGCGGGTGGACTACCCACCTGATATCCTGGATCCTAATACATGTAATTTTTGTAATGTTCGTATATTATTTGACAAAGCTTTTATATGAGAAATTGTGGTTTTAGTTTTTGAGATTCGGTCAACATACTCTCTGAATCAAAAATTAGTCACCGCATTTTTTGCAAATTTAAAATAGATCGTGCGCTGAGCTTTAGAGGCAATTTTACACAACAAGAAAATCAATCAGGGCCATTCCAAATTTTGTTAACTATACTCTCTTCCAAAACGTAACCCAAATATCTCCTTACCGTGAGTCGAACTTTTCAGATCCGTGCAGATCTCGGAGAGGTTCCTAAGTCATTCAGGAAGACCGTGCCATCACTTAAGCCCCCCTTCCACGCCTCTGTTTCTTTTTGCACTCTTCTTGAACCTTTCAAAACTCCCTCCCTAATCAAAAACGCCTCAAAAAAACCCACATTTTGAAAACAAAAACAATCCTGTAAAGTATGTTTCTCTGCTGATTATTCATTGGGAATTACGATACTGTGAAGTTGAATAACCGCTGAAATGCTGAAAATCCTAGTAATCGTGAATTTGAATGGGAAAACGTCGGTGCCGATACCCTTATGCAATCGTATCGTGACCCGATAAAATCTTTTTCACTACAATAAATCTCGCATGCATTATATTTGAATGCAGTGAAGTCTAACTTTCTCGGTCTATATTCGACGAGAAAGAATCGCACAGCAGTAATCAGCATCAGGTCGCCTCCGCCTCCTTTCACGCCGCGCCCTCCACCGCCTTCTATCTCCCGACCATTTCGACTTGGCGGGATCCGTGCCTCTGCTGCTCTGTGGGAAAATGCAAAAGCTCCCAACGAACTGCTCATTGGTGACAGAGAAAAGCGCGCGGAGTGATGTGAAATTTTTTAGACGTGTGAGGATCACCTGGTTATTACAATGAATCGGCTATTGTCTGCATCAAATATTCCAAAACAATTTTTCGCGTTAAGCAAACCGCACTTTCTTTGGAATATTTTTTTTATCATTTTTTTCATGTTAAGTAGTTTAACCCACTACCGCCCAGCGATGCCGTTCGGCAACAGAAAAAAAATATTTTAGAGGATCTTTTAAGTTTAGTATTGCCTTAATTTAAAAAATATCACCCCTCTGGAAACCTGACATTTAATTATTCAGACATTTTGCAAAGCTTAAAATTGCATATATTTATGGAAAAAATCCTTTCGATTTCTCTTAAGCTAAATTTCACTCCAAATACTTTGGGCGGTTATGGGTTAATTTAGTTCACAAAAATACTTCCAGAAAAACCCTCGAGGTATCGCCAGTGAGGTGAGTCAGCCGTAAGGTATGATAATTGACAAGGGGGGAAGTAAACTAAAAAAGGCCAAAATAAAAAGAGAGTGTCTATTGACCCGACTGCCCCATTTAAAATGTACTAGGTTGGGTGCGTTCAAGTCACCTCTTCAAGTCACATGCATGAGGTTGGTTACGTGCGGTCAAGTCTCCCTAAATTAATGCATGTCGGGTCAATAGCAATACCAAAAAAATAAAAGAACGTGTTTCGTGGACGTCCCCTTGGTGAAAGCCTTACTTACATTGGAGATACTCTGATTAATTGAAGCGAAGATGTCTCCTAGAAAGTACTTCGAGTACGGAAGTCACTAAAGAGCGGTTCTCACAGCTTTTCGAAGGTTATTTTATGTAGTTTCTATCGCAAGGTTTTTGTGTGAAAATGGTAAATTTTCTTCCTGTTTCGGAGACTTGTCTGTAAAGGCGACAAGACTGCAAACTCCCCTATGAATCGAAGGCGGAAAAAATACCAGTCGATTTACTTTTATAGTGCTCACATATATTTTGAAATTCGACAAGAAGACGGTACTGTCCGTACCAACACAGGCAACCATTCATTCCTCAGATATTACAGATCTTTGTAAACAAGTAACGAACAAATAGGCTTAACGAAACAAGATTATTTTTGAGCAAACATTAGGATTTCGTTTGAAAAATCCACAGATAAAAATAAAAGCAAGAAATATGATGAAACCGTCTGAATAAAATTTAAAGAAAAATAAAGTACTACAGTCAGTGTTCAAAGTTCTTTCAAATGAAGGCTTATTGATTGAAATTGATCACTTCGAGCGTTGAACTTATTCCAGGGAAAGTTGATATTGATTACATTTATTTAGATGTTTGGCCCTCATAACACAAAATATTTGGATATAGCTAAAGCAACTGGCGGTCCAAAAAAATTCTGATAGAATTATCAATTGACTCTTTCGACTGGAGTAATTTTAAAATTAAAGTAGTAATTTTAAACGTCGATAAGACGTTTATTTGAACGGATTGACTTTCTTTCTGTCAAATAATCTTTTTTTTTCTGGATCTAGTACTGGCTGAGTACATTGGAGGTATATTTCGGGTGTCGTGGGCGTGAGTATGCTTAGCTATCTGAAGCAGTTCATGAGAACGACCACTCACCGAATGAACAAGTTGTAAGAGTCCCTCACGATACATAAAACATGTCCACGTCCACACATTAAGGCACTTCAAGAACATTTCATACGTTCACAAATCCATGTAAAAATGGCACGTGTCCAATTGGTAACAAAGGCCAAGTAATGTTCGCTGTGTTATTTTGACTACGACATCCGTGGATCATACTGCAATATAGTCCGCGCTCTCTTCAATTCTTTTTAAAAGTTCAACCAAAAGAAAGAAAATGAGAGTGATGGAGCATCCGATGTAAATAATATACTCAAACTCCCCAACTCCATTCTACAACAGTTTCACAGTAACATTTAACATTATTTCCGCCTTTGTTTAAGCAGTAATATTTCCTCACTAAATCACATCGAAAGCATAACATTTGTGCACTACAGGAAAAAAGCTTGGACAAAGAGGTATTGTTTCGGATAGTTGCCAAAGCTCTTCCGACTAGGAATTAAGTTTTTTCAAAAACTTCGGAAAAGGCAAGTTGTTTTCATTTTTCTATTAAATATTGAAGGCTAGAAGCAGTTGTTTCAATATACTTGGCGAATTAACAGGCCTACACACTTGAAATACTTTAACGGTTATGAAAATATTGGTGTTGGTAGCGAATTTTGGTCCGTCTACAGTAGATAATAAAAATATATTCACAATTACCTACAATAGTTTACTATCTTTGTGCTTAGACGTAGTTGTTATTTAACTACTTTACAAAATTAAATAAGAGATCTTTTGCGAGTAATTTTATAGTTGTATCGTTTCGAAAAGTATCGGCCGCTCCTTGTGTAGTGTCGGTGCGATTAAACACGGGAACTATCTTGAGAACCTGAAAAAGTGCGCCTTTTGTCAAAACTCCTCTTTTCTCAAGGCAAAGAGTTAAGCGGGCTCCACTTTTCGGAATGATACTAACCATTTACACAGACTTCTAAAATTATGACACAGCGCTTTCGCAACTTACATCTACATTGAGGCACGTTTAGGTACTGACATGTGTCAATTAAAACTAAAAACAGTGACTTACACAAGAAATGGCTTAACTACAGACTTTGAAATCCCTAATTTACATGCGCCATTAACTGATAAAGCTGCCTTGTGGCCGTGACTATGACTCGAGACGAATTTCTCCGTCGATCAGATGACTTCGTGCCATTCAACGCAACTGTCGGTCGCCATTTTAATTCCTGAAAAGGCAAAGAAGGCGTTAAAAAACAAGTGACACAAAGAATAGGGAAGTTATGCACTGCAAATAATCGCTATTACGAGAAAAAGTAAAAAAAAGTCGGGCAATGCGGACCGTGAATACTGGCAGCACGATCGTTTATTCTAATGATATGTGTATTTTGAAACTTCCATATTTTCGTGACATCGCGCAAGGGCCGATGTCCCCCCTTCCCCTCCCGGTCACGCTTCAGCAACCCCCTCCCTCCCCTCCGGGCACAGTATGACGTAAATTACAGGCGACCTTTTAGAGTCGGTGTTGTGGAAGCTTGTAGCTTTTGCCAATTTTAGTTAATATGAATGAATGGAGTGATTCAAATTAGTAGAGTTGTTTACACGTTCGAGTTGATGTTGAAATTGAGAGGAGGTAGCTGTTGAGATTAAAGCAATAGAGTATTCCGCGCTGCAGTGTAATTGGGACTGGGTCAGGTCGCGTGGCGCGCGGTGTATTTAGCAGTGGCATTTAAAATCCTTGAAAGAGAGAATGAGTATTAGAGGAGTTGTAATGAAAAGCGAAACAAGATCGGTAGCTGTACGGCGAGCGGCGGGGGGAGCGCGAGCTGCACTCAAAGGTCCTTAGCCAAAGAAGCAAAGCTGGAGCTACTTTGTTTGTACCTTTCTCTTCGTATACGGTTATGAAATAGCGTCTGATTTAGTAGTACTGACCTCATAGGTAGAGTGTGCCGATCCGCTGTCCGGCGCCGCTGGCTACGCTCAGACGGGCAGCTCCGTCGCCCCCGTTGCTCATGGCGGACGCCGTCCCCCACACCAGGTTGGTTAGGGACCGCGGCCGCGATAGACGGCGCGCTTTCTCGGGCGTTTTGCCGCCGTTGGCGGTGGCCGTGGACGCCGACGACGCCGTCGCTCCGCCACCAGCGGCGCCCCCGCTGCCCGCGCCGCCGCCCGACAGCGACGAGTCCACGGTCCCGTCGTGGTCCCCGTCGACCGACGCGCCGTGTATGTTGCTCATGGACTTGTAGCGGATCCCGAAGATGGCGTGCGGGGGCGGCGGCGAGGGCGGCGTCGCGGGCACGACGGGATTGGCCACGGCCTTGGGCCTCAGGACCCGCGACGCCGCACTAGCTCGCCCGTTCTTGACGAAGAGGCGCGCCGTCGGGGCGTCTTTGGCGCGGCTCCGCTTCTCGGCCTTGGCCGCCGCGACCGGTGCCGGGGCGGCGGCCGCCGGCGCCGGCGGAGGCTTCTTTCCGGGGATGGTCTCCACGGGCGGCGGGGGCGGCGGGGCCCCGAGGGACTTGGGCAGCGGCGCGAAGCCGCGCACGTACGCGTAGATCTGGTCGATCTCGTCGTACTCATCGGCCATCGCCGGCGGAGGAGGCGCGGCGGCCACGAGCGCGGGGGCCGACGACGGCCTCCTCTCCGGCAGCCTGCAGGCGCCCTCGAGCACGACGATGCGATCGGCCGCGTCGGCCAGCAGGCGCGTCCCGCGCTCGGCCAGGCGCCGGAACTCCGGCATCCGGCGGAGGGCGTCGTGGTTGCGCGCCCGCACGACCGTGGCGCCGGCGCCCGCCGGGATGGCCAGCGCCGGCGACGGCGGCGCGCCGGCCAGGGGCAGCGCGAGCACGAGCTCGTCCTGGAAGGCGGCCAGCAGGCGCAGCTCGGGCCGCGGCGGGCGCGGCGAGGCGCCGTGCAGCAGGCGCGCCGTGAGCGGCAGCCGCTTGGCCAGCAGCGTTCGCGCGCAGTGCGCCCCCGAGATGTTGTGCTCGCCGGCCAGCGGCAGCAGGCGCGCGCGCGCGTCTAGCGGCAGCAGCACGGCGGTGCCCGAGCCGGTGCTGGCGCGAAGGAAGCGGCCCACCGTGGCGACGGGCGTGAGGGTGTCGCCGGGCCGCAGCAGGACCGCGCTGCCGGCGGCGGCCCCGCAGCTGGCGTCGGCCGCCGTGGCGCGCAGGGCCGCGCGCACCAGGCACGGCTGCGGCCGGCGGGCCAGCTCGGCGACGCTGCCCACGCAACGGCCGGCGCGCCCGTCCTCCGAGAGCAGCTCGAACCAGCCGGGGTAGGTGTCGGGTATCGCCAAGCGCGGCCCGACGGCCGTGGAGGTACTGGCCGCGCGCCCGGGCCGCAGCTTGACGGGCTGCCCGACGAGGAGGCGCTTGCGACCTGCTGCCACCAGAAGGACAGGGCCGCGCTGCAGCCGTACCACGCCAGGAAGGGTAAGGTCTCCACTATTGAGAAGGTCCGCGAGGAGGCGCGGGGTAGACGCCCAGCGTGCGGCGCTCGCCACGGCTGCGGCGTCGGCTGTGGCGGCAGCGCCGCTGTCCGCCCCGCCGTCGGCGCTCTTGTCCCCATCAGCCTCGCCTTCCGACATGACATGGATTTCGATGGATCAGCCGCCCGCCATCTGACCAACACACAAAACAAAGAATAAGGGCGTGGTTCGTCGACGTCTATACGCCCGCTCCGGGCACCTGCCCGCGCCGACCAACGCCCGCGCCCAGACCGCATCGATCCCAATAATTAGTCCCGTGCATCGGGCGTCGGGCGCCTCGGCTCGCCTCCCTGTAGGCGATCGATGGCTCGCCTGGGCCCGGTCTCGTCCGGTCGGGAGATTCCCCACAGGACTGACCTTGAACCATACTTTTCTCACCTCTCGGAATATTTACTCAGGCGCCCCGCGTAGGGCGTCGATGGATGGACGAAACTCGCCTGCGCCTGCCCCCCTAGCCCCTTTCTAATGTTGCGCAATCGCTTGATTTCCATTAAACCCCAATTCACGCACGTTTCCAGAACACTAATCACCCCGTGACCAGCAAAAACTATCAACCGTCTAATCTCGTTACAACGCAAGAGTTGAACCAACGCTTCGCTCCGCGAAAATTGTGTTTTTTAACCCGTAACAGCCCAAAGTATTTGGCGTAAAATTTCGGTTAAGATAAATTGGAAGGATTTTTTCCTACTTAAAAACGCAATTTATAGCTTTGTGAAATGACTAAATTATTAAATTTCAGGTTTCAAGATGGACGTTATTCTTTAAACTATGGCAATACTGAACTGAAAAGATCCTAAAGTAAATGTTTCTCTTTCCGAACGGCATCGCTGGGCGGTAAAGGGTTAAGTTGCACATCCTAACAAACCAGTTGGCATCCCTTAAAAGGTTTCTACTTTTTCTTCCCACCTAAAATATCATGAGGACACTCCCTGAACTTTACCAGACTCATTGCTGAGAAACGTACCGAGAATTTGGTGTACCTGCGTAAACGTAAAAACTTCCATCATGAAAGGCAAATGTCAAACTAAAGGGCCTAGCAGAAATGTCAGCGTTAAGAAGTACGCGAGATAAAGGAACTTTTTAAATAACGCCGCCATTTTTAATCAAAACTAGAATTGAAAGATCTTGTCGTTTGGTATCGTAGCATCGGGAGGTGCAGAGTCGTTGTCAACGCGACTTTCAGGACAAAGGGAATCGGGGAGAGGGGGGGTGGTGATGTGGGCGGAGCCCCATTCTCAACCCTTCTACTGAATGAGCCTTGAGGTGAACCGAATCACAGACTTTCTTCGATTTCAAGCGACTCCCTTCTTTCCATTCCGAATCACGGCCAATTCATCGTTTGCAGACCCCAATTTGAAGGCCTACTCTGTTAATTTCAACACTCTAAACTTGAATCTCAGGAAATATACTGATTCTCAGTAGATAGGTCTACTGATTTTTAAGGAAACCGAACCACTGAAGTGAATCAGTGGTTGCATTTTGACTGAGAATCATTAGATTTCTCCTAATTCGTCGTCAGAGTGAAAGTTTACATTTCTGTCATTTTTCCCACCCTACGGAGCACCAGCGGACGGGGCGATGTACAAAGAACTCAATCCATAACAGCCCAAAATATTTGGAGTGAAATTAAGCTTAAGAGAAATTCAAAGGATTTTTTCCATTAAAATACAAAATTTTAAGCTTTGTAAAATGCCCAAATAATTAAATTTTAGGTTTCTAGAGGTGTGATATTTTTTTAAAATGTGACAATGCTTAACTGAAAAGATTCTCTAAAATATTTTTTTTCTGTTTCCGAACGGCATCGCTGAGCGGTAGTGGGTTTAAGTTAGCCTAAGATTAAACATCGCGGTAGTAGGTCGCTGATTGCCATAATGCAGTGGTGTCAAATGAAGTCTTTGTTGAAGTCTCGCACGGGAAACGTAAACAGAAATGGGCTAACTCGCGAAGCACGACAAGGACTGAACTGAGCGCCGAGCCGGTCAGTGAAAGACTGGACGGGCAGACCGTCACGGGCCGCCGGCACGTGTTGAGTTCGTCTTGCGCGACTGCTTGTCTCTCCGGAAAGCCTTAGTTTGACAAGGTGGAACCAGGGTAGAACACGAGGCAGAAATTGCAACCTTTACAATTTACAGTAATGAGAATACCTTGTGGTTTTATAACAAGTAGGCACCCTTCGCTTTGATTTAAATTCATTCCTCTTTAATCAAGTCTCAAGTTCCAAAAAAAATATGTATATATTAACCCATAACAGCCCAAAGTATTTTGAGTGAAATTTAGGTTAGGAGAGATTGGAAGGTTTTTTTCCCACTAAAATACGCAATTTTAAGCTTTGGAAAATGCCTAAAATATTAAATTTCAGGCTTCCAGAGGGATGATATTTTTTAAACTGTGATAATACTTAACTGAAAAGTTCCTCTAAAATAATTTTTTCTGTTGCCGAACGGCATCGCTGGGCGGTAGTGGGTTAATAAAAAAACTGTCTACATTTTACGCCTGTCTAACAAATAAGACGAAAGGAAGAAAAATCGGATGTATTGAGAGTTGCCTACGTGAAGAGGCTGTCTCGTAATGCACCGTGATGGGGCATTTACCGACATTGATTCCTACGATAACCCATTACAGCCTGATTGATTCAGCGGAAATTTTGTTTTAACCCCGATGTCGTTAGGAAACAGGAAAATTTATTCTGGATCTTTTTAGTTCAGTGTTATCAGAATTCAAAAAATGTCACCCCTCTGGAAGCCTGAAATCCAATAAATTAGGCATTTCCCAAAGCTTGAAATTGCGTAATTTAATGGGAAAAATCCATCGAATTTCTCTTAAGCGAAATTTCACTCAAAATTCTTTGGGCTGCTATGGGTTAATAGGAATTTACTATTAGTTTCTGACTTTTTAATTATTATTTTTTTTAGAGTGTTGGCAAATGTTTGTATCCAAGCTTGGCTGCCTCTTCAAGGGCTTCGCAAGACATTTAGCTAATTACATTCCTTCATGCTCGACCGAATGAATGCGAGCCCGTCGCACACGCGAAACCTAACCTAAGTGATAACGGAATGAAACAACCATAACTCATCTTTTGAATGTTGTCAAATTGCTGTTGATACTGATCGCTCCTAAACTAGTTGCTTTATGAAGAAAAGTTTAAATGAATTCCCATTTTAGGGTAACCGCGAGGGGCTCCCCCTCTCACGCAATGTGGTACGCACTGCGAGCCTTTCCCGTCACCGCCCTCCATCAAATCTGTGTGTTGATGTGTTTCGTATGACAGCTGGGGTCCGTTTGTTACGACAAGGCGGTGCCCCGGAGCAAGTGCGTGCCCCATCGCATAAAAATGATAAATTTCCCGCGTCTTTTGTCCCAAGTGTCCCTTTTTCCGAGCAATCGCGGCTTCCGCAAAGACCGAAACGGAATTTATTTGAAAATCGCCCTCTAGTGACAGATCATGCTACTAAGGGCCCTTAAAGCACTTCCGAGCGAAAAGAGCTTGCTCTAGTGAACTTTAAAAGTTTCATCGAAATGACTATTCACAAGCTGCCACATTTAAAAGGTCGTGGCTATTCACAAGCCATTGCAAAGATAGGGAGACTTGAACGCACGTGAACCAACCTAATGCATTTTAAATGGGAGGTGACTTGAACGCACGGAACCCAACCTAATACATTTTAAATGGGGCAGGCGTGCGAATAGCCTCTCTGTAAAATGTATTATGTTGGTTTCTGTGCGTTCAAGTCATCTCTTATTTAAAGTGCATTAGGTTGGTGTCCGTGCGTTGAAGTCTCGCTTGCATTAACATAGGCGTGCGAATAGAACTGACCAAGTTTCATTTTCTACCTCTTATGCTCTTGTGCCGCCAAATCGCTCGAAGTGATATCGGAGCAAGACATAAGACATCAAACCTAACCTAGATTTACCTAATTAAGATTGGGTAACACCGCTTAGTAAATTACGGTATTATTTTCACTTTTTCTCTGGCATAGACGCCGATTTTCGGTATTTATCTTACGTATAGCCCTTATTATTACTAACAAAAATAATGCTAAATACTTCCCAAGAAACAAAAAATTCGTAAGACTGCTCTAATTGAATTTCCAAGTCGTAACCTGAGTTTCGTAATACTGGAAAGTGTGTAACGTCGCTATTCATTTGAGGAACGGGCCTAAAAAATAAAAAAAAAAAAAATAATAATTTTGCTAGTTAGTGCCTCGAGAAAGAGAAAATATTTTTGACGCAGGCTACAACGAGTCATTTCCGTTGAACTTGAGGGTCTCACCATCTTCCATCCTCCTCCCCCACCGCTCCGTCTCTTTTCCTCTCCTTTCTAATCTTCGTAATTTGAGGATGATATCGTAGCTAACAAACAACTCGGAACTTTCAGACGCACTTTTGTTCTCTAAATTAGTCACAGGAGTAACATTACGACATTTGTAAGTATTAACCTAGATTCTCTGGGAGAGTCCTTTCATATTCACTTAACGGCGGAGAACTTTTTGATTGCTTTCTCAGCTAAATCTAAAACGCCATTAATAATTTCTTTTGCTAGCTCTAATTAATGAGCTGAAAATATCAGCAGAGAAGTTGTGAAACAAAACGACTTTGTCAAATTTACAATTTTCGGAGGACAATGTTTTTAGTTACAGTAACTAAACTAAGTCAATACAAGGGAGACTTAAACGCAGGGAAACTAACCTAATGCATTTTACATTGGAGGTGACTTGAACGCACGGAAACTATTCTAATATTTTAAATGTGGCAACGTGTGAATAGTCACTTCGAAAAAAAGGATCATGGTGACAAGAATCGATTGTTATTTTAACAGATAAGGTTGTCGTCTTTGTGGGAACGAAGCGTGATTGTCAGGGTCACAAATATTTGTTAATGTAACGTCTTTGTTTGTTGTTTTTTTTGTGTAACGTAACTGTGTAATGTAACTGTTGGGTTTTTGTTGTTTTTTTTGTTGTTTTTTTTGATCGTGCGGATATAGAAAAATGTCAACTTCTCAACTCCAATACAAAGATTTTCCAAAAATTCCAATTCCAAAATTTATAACATAATTCTAATTAAAAAGTACAAACATGAACTTTCACATATTATTAATTATTATCCGTTAAATACTTGATACTAACTTTAAATTCACTGTTGAAGCGTGAATGTGGGTCATTGTAGATGCAAATTCAAACCGCGTCTGCATTACATAACTTTCGTGTATTGACCTTAATATCAAAGGAAGCATACCGTAACGGACTGCCTATCTTTAAGGGGCAGCCATTGAATCTCAAGCTTGAGATTTGCCTTAACCAACCGCAACGTTAAACACGGAAGTGTGCCTGTGTGGTTTTCAGGAATATTAGAAGATAAAGTTAAACATAACCTTGTTAGAGGCCACTCCGCGCACCCGCATATTATTGAGAAAAGCATTGGAGTGTGTCAAATATTCTTCGTTGGAGGCGGGTACCTTGATACTTGTTCTGTGCTAAGGAAAAAATCGCTAGTAACTCTAAAATTGAGCGTTTCTTGGAAGGTCACCGTTAATTCGGCCTTCACTTTTATGAATACACTTAGGAAGTTGTCAAAATGATAATTACTTCAACAAAAAAAAAAGACACGAAGCTCAATGACAAGTTTGATGTTATACAGACGTAGAAACAGATACTTAGGATAAATAATCAAGTCTCTTGTAAATTCACCCAAAGGTTTTGGCGTTAAAGTCAGTATTTCATAAACTTCCAAGCGCCAAAGTATTACGTTCTGAAAAATTAAATATTATTGTTTTTCAGTAACTGCGTCTCAAACGGGTAGCTGTCATAAGCGCCAAAAACCACAAGCGCCAACGCCGCAAGCGCCAATCCGTAACTGTCAAACGAGGAAAGTCGCAAACGCCAGAGGTCTTAACCGCAATACTAACCTTACCTAACTAAGTCTAACCTAACCTAATTTGACCTAACCTAAGCTCTACAAACTTTGGCGTTTGCGACTTTTCTCGTTTGGCGGTTACGGACTGGCGCTTGTGGTTTTTGGCGCTATCGAATGTCCCCCGTCTTAAACGATGTTTGAAGGCGAAATTTGGAAGGTTTCAGGGAGGTTAGACGCAGCGAGTCGATAGCATGATGGGTTTAAAAGAGATGTAGCAAAAATCGTTGGGAGGTTGTTTTGCTCGCAGAGCTGCCAAAACAGACGTTTGATTGTTACGGCAATTTGAGATCCGCTGTGTAAAATACCGCGAGGGGAGAGGCGGGCAATTTGAAAAAAGTTTGAAAATTATGTTTTTTTAAAGAAGAGGGGGGTTGTTCGTTCGAAAAAAAAAACAACGCAACTGCACGCAGTGCGACTTTCAGAAGAGTTGTCAGTGGGCGACTTTCAGTATTGCCAACTTCGTAATTTGTGAAACTTGTGGGTGGCGATTCCAGTTCAAGTTGGTAGCACTGCATGTCTCGGACGTAAATGGAACTTTGCGGCTTTGTTATTCGCCCTTCTCTTTTTTGCATAACTCGGTGCATGGCAATATTATGCATCTTGGTCCTCTTTTCATGAAACGTTAGTATCTCTCTGAACTTGGTTCCTCGAATCGACTGAATCGTCAAGACGACAATCAGTACAGTCTGTATTGACAATACATACATCGCCTCAGGTTGTTTACCATTCACTATGAGTATTGACTAAAAGGTCTCAACTTGGTTTGAACATGAGAGTAGTACGCACTACTCTCATCGTTTGATAAAAGAGAGATACAGTAAATTTGAACCAGTGATATAGTCTTAGATTCAGTGAAAATTCAGAGAATTTCAGTCAATATAGCACCCCGGAAAAATCAGTTGCTATATTTACTGAAATTCAGTGAATTTTCACTGGATCTCAGACACTCACTGATTCAAATTTAGAATAGAGAGAGAAAATATCAATATGTTCGTACTCCCACGAATTTGTCATTTTTACTACACATAGAAATTTCCTCAACGTAAGTGGCTTACGACGGTGTTTTGAAGCATACAAAAGCTGTTAATATGTTTATCATACCAATATTTACCGCTTAAATTTCTATCAGACTTATCCTCTATTTCAAAATCGGTAAACTTTTTAAGTTAAAAAAAAGCACTGCCCCAAATTCGTATTCAAAGCAAAAACGGCTTAAGACGGCTTAAGACATCTTTACAGAAGTCTTTATAAGACATTACAGACACGTTGCTGGTAAGATACGTAAACCCTTGTCTATTAACGCACTACCGCCCAGCGATACCGCTCGGTAACAGAAAAAAATGTTTTTAGGATCTTTTCAGTTCAGTATTATCGCAATTTAAAAAATATCATCCTCCTGGAAACCTGAAATTGAATTATTTATGCATTTTCCAAAGCTTAAAATTGTGTATTTCAGTGAGGAAAATCCTCTCAATTTCTCTAAAGCTAAATTTCACTCCAAATACTTTGGGCTGTTAAGAGTTAAAATGTGCGGAAACAGTGTTTAAAAGAGATGATGCGGGTGTAATGTGTGTTTCGTCCGTCTTCGTATTCTCGAAAATCCGAGTAAAATTGCGTAGGCAGTAAAACGACGTGGGCCGCCTTGCGTTGCGAAGTTGTCCTTGGTGGAGGCCCTGGGAGAGCCTGTTAGTGCCCGGTCCGGCCCGCCAATCCGCGAAGAGCGCCTTTTGCGCCCGCAAAACGCCGCCGCTGCCAAACTTTTCGCGCACTTAACCAATTTTGAACATCATTATTGTCTTTTATGAGCCGGAAACTTCGGCTGGAACGACTGTTATAGACTGATCGCTTCGCTCATGACTCACTTTTTTAAAATGTGACGCTTTAAATGTTTGCATCTTTAAAATAGTATTTTAGAGCGGATATTTTTTTATAACAATCCCCCCCCCGCTTCGTACAAAAAACAACGTAATTTTCAAACCTTTTTAAAGTTGCCCCCCACAAAAAAGCAGCTTAACCCATGACAGTCCAAAGTGTTTGGAGTGAAATTTAGCTTAACAGGAATTTGAAGGACTTTTCCCATTAAAATACGCAATTTCAAGTTTCGGAAAATGCTTAAATTATTAAATTTCCGGTTTCCAGAGGGGTGATATTTTTTAAATTGTGATAATACTGAACTGGAAAGATCCTCTAATTATTTTTTACTTTGTTTCCGAACGGCATCGCTGGGCGGTAGAGGGTTAATGTACCAAGTGAAATTCTATGGTCGACGCTTGATTCAATAGCCAAATTTTCCAGAAAATCAAAGGGTAGGCCTATTATCTATTTCTGTGTTAAAGAACTCAATTTTTATCAGTACTAATTCTGGTACATCCCTCTTTGCTGACAATAAACTGCTAAATAAAATTCTACTAAATACTCTCCCGTATGTCACTTGTAAGTAGAAATTCTAATTTAGTCGGAATAGTTAGTCGTTAGTAGAGCTTCTTAGCCGGCAGTCGGCAGGGCGGTGCTCCGCTAGCAGCGGAAAAGATGATCGAGTTAAGATGATGGTTTTTGATAAAATTTGTGACCGGTGAAATGAACGGGATGGCCAGCCGATTTTTATTTCGGCTAAGCAGCTGAAGAGACCGGTTTTATAGATAGACATGTAACTATTGATAACGCTGTTTGATGAATGGTCTCATCAAGAAATGCTCCACATGCTCCAACAACTTTCCTCAAACTTGGCTTTGGCACTGTAATTTTGTAAGGTAGCATTTTCAACCTTTTAGTTTAAATTTAGTGTTACCCTCCGTCGTCAAGCCGAGCGGAGCGATAGCGAAGCGAGGCACAAGGCACCTAACCTAACTTAACCTAGGGTTACCCAACTAAACGGTCGCCAAGC
>Ga0058701_10000883_pt1 | contig 20491 bp, 13 predicted proteins | sample AgamicOrMae_FD_97039 | JGI IMG/M metagenome (GOLD analysis project Ga0058701, IMG submission 97039) | Agave microbial communities from Guanajuato, Mexico - Or.Ma.e | ecosystem: Host-associated > Plants > Phyllosphere > Phylloplane/Leaf | place: Guanajuato, Mexico | collected 2012-06-04
GGGGGGTGGGGCGGGGGGGGGGGGTTGGGGCGCCGGTGGGGGGGGGGGGGGGGGGGGGGGGGCTTGGGGGGGGGTTGGGCCCATCTGGAGTGCGGCCAACACCGACCGGCGCCTCGCCGCGTCGAGCCCTCCTCTCACAGGTGGCAACTTCGAAAATTGCCGTCCGATTATTACCGACGTATAATGGTTGGCCGTGTTTATGCCCCGGTACGCCTGCATGGTTAAACAGCCTACCAGTATTAATAATTCACAGCGCGGTAACGAGGGGTGGGGATGGCAATAATGAATACGCTACATTGAAATCGTTATAAAGCGGGCTACATGACGCCGGTATCTTTGGAAATTGCTGCACGCTTGCGGAAGGATAATTACTTCGACTGTTCGGACTGTCGCGTGGACCAGATAACTCATTACGCTGACGAACAGTTTATGTTGCTGATTAGAAGTATAAACTTTTCGGTGCTCTGTGAATGATTCTTCAACATAAATAGGGAAGGTAACACTTATACCTCTCATATTCCCACTTACAAGTCGAGCAAGAAGCTCCACTGAACTGATCCTTCGTCGATAAAACCTTGCCGCAACTTTACCCGGGTACCATATCCAACTGTTTGGTATTTTAAAAAAACCTTTTTAAAACTATTTGTTTTTTTTATATTTTATTCATTCTTAAATTACATTAACTTAGGTGTAGTTAAGGCGGTTTGAGAGAAGATGCAATGCACCCACGAAGCTCAATCACTGAAATAGCTTCTATTCAAAATATGTCCAGAAGCAGGGACGCAGCGCTTAGGAAAATCCCAACTATTCTGCGGAGGCTTCTAATACAGTATCATTGGGGTTGTTGTTTTGGGGCATTCCATGGACACGTTTAAGGACGTTCCCTGAGGACATCGCATCTCCCGACCGCATAGGTGACTCTAGGGACGGCCCCAACCTGGCTACTAAATGTTTTCAATCGGAACTCCGGCGTTCATGGCTACATCAGGGTCACCGTTCGCAACCATGATCCTTTTAAAACAGTAAATTTCAATGACCTCAGTACCTTCCTCTAGTATCTCGCCGCCTGCTTCTAAGCCAAATGAAGCAAGGAACTTATAATTGCAATAACCTCCCATACGTTTCCCATAAGTCAGGTGCTTCTTCTCGTCGTAGGTTTTTGTCACTGAGAAGTAGCATCAGACATGCTGACACCTAAGCAGACGGGTTGAGAAGCGAGGCGCAAAGGCAATTTCCCTAACAGACTCTAGCCAAACCTAGGTTATCCTGATCCGGGAGAAGCATTACATAGTAGGCGACCAAAGATAAGAGTTTGTTTGTCGTGAATCCTCAGCATTTAATGAAAGTTTGAACCCGGCTAGGACACGAGAGGTAAAAGTTGCTACCTTTTGAGCAATGTACAATCGTGGGTTTCGTTCATCAGGGACACCTTTTATCCTTTTGTCAGCACGCTTCATTTTAGTCACATGCGTGGAAAAAAAGAAAAGGAAACGGTGGAATCAGATACGGTGAGCCAAACATGACGATTCGTAATGGATTGCCTGCACGGCATGCGTTCGCCCTCAAATTACGTTACTCCAAACATCTCTATTTTTGTTTGCTGTTGGGCCAGTTCCGTTCCGTAACTTGGTCACTTCTAAACCAATGGATATTTTAACGACCAATGCTATCCTGTGATATTGAATTAATACGCCTAGTGGGTGTCTTTGCAGTCTTTGATGCGTTGTCTACGCATGATTCTGTCCTTACGATTTTTTTTAATCGTGAGTAGGATTTTGGAAGACTTACTCGTATAGCGCTGATCTAATCATCAGAGTAGCGACACTAGGGCGAGATGTACCCCTATAAGATATTCAAAAGATAAGCAATCGGGCAGTTTTGGCGTGCAGGACTAGCTATTAAAGCAACAAAAACCTTCAGCAGCACAATCAGCTTCAGGCTTGGTGACTGTTGACCGGAGCAAGACAGAGGCCATTCCCACCTGAACGATAGCAGAATGTTTCACATAATCCTTGACTGAACCTGAGTCATGAATTTATTTAATATATTAAATTTAATTATATTTGATGAAATAACCTAAACAAATCAACCATGATAACGTGTTGAATACGCTAAAACTATCAATAATATAAAAACGTTGTTTACGTACGTTAACGATGGTTGCAGAGCTGATAAGAACTGCACATCGCGGCGAGTCATACAATATCACTGAAGTAGAATCTCTCTGTTAATGAAATGAATCTGTACGCAAGCCACAAAATGTAGTAATACCCGACCAAAGCCAAGGAAGCTCCCCGACACAACTCTAGTCGAGTTGAAAACACTGTGTTGAAAGTAAAACAAAGGCCATTCAAGAATCAATTAGACCTAACAGAATGGCTGCACCTCCTCGACTCGGCAAGCCACCTCGACTCTCGGGGCAAACTTTTTATCAGTGGCTCGTCTATTCAGGTCGACAATCGTCAACTGACTTAAGAAAGGGTGGAGGAAAGCCTAAAAGGCTACAAAGCTTGAACCACATACAAAGCATACTCGTAATGAAAAGTGCTTCTCGCTGCCAACACCTTGCGTCGAGGAAGTTTCGTCGGCTGTGGGGCCAACACCTCACATGCTGACTGCGAACCTCTTGTTGCACCTAGATTCTCTTCAAGTTTTTTCCCTTCCTACTTTTTATTACTGGAAAAACTCGTCACAGGAAACTGAAATACTTTTTTTCCCCACTGTTCCATAGTGAGGACCAGACTTTAAGCAAATGTTTGTGAGTTGTAACTCGTCTTCTCGTAAAGCTGCCAGAAGCAAATAGTTTTTCCTGCCACAGACGAATGTGGATGAACGCGGAAAATACTAAAAACACGGCGTAGGGAGACAATGTGATAACGGAAAACTTGTTTGCAAATCAGTAGGTGGGGAACAAGTTCGCGGACTTAGTCAAATCCTTCAAGCAGTGGCATTTTTTGAGGTGCATTTCAAATCCTATTTCTGAAGAAATTTGACCAAGGATTTTATCGATAAGATACATGTGGGATCCTTCAATTTGTCGATTTCGTCAGTTGTAGGGAAGAGTAGATAAGTACGGGTAAAGTTTCATGTAGTCGAAAAAATCGATCCTTCCTATAACTAAACCAAATAAATATGGTGATTGAAGGCGCCTCGGCAGTCGACTACCTGCCATTTTCAATCATAGTCGTTGGTCGATTATTGCAACGCACGCCTTCATTTCGTTGACTGTTCAAAACATTACCTTGACAAAGTCGCCTCTCATTTCGAGTGATCGAATAATGTGGAGAGAAGGTTGAACTCCGGTTAGTTTTGGCTGATTTAGGTTTTAATTAGGACTGGAATGCCCCTTAGGAATTCCTCCCCCATCCACAACTACCTGTATACTTGCACAGAGACATTAAGTCTTCCTCTAATAAGAAATGAGTTATAGCGTAAGGAAAGTAAAAACAGGAGCAAATTCGTGCGAAATGAGAACACGAGGACAGTCGTATTGTGGTGTGCCGTTGCGTAGATGCGTTTCATTAGTGCGGGGAAGACCAAGCCTTGAGTGCGTTAAGAATGTAGCGCAGTTCAGGATCAGCGGCTGAGCGCAACCCGGCCGGGCATCGGCAGGTCCTTGCTCTCTCTGGCATCATCAAAACTCGCCAATATTGCAATCACGTTCTGGCAAACAAGAAGAAGAGCTGAAAAAAACGGCCGTGGGCCTCTTGGGAATCAAAACATCCTGCCAACTTGCAACACATGCTTTCCCAGCGACAGTACGCCCGCCATTGCAACCGAAGAGATAACTTTTGCAGACGAGAATAATAACGACGAGGAATATCTTTGGGAACTGCCGGAATTTTTGCAGGGAAAATGGTCCAGGCCATAAAGTGAATTTCGTTGCAGCGATTTTCAGATGCAGCAGACGAATTAATACCTTAAAATTAGAAGAAAGAACGTTATCGTTTATGCATAGTTTCTGTGATATCACAAGCATCCAAAAGCCCTGCCGATGCTGTTTTACAGTCATTTACATTCGTACTTTCGTTATGTGATGATGATACAAAATGTATTATCTTTACACTTTCCATGTGACTATAAAAAGTTATTGATATTTTGAATAATAAAATAGTGTTCACTAAATTGTTTACGATCTTCTTGTGACTAGACGACGCCTTTAGGTGGCCGTGAGAGATCACTAAAATTTGATTGGTGTTCCGAACGCAATCAAAATGTAAGCAGGGCCATAGTAAACCCGCGATAGGGGGCAATGGAACTATGTTCGATTTACGGGATTTTTATGTCTGGTCTATAATGAATATTAAACGAGGGGAGAGGCTGCAAATACAAAGATGACTTTCCATTCTCACTTTCTTTAGAAACTTTTTTTTACAAGTATAAGTGATAAGAATAAGCAAATGTCAAATGTCATGATATGAAAAAGCAATAAAAAAGTATTTGAAAGATAATAAAAAATAGAAAATTATCAACGGCAAAACTGTAGGAAGCAGAACACAAAACTTGCTTTAATTTTTTAAGAGATTCCTTGATTAAAAAATGAATGATATAAGTATTAATATTATTAATATAATTTTTTAAAAAAAACTTGATAATGATAATCTTTTAGGAACAAAAATACTTCCTCATACGTTTCTAAGTTGGGCTCATGATCGTTCTATTGAAGCATCTAGGATTCTTTAAGTTGTGCAGCCCAGACTAGCCCCTTCGCATCAATTGATGTTACTTCTAAAGACGACTTTTTCGTTGTGAGTTAGTTGTCCACAGAAACTATCTTGTATGCTAATGTGGTGAAGTGGAAGGCTCGACGAGACTTGAACTCAGCAAGCCGATTGCTTGTCTCTCTTCGTTTCTCTTTGTACTCCTGGCTTCCGGTTTGAGGAAAAGAATGAAACTCGGTCGGAATGAAAAGGAACCCTAACACAAAACGATCTCTTGATCCGGATGCAGCGGATGTAACAAACTTAAGTACTCATGTTCCATGACTTTTTTCAATCTGCTGTTGGAGAAGAAGTTCCTTTTCTTTGTACTTGGAAATTTTGTTCGTAGTAGTTTACTTTAGGAAGTATTTTATTAAATCAATGTACCTCCTGGATGTACGAGGTGTCTATAGGTATTCGAATGTCTGCTTGGTTGGATTAGTTAGGAAGACGAAAATTTGATGGTTGGGTGATGTTAAGATCAACATTTTTGATTGGAAGAAAACTAACCAAAGAATACACCAAATGATTCAGTTCGGAGCAAGGGAATATCAATATTTATAAAAATTCATCTTGAGTTTTCTGTAACCTTATTTCAAAATTTCGTCGGTCTTTTCGGTCTCTAAAACAAGTCTACCGTTTTAAAGAGACTCTCTACCAACCCTCGACGCAGAAAATCAGTTCCTGAACATTAGACAAATGGATTAAGGTACGTTTCTCACTCCTTGCGGCAGTATCCCCCCTCTCCTCTTCACTTTCTGTGAGCGCCTCTTTTGTACCCGCGGGCGAATCGAGACTAAGACCCGACGAGATTTCCCTTTAAAGGTTCAAGCTAAGTAAGTTCAGAGCAGTCCTCAATCCTCGACTCCTTCCCTCCTTACTCTTAGACCTACATATTCTTGACGTTTATTAACGTACCCTGTCCGCAATACAAAACTTTTCTTGGAAAAATTTAAGTATTTACTTTTCAGAGGAGACAACCAAATGCTTTGTTGTAATTGATGCCTGCAGCAAAGTCTTCGATAAGTCAGCAAGCCTTTTTTTATGATTTCCTCACGATGTTGAACCAAGCTTGCTGTACTCAGTTAAGCTGAAGGTCTCAATTTGAACTGGCCACCAAGTTGAGCACAGAAATCAGCTACTCAGAAGCCGTGGCTGAGAACGTTCGGCTGTTTCCGGATGACGACTCTGTCCTTGATTGGCTGCCACAGAGGTTCAAATCGGTGGCTCAGTCATCGCGAATCGAGACCTTCGGCTGAACGGATATGCTAGAAACCAGTTAGTTGAGGCAGCATTGAATGATTTCTGCAAGTAATTGTCCTTTCCTTATCTTTGCACATTTCGTCAACGTCTTTTTATAAGGTTTCATACGTGCCCAGCAAGTTGCTTGATACTGCATTGCATATTAGCTTTGTATCCTTTACAGAGTAAACGCACCCGGACGTTGTAAGGAAACGTAAAGTGGGCGGGAATGTAGCAAATATCTTGCCATCTCCGCATATGTTTCTAGGTATCGCTTGACCTTCCTTTGAGAACTATCTAATTATCAATCTACTAAATATTATTGTTTCCCCCCTATTTGGTGAAAACAGCGAAACGTCTTCCTTGTCTCTTTGACCGGCTAGCTTTGATGTCCCACTCCCACGTACCCCTTTTACCTTCATCTCATTATGAGGATTAACGATGTATAGCCACTCAGGTTCAGTGCGTTGCACCTCGCTGTACTCGGCTCGTCGACGAAAGGTGGAACATAAAAGGCCGAAAACTTTACAATGAAACCTGAGACTGTAGCTATTCGCTTTCTCTGAGAGCTTTTATGACGATTCAGTGAGCACATATTTCCAGCCAGAGGCAAAATCCCAAGTATTCCAAGATGAGATAAAGCTATTGATACAATGCAGGCACTAAAGAATGCATCGAGCAGGAGGGGGACACAACTACTGCCCCATGCGATAGCATCGAACACCACTCTCACCCCGCACCAACTGCTAATCGGATATTGCTGTTTAGCACAGCTGTAGAACGCGCCCAGAATCTGGATAGGTCTGAGACTCGGCCTGGTGTAGGTTCTGTGCTGCTCACAGTGTGATTTGCTCACGCACACCATGGGAACAATCGTGCTTTACATTTAGGCCAACTCCCTAAACAAATCCCATCTTTTGAAGAATAGGGTTTTCTTCTTGGTGGGGAACGCCGTGTTGACTTGGTCGCGTTCTTTGTTTTGCTTTTGCTAGTTGGTGCCTTTTTTTCGCTGTTGACGTGTTAGGGAAAGGGTTTTGGTTTAGGATCGATTTGACATTGTGACTCGCCTGCTGCAACGCATATATTGGCCGGTGTCGTGGTCATGGGGGAGGTATCTTAGATGGGTTGCTGTTAGAATCCCTTTTCATCATGGTGTAGAGAATCGGAAGTGCATAGGACATATCGCTGTAGGACTATTGTCGATGCTCTGTCCAGCAAACCTTGTCTGTCCTTCACACATATTGAAGCCGCGTGCCACGTCCTCTATCCTGATTCATTAAAAAAATCTTGCATTCCTATTGTAAAGTTTTAAGATTACAAGCTTTAAGATATTTCACATCAGCAATAAGTTCCGCTAAATAGGCGAATGTTCCCAAAGACTCTTATAAAGAAGGATGATCGCCAGAAACCGTGATGATGCGGTCCACAAAAGTCAAATGGGGATGTTATTATGAATAGATGGAAAGTTTGGTCGCACGTAAGAGTTTGGTCCCTAGGGTCGGGATTGCTGGAAATCTCGTGGTGGGGGTGTCGATCGCCTAAGGCAAGGTGTGCTTCTCTTTTCCGGCGGCGGGGCTGTCATCGCCCCTCTGCCGCACCGCAGCCCTAAGACACCCCCATGGGGAGTCCACGAGCACACACCAACAGTTATGAACTGACAAGGTGCGTGCTCTCGCTTCCAACAGTCATTTTTACTCTCTTTGTTTCCAACTTTCTCCTGTTGTGACACTCATTAATTGAGGGTTCTCCTCAAAAACAAAAATAAATTTTGGGCATTTTTTTGATAATGTGGCTGTTTGAAAATATCTGTAAAAATATCTCCTTATAGTACGCAATCAGGATTGAGAATTTAGCATACCATGATAATTGGGTGCATCTCCAACAGCTTCAAGTGATACTGACAATGTGAGAGAAGTCTATGTAGAATATGTAATCTGCTTTTTTCTTTGATTTTGCTTATGAAGTTATCTCAAGCATTCATTTCTTTTTTGTAGTTCCATAATAATACTAAAAAATATAACGAGTTTCTTTTCTGTTAAAAGAAAAAAACACACATGTTTAGGAGTGAAAAAAGGAGAAAAAAGGAAAGAGAATTCTTTCAAAATGTTAATAATTCTGTTTAGAATTTCTAGCCAACGCAAAACGTACCAATACACCAATCAATGCCGGCAACTTGGCGGGTGTCAAAAACGAGTACTGTTATGGTAGAACGGGCAATCATTATCACGTTAGAAGTTGTGAAGCCATTTCCCTCTGTATTCAGCAAGTTCTGAAGCAACTGTCGCCGCTAGCTTTGTGTGAGTCGCTCTCCCGCCTCAAGATGCGTTCGCCGCGCCACGCACAGCGCAGCGGTGCATTGTTTGAAATGAACACATGTCTGGCTTGACGCTCAGTGGGCGACAAAGACAAGCGACCCGGAAACACCAGCAACGAGCTGGATCTACCTCTTCACTCCCGCACACTAATTCCTAGACCTAGACATCCGATCGTAATGAGGAATAATCGCTAAAAGAGAATAATTCATACTGAACGAACTCAGTTCGACCCTACGTTTCTTTGAATTGATTGTAAGCACATATTACTTTTAGTTGGTAACTATTAGGTCATTTTCCTTGGTGCTGTCGCATTCTAGTAAGTCTCGTACTAGGTCCTTATATATTTATAGCTCATAACAGTCCTAAGTGTTTGGAGTGAAATTTAGCTTAAGAGAAATCGGGAGGATTTTTTTCATTAAAATGCGCATTTTTAAGGTTTGGAGAATGCTTAAATTATTGAATTTTAGATTTCCAGCGGGCTGATATTTTTTACTTTGTAGCAATCCTAAGCTAAAAAGATCCTCTACAATTTTTTTTTAATATTTTCGGACGGCATCGCTGGGCGGTAGTGAGTTAAGTGAAGTATGAGAGATTCAATCAATGAGCTTATCATTTTTTTTACAGATGTCGGTTTTGCAGGAGTTTTGAATTTATCATTTCATTTTAACACCTAAGTAGATTTGAATGGTTTTATCAAGGAATGATTTGCGATGACATTTTATGCAAATTCACCTTTCTAGTGGTGTTTAAATATACTGGGTTCATTGTAACAATGTCCTAAAGCACCATCTTAAAGAAGATTGAACGTGCTCAGCAGTTTCAAATGCAGGGCTTCAAAAAACGCTCTACTAGTTGGAAACGCTGTTTCAAAACTGTACTAATTCCAACTTGTAACCATAGAAATCAGTATATTCTTGAACGGAGCAATTTCAACTAGTACAGTTTCATTTGAAGCTATCGATATGAACTGGGCGTGTCATTACTTGATTCATCTTGCAAGAATTTCTGTCGTTATTAAAGACCTTTCTGTCAAATAGAATCACATTCAAGAAGAGTAGATAAAGCGCTTGAAGATTATGATACCATGGAAGACAGCCTACCCTTTTCCCAAATGCTGTGTTCTTACGTTGCATTGTACCTTCGTGGTTCCTAAGTAGAGTGGAAGGGAAAAAGAATGAAATGGAAGAGTAAGGAAATCTTGGACCATAATTGCGTCCCGTTGCTCCGCATTAGTGCTGTAACGCAGCGCTCATCAGGATCCGTGTTTTGATTTGAATTTGAAATTCACGATTGTGTTGCAAAAGTGCAATGGTTGGCGAGAGAGATGGGAAATTTGTTAATCGTTATTTGCCTTCGTCAATCACTTATTATTCAGCCAATCTAGAAATTGCCTAAAAAGCAGCTGCCACAGGAATGCTTTTCTGCCGACTTAACGTTTATTCATCATTAAGCCGGCTGAAAAGGCACAGTGAAACAGCGTTTTTATGTAAGGAAAAATTATTCTGTGGATATTAGTGAAGGACAAAAGGATACATTATTAATTCGGCTTTTTTATGATGTGAAAAGATTTATTTTTATTTGGTTGGTACAGTTTCCGATGGTGAAATCGTTCGTGTTTGATTTCGTTTTATAGGATAGTGTTCACTGACATATAATTAGTCCTCATGCAGGCCTGCATAGCATTCGTGTGAACAATTTGCAATGCTGCTAAAAAAATAACAGGTCATTCTTTGACCAAAAAAAGTAAGATAGCGTTTTTTTTTTTCTTTAGGGGGTGGAGGGAAGTTGAGATCTCACTGATTCAGCATAAACTTACGGACTGTCTGGATTGTTGTTTTATCAGGCTTTTCATCATTAACCATGAATTACAGGTAATTAGTAATTTATGTTAGCTCTTTCCTAAAATATTTACGTTAGTCCTCCATAAATAACGTGGCGTGAATTAAACAATAAAAATTAAATAATACACCTTGTTCGCAAACATCATACCACAGAGTTATTGATGCATTAGCTGTCCAATTTCATCACCTCAATTAATATCACAATGAAGATTGCCGAAATTTCAGACATGCAACATTAAGAGAAAAGGGGTTGTCACAACTCGACATGTTTAGGCGCGTTCCATCTATTTTAGAATCACTTTTCTAAGAATGAAATAGTCTTGATCCGAATTAAGCGCACGACCCAATTTGGCAGTCCACGAAGTCCGAGAAAGTTATTCCTGGAAGAGCATGTGTCCTGAAAATTTCAACAACGCCACTCGTTGATTTATTAACGATGTCATAGCCTCGCTCGTGTTGAAGTTGAATGCCAACGAAAGTGTGTGATAGCAGTGGTTTTGGCCGGATAAGTCGTATCACAATATTAGCTTATTCCCACATGGGTAAATTGTTTCTATTATTCATCTGGGATCTGGGTTTCCACGTCGCCTAACGGATAAACAAACACGTAAAATTCGTGGGTGGCTTCATAGTGCAGTCCAGCAAATAATCCAGCAGTCATTAGGTTAATTTCCTACCAGGAAAACCAGCGAGTTTCATTCCTTTGAATTTGCTTCTGCTCAAGAATGCATGTGCTGCCGAGCAAGCCCTCTAAATTTCCTGGCTCTGGAATAAATCTGAAACTCCAAACTGAGTTTTGTTCAGACATGCAAAGTTATTAAAGGCATGCGTTTATTCAGATTTTTTTCTCTCATTGTCTCTAGACCTTCCAGCTTGATTGCGTTTAGTATCTGGCAATATTTCCCTCATCTCATCAAACATTCTAAATATACCAAAGTCGACTTCAAAACAAATGTAAACTTTTGTGTGTACCTTGTGTTTTATACAATTGAATAATATGGTATTACCTTGTCCGAAATTTTGATGGTGCGTTTAAGCCTATTATGTAATATGAAATGCAAAAGAAAATGTTTTCTTTTCTCAGTAATGTAGAAGTTATGTTGGCAGCTCCAGATTTGTTCTCGAGGAGAGGGAGGCTGGCTACAAAGCCGTGATTTGTTAGACACCGCTTAACGCAGATGTAACGCTGGCATAATGGTCACCCCTACAAAAACATTCAGAGCTGCCAACCTAAATCCCACTTCACAAAAAAATGCCTTTTTTGTTGCATGTGATAGCGATGAGCTATTTTTGCCAGGATTCGAAATGTTACTAATTCAAAAAATTATTTGAAATATATTTACTTAAATTGAATATTTAATGTTTAACGATCTACCTAATTCTAAAAATAATCGTAAAAATAATTAGAGGATGAAAATACGTGTTATTTTTCATCGTAAAGGTTCAAAAACGCTTGCGCAAAGTCTCAAGTGGCAACTTACTGTTGTACTCCAGTTGCGACCAACATTCTTTCATAATACAGTAATTTAATTTCATACACTTTCGGTGACAGTGGTTTAGAGTGTTGTCCCACAGTCTGTCATTCAACGCAAGGGACCCTCAGCGTGACTTTTCACATTGTCTTCCTAATTGTCTAGCGCGCTATTCCGTTGTAATGTGCGCTGGCCTAGAGTTTTCGCTGAACTTTTTGTCCACTAGTATATGCGCATATTCTACGGATAAATCGTCGCTAAACTTGAAATCGCCTACAATCACGTAATCCCGACCCAACCGGTCACATTCCACATATTTTTTCCACTCGTGTGCGCTTTGCAGATTTATTGCCTGGTACAGCTGGGACTCGGAAAGATCCACTCTGGAATTTCTTTCAGTAATTACCGACATGCTAAGTGTCTTACACTCCCTTTTTTTCGCTGAGCCAGAAATTCTTACCTTCTTGAGTTGCATTTTGGGATCACAATCAGCGAGCTCATTTCGTTGAAGTGGCATTACTCTCCGGTTAACCATGTGCAGAAGCATATTTCAAAGTGATTGTATATTTTTTACGTCTTGGCAGAATTTTTCGAAGGAACTTTCAGTAGTGAAATACAATCGCGTATAGTAGCGTCAACCTATGTTGTATACATAGGAAAATTTACCGCGTTATTACCGATTTCTTCTCGGAGGCAGTTACTGCCTCCGACAAGTAAGCGGCAACAGGCTTGGCACACATAAGTCCAGATTAACCAAAGGTTCTGTCATACGCCTCCACGGCTCTGTTTTTAACTCTTTGTGGTCGAAAGGTCGAAATTCAATGGGTCAACAATCTTTACTTCAAGTTAACAGTGTGAAAGACTAGCATGAATTTTTTAGTTACCAGGAGCTGATTTGTCCAAAGAACATCGTTTAACAATCACTATATTTAAGAATTAGTAGGGTTTTTAGATCGTAAAACTTTGTAAAAGAGCAATTTGGAACCGATAAATTCTTGCTCGAAGCAAAGTTGAGGTCTTGGAGAGTTCGTCATTGAGTAAATGTTTGCAGAGGGTCTCGAACAGCCTATTGGGGCGGAAGGGGCTTGCTCCCCGGTTCTCCCTGCATTTAAAAAGTTCTGAACTAACATGAACCTAAATCTTGCGCGTCAATTTATGCTATATCCATTTCACGCGTTAAGTATGGATTGTGAGTCCTATATATCTGTTCGAGAAGAATTGTCGGGGAAAGTTTTCCGAGCCTAATATGCCGCCTGTGAGAGAAGTGTAGCGCGATTTCGTTGGAAGAATGTTTCTAAAGAAGTTACTCCTCGGGAATATTTATTTTAAATGGAACGAAAGTGAAAACTTTTGGAAGATTCCGGGAGAGGGAGCTCAGCACATATCACGCTTTTAAAAACGCTGAAAAATCGCGTGCATCTACTCGAGCTTATCTGTAGTTAGCTAGGTATCTTCTTTGCTGGCGGAATTTCGACGATCATTCTGGGAGGGATGCTGGAGGAGCGCCGTTTTACAGAATGAAAGATAGGAGCAGATTTGTAAAAAGTGTGTCGCGGAGACGAGCAAGGAAATAAATTTAAGAGGGAAAGAAAGAGAAATGTGAGCGGTCTTTTTCCTACAAAAACGGGGCGTTTAACTGACAATTAAAACGTATTCAATTAAACGGATATGGTTACACAAAAGTGATGATTAACTATACACTTCTTTGTGGTACATCATCTTGAAATTATGTTTTACATTTGCGTATAGATAAGTGTCAAGTGATAATCTGGGAAATCTCACGAGTCGTTACGAAATAGAGTACTGCGTATGTTTTCTGAAACAGCTGACATTTATTTTAGTGTACATTTTCATTTTAAACTACAAGGTCTTTGATTCTTTTCATATCAATCCTTGTTATGAAAATAAAAAAATAATAGATTTACATTGACACACTTGGATATTTTCTGAGCACAACGTAGATTTTGTTTCCTTATGGCAGGTAAATATTTCATTGCAAAGTCTAAAAATGCATCACCCGTACAATTAAAGATTAATGGTATCTTGATCATACCATGCCGCGTTTTTGACACCAGAGATGATCAAGATAATGTCCTCGACGCACATTAACTAGATTAAATTGTTGAAGTCCTCGTTTGACCGGATTGCTAATCCATGACGATATAGTATGGTAGTGGACATTGTCTGCCAGGCTGACGTCTTGTCTCACGTAAAGGTAATAGTTTCATTTCTGTCAGAAGTGGAAAAGAAGTTTGAGAAAAATAGTTTGTAGAAGTCGAAAGAGGTCTCAAGTTGGGGTCTACTTTGGGAAGTTTGCGTTTGGCCAGGGTAGGCGACCCGCCTTACCATCCCCACATCTCCCACCGCCATTCCTTGTCTTCTAATTTCAACGCACATCAGTTTTTGGCCCTCCTGCTTCTTTGCATGCGTTTTATGGTTCTGGAAAAGTACGCTCCTTGAGTTCTTCCCTTAGGAAAAAGGCTGTTTGCGAGGCATCTTCGCGTTCTGGTATGATTTGGCTAGGAGGTTTGTGTTTTACTGTTGGGAATAACATGCACATTACTTTGGGGAAAAATCACACTGCCATTCAATACCATAAGGTTTGAGTTTATATCATTCTAAATAATTCTCCATTATCTAATGTCAAATGCCAAATTTGATAAATACCATCGGAATAGGTTCACTAGAGATTTCAAAAATATCTTTCTAAAGATCCAGACAGCAACATTATGTTAGATCCCATTTACCTTGTGATACCGTAAATTCCTTTTTTCATTGAGGTCCTTAGGGCTGAAGAGGGAGCGGAGAATTTCCAATAATACCAGTGATATTCTTGAATATTTCTTTAAAATTAGTATCAAATGGACTCGAATATTTTATGGACAATGTATTTTCTCGGCTAAACTGATGGACAATTTCCTTCCACGAAGTCCACATTTTGATCAATACATTCTGATTAACCTCATGATATGTAACTATTATCCTCGCTCCTAGTCGCGTGAATCAATATTATCAGTATTACTGTGTCTGTCTCTGCTCGTGATCAATAATTTGATATGCACAATGCATTTATGGGATTAATTATAAGATTACTTAACAAAAGCCGTGTCGTTTAACTCATCGCATCTTCCAGATTCGGATTTCATACTTACATAGGCTCGTTATATTCTGACGTTTGTAATTGTCACAATAGAGATAAGTACATATTTTAAAGTTTTTGCGAAGGTTCAGTTGTCCCCGATGACCCACAAGAAGGAAACTTTGCACACGCCGCGCCCTGCGTATCGAGCGTGGGAATAGCCCATACGGCTAAAGATTTTTTTTCATCATGAGGGTGAGTAAAAGGGGAGTATTTTTAGCTTTTCTTGGCTCCGGAAAATCTCGACCCTTGTGGGTCTGTATATTTAACCCTACAGTTTTCCTGCACAACGCAAGAAGAAGAAAATAAGAATTAAAAGACAGGGAACATAGTTATTCCAACTCCAACTTTAACATTAATTTTTTTGTATTATTTATTAATATTGTTCTCGTAAAAAATCTTTTGAAAAAAGAACTCGGTGTTTGTAAATTATGTGCGGTATATGTACCGACTGCCAAGTGTGTCTCACAAAAACCTTTTTATCTGAACCCACTGCCGCCCAGCGATGCCGTTCGGAAACAGAAAAATCCATTTTAGAGGATCTTTTCAGGTCAGCATTGTCACAATTTAAAAGAATGTCACATTCTGGAAACGTGACACTCGACGTGACATTTCATTATTTTGGCATTTTTTAAAGCTTAAAATTTCGTATTTTCATGGGAAAAATTCTCCTGATTTCTCTTAAGTTTATTTCACTCCAAACACATTGGGCTCTTATAGATCAGGTTTGTTTAATTGTTTCAGTATTTCATCAGGAGTTCCTTTTAATTAATTTCGCCGTAAAAAGATTGCAAATGGCGTTAACATTATTTTGTTCAAAACCAACTTCTGAAAACTATGAAAACATGGTTTAAGGCTAAGAACTTTAAGTCAGGTATTAGTTTTTGTCTGCGAGCTGTCGGCGTCGAAGTTTCTTTTTAAAGGAACGAAGGATAATTACCAAGATTATGGCAATGAGCGCTGTAGTTATAATGCAATCCCGTAAGTCGATTAATCAAAAGCGTTGTACGCATTGCAGGATGACAAGCTTTGTCACCTTCCCCTCTCAGGCTTTCCTTCGTCAGCCTAGCGACCTCTCTGAAGTCTTCTTCCATGGCTCAACTTCCCAAGCCCCTTACTTGTCAGATCAAAGTGTAGACTCACTATCTTTGATCCATGCACATCTCAGCACAGTTCCATATACCCACGTAAAAACTTGCAATAGTTACATATCTAATTTACATTGGGCATCTCAATCCAACTTTCCTATTATAGATACTTTAATACATTCGAGCAGAATGATTTTGAGGCTCCTAACCGAACCTTAGGAAGTGGCAATAGGCTTCGGAATGATGTAACAGATATAAAGTTTGATACAAAATGCATACCATTTTCTCTGTGTCTGTACCGCTCGTGTATGAGAAAAACATTGAAAAACCGGTCATTATCGGAAAAAAGTTACCTCTAAATTGTTCGTTGGAAAACTTGGAATATAACCTAAAATAGCCTGGATGTATCAGTGGGGGTTGAGATAGGGGCCCACTGAGGCAAACGGTTGCCATTAATGAGGAATTGCATAGATGCCGGCTTGTTTGCGATTTCGCCTTCACAATACTGATCAAGATAAGGAGAGTCCCATTCATGACGGGTCGCTGGTGATGTAAACTGAACAGTTGAAGTCATGAGTCCCCGAACCGTTATTAGTGCAATACTCTATTGGGGATGGCGACCTGGGGCAGTGCTGTACTCGTATGTTGTTCATTCCCTCATTCATTTTGTTACAGAACTTATGATTATGAGGATCTATGACGCATATCCATGGGTTAGATGTGAAGTACATTTAGTTCGGTGACAAAAGGACTTGAGATATACATGAAGCAATCATCAAAGTTTACATGGTAGAATTGCAGTATTTAATGAGTGTCTTTCACACTCGTGTTTTTAAATGGAACAGGTTGGCGATCTGTCCCCATTCTGACCAAGAAAGTCCAATAAAAACATTGGCTAAGTGCAATGCGGATGTGGAGTATCATTCTATCACTTTCTCCAGTGGAGCCGGAGTTTCAAAAGAAGTGATATCTACCCCTCGCCAGATCCCGTTGTCTGTACTTCCGTTAAGTTGAGCCCGGCACGTTCTCTATCACCTCGAAACGAGATGTGAAAAAGGCAATGTGCTACACTTCAGGAAATTCCCAAAATATTGTTCCTCTGGAGTTGTAAATGGTTTTCGGTGGGCAGATGGGCAAATAGTTTGGTGGTGGACACGATCCCTTGAAGTCAGCAAAAGAAGTGCGTGGGCCTGCGATGTGATTAATTGAAGTCCTCCCAGACGCACCCTCTTAGCAGACAATAGGCACGTACTCCTAAACTCGCTTCTTGCTCCGTAGACCAGAGCCAAACGCACGGAATCAATGACGACGAATTTGTTTTGGGGTCAAACAGGACATAAGGCGACAGGACAAAAGCCACATGGTTCTTTCCTCAGGACGAAAAGCCTAAGTTTGACTAGCCCGCAACCAAAATGTTAGACCGAGCTTTTAATATATTTGAGTAATCATAAATTTGTAGTAAGTGGAAGAAGCAAGCTTTGTATATTCTTAAAAGTGGAAAAAATATAAATTGGAGAATTTTTTCGCTCTTCCCAACTGTTACTTTAATTTTATCACTCAAAATGTTTTGTTAAATCGTTTATCCAGGGAGTGAAGAGGTGTGAAATGATCTTTCTCGGACTCCTCGCGAAATTTCGTTTTAAAATTCAAATGCTTCGCGCAAAACATTCAGACTGAAAGACATCGCAGTTCACTTACATCTGCGCTGTCAATATGCATCTCTTTTATAATTTAGGGTAAAAGGTAATACCTAGATGAGATGGGCAGAAGTCCTCCTTGGGAAGTTTCAGTTCGGAACGCAGGGCTGCAAGGTGCTTGGCGAAGATGGCTTGTAGAGTCATGAATCCTGAAATCAATACGGCCTTGGAATGAAAGATAAAACGAATACGCAGCCGTCCCGTCTCCAATATTTGCCAAAAGAACAAACGGTATCCTAATTCTTCTCTTTTTGGCTAAGCAAACTCAAGTGATACAGACATAAAAAGGGCAGATTTCTTAAAGAGAAGTTCCGAGAAATCGTCGTGGAAATTGTTCTTTCGCAATGGAACGCATCACAAAAGAACTGGATGTTACAGACTGGGTACGATGTCCAATATTGAAATCAAAGAGCCTAAAAGTCGATGTTGCCTAAGGAATGTCCTCGACGGGGGAGGCTACAAAACAAAGGTCTCTTTGCATCCTGTGACGTGAATAGGTTTAATTCTGATGCCAGTTTAGCTCGAAACAGTCCCATGTCTAAGGGACTGATGCTATTCTTACATCGGTATTGCCCGGATAGGGTGCTCGTGATCTCCGATTGAGCATTGCCCTACATATGGTTCGATTTTTTTAAATCGTAAGATTATAGCCTGTATTTCAATTCTGAGTAGCACATAGCAAATATCAGCCTAACTTATGAGGCTTGACGATAGTCAGGCGGACTAATAGTAAAGCAAAGCTTATAGTACTACACCCAAAGAAATTCCCTCGTTCATTTTTAATTAACGAGATCCCCAAGATAGTTTCTCCGGCAAGATTTGTATTTGAAAGGTTTTCTCCCTTTCTCTAGGGCTCTGTTTCCCACTAATGTATGGTTTTTCCCTGTCATGTGAAGATCTACACAGATCAAGCACTTTCTCTTTGGATTATCTTTGCTTAATCTGCGCTAACAGTATCTTGGTTAAGCATTATCTGCGCTAACAATGTCAGTCAAACCAAAGCGCACTTTTCGAAAGGAAAAAATCTCAAGACTCATTACTACTTTGTCGACAGAGTAGTAGTTAATACCCACAAAAATTACCACTAACTACTGAGAAAGAGCAATTAATAAGAAGAGGGGCTGTTCGCTCGGCTCTCGAGAGGAACTGAGCGAGACAGTAGGGACAATTTGGAAGTCATGATTTCTTCTCATGGCCCATTAGTTGAGTTGCTTCGCTAATAACCCCAAGGTCGAGAGGGCATGTTTTCTCCGCTTGAGCTTAAACTGTTCTGACTCGATTTACTGGCCCCATACAATTAGCGCTCCTTTCAATGGTTCAGACAGCAACCAAATCAGTGACATTTATGGTCTTGACACAAGAACATTTGCTCTTCACTCTCTCCAAAGAAAAGACAAAAAAAGAAGAAGAAAAATCGTCCTCAATCTACCTCGATTCTACTTAGAGGGTTGGGTGGCTTAGTGTCGGTCAACGGAAGTAGTTACTTATGGCTTTATTACACATCTGGTCAAACTTGAAAACAGTGACTAGCAGTGTTCTATAATTCAATTCCTTGGGAGGGGAAAGAGGGCCCAAAAGCATGCTTGGCCTTTTAAAAAAAAAGTAAGGGTTTTATCGGAAATTGCCAATTCCTGGATGATGAGTAACGGGTTTTCAAAAGTTCATGGAATCCAATGCCATATCAAATGTAAGGTGGAATCGTTCATGGACATTAACAGACGCCATGATTTTTCTTCGTTTGAAAGGGGTGAGATTATCTAATAGACATTCGTAAACGGCACGTTTCTATTACATCAAACAAAAATATCAGGGTATCATGCGAATGACCTACTAGGATAGGAAAAGGTTATGTTATGGTAAGCTCCTGTATCAGGCGTTAGGTTTACGTTACGTTGCACTAACAAGGGTAGTAGAGCCTTACTCCTGAGAACTCCTGTGCGCAGACATCAAGGAGCTGAATCTTGTGTCTTGTGTGTGAATAGAATACTTCTCCTCTAAGCGATCCCACTGAGAATTCCAAGAGCCATAACTTTGTTTCAAAAAAGGATCCGAGCGCAGGCGAGGAAAGGCAGCACAATGGAGCACGTCCACCTGCGAGGAGCTTCCTGCCGACTACCACCAATAGCGTGTTATTTCCTCTGGCAATTATTTCAGCCAATTAGATCCCAATCCTGTGTATACAGAGCTTTCCTGCAGCCGCAAAGTTTCCGAATCGTATTAAGGACGCTGAAGCCAATGCTTCTGAAGCCGGACTGCTGAATAAAGCGCCTTCCTCCAATCGCGCCTCGCGTCTCCACATTTCTATAGGTGCGCGGATTTCAACTTGAACTGAAGGAAGGTTCGGATATACGAGTGTGCGGCCAACTTGGAGGGGTATCGTATTCAGAGCTTGCCTCCACCAGGAGTTCCCCGATATTTGTTTCTGTTGGACCTTCACAGGCTGCTTTTGCGAGTTGCTCCCCAGGAGGAGCATATCTCGCACCACATTCGACTACCGATATGCATTACTGCACGAAGAGTTCTATGGCCACGACCTGAATACTACCAACGTTGAGATTCATCCCATTTCGCTCAACTCAAAGACAGTCATCTCCGCAGGTTTCTTTAGAGTGTTGCCAATGTATCATCGGTACTAAAAATAAATTCTTCTTTAACCAAGGATTTTGTACCAATGAGATATCGTCGGTGAATCAGAAGAGCTATAACATTTCACTGATTTTCCTGTGAGGTTTCAATGAATTCCAGTAAATATTTCTAACATTTTTCCGGAGAAATCTGGTGACTATTGGCTTTGTGAGTTTTCTGTGGGACTTATTAAGTCTATAATCACCTCCAAACTTGTTCTGTGTACTTTAACACTAGAACCGCCGGAGTTTCGACCCTTCCTAGAACCACCAATGTGCCAAAAATGGCACATGGTCTGAAAGTGACGTTTTTTGACAATCACTCATGGTTTTGATGCTGTGTCATAGTCTGTATAACCAACTAAGAAGTTAC
>Ga0058701_10000884_pt1 | contig 20477 bp, 12 predicted proteins | sample AgamicOrMae_FD_97039 | JGI IMG/M metagenome (GOLD analysis project Ga0058701, IMG submission 97039) | Agave microbial communities from Guanajuato, Mexico - Or.Ma.e | ecosystem: Host-associated > Plants > Phyllosphere > Phylloplane/Leaf | place: Guanajuato, Mexico | collected 2012-06-04
GATAAATAAACACGCAGTTAGGCTAAATTAGGCTAAGAGCCTTGTGCCTCGATCGGCTGCCGCGTACAGCCAGATGCCTCTTACTCGATATGTTTCTCGACGGCAGCAGCAGAAGCAGGCCTAAAAGTAGAAGCCATCAGGCCTGAAGACTGTTCCTTTAAATTGAATGAGGTTAGGTTACGATGCACTGCTACAACCTCCCGTATCGCTTTGCTCGGATTGGTGGAACGAGGGAAAATTCAACTGTTTAATTTTACTGAGCAGTTCTCATCTGAAAACTAGTTTCAACAGTTTCTCTTCGCTAATGACTCTTAACAGGCTCAAGGTTTATGAACCAAAACGCTCCTTTGAAAATTGCTCTATGTAAGCGAATTCGTAAACGTAGAAAGTATTTTCAGAAAAAAATGGCGGAGGAATTTCCGATGCTAGTATAGCGACAGGGGAGAGCAGTTGGTAGTAAATGCTAAAAGCCGTCCCTATGCATTCACTTTCATATCTTGGCATTTCTCCTCTCGCGGAGCCCGACCGCACACAAAGGTATATGAGGGATCCGATGAAATGAGGCAACTAACGACATTCGCTTGCCAAGGGAAAAAAATCCCCCATATGGCAGTTAGGAAGCTCCCACCATTTCGGCAAGGCGACATGACGCGAGTAAATAAACCCATTTATTACACGTGACAACGAGCGAGCCTCGCTAGGCATATGCATCGCGTGTAGCCTACGTTGCTTGCTGCTACACTGTGAGAAATACCGGGGGACTTGGTAATGACCGACAGAGCATCGCTTCCTTCCTTCCTTCTTGGTCTTGTCTCGTCTCCCCTCTGTCGCTAGTCCCTGCGCTACGCGGCCGAGTGCACACCAATGGCGCTCAGCAGATCCTGGAGGACTGGAGGGAGGGGAAGGAGGGGAGGCGGGAGGGAGGGAAGCAGCCAATAGCGTGCTGCGGGCTTGCCTATTGAGCGGGAGCCTTCCCTCCCCAGGCAACCGTGACTAGTGGCGTGTTTATCTCGTGTTCCGTGTCTCACCGCCGGCCGCGCCGCTCACCGCCGCGACCTTCCGTGTTTATAAATGGACTCGAGTTTACGCAGCGTCAACGGGTGGCCCCTTTCACTATTATACTTAATACAATCGCACTTGCAGGAGCTCATTACGTATCGCAGACTACAGAGTCTCATGAGACGCATAGAAGCTGCGACAAGCAGTGCCGAGACCGCTTCAGTCCGCCGGTGCCCCAGTCCGCCTCGCGCCGCAGGCATTTACAAAAGACTCTTGTCACGGCATGCAAACACCACTTTTCTCGGTGCTTGCTTGTGTCACTCAAGGCAGCTCAAACAGGCTGGAACTCAGTGCCACAATTATTGTAGTTACACCAAAGTCAGCGGTGACGGCACAGAATTGCGTAATTACTTAGTCCGCGACGAGACGTCGCTAAGCAAACGTCGTGAGGCAACGGGCTTTCGAGAGAAGATTGAATAAGTGGCCGAGAACGGGGGACCCTTCCACTCCATTCATATTCGTGAAGACAAATGAAGCGCGATTCAGGAGAGTGACAGGCATCTTGTGCGAACGGTTGTCTCTGTCTCAAGAGCAAGGGGCGCACAGGGGCGCACAGCGACGACCAACGAAGCACAGCGAGGCACAGTGGCACACAGGGATCAGGCTGAGGGTACTTTGCAACATGGGAGCTTGGGGCGTATCCCCAAGTTGCGGAGGGGCGCCAGATTGTGGATCAGAAGAAGTCAATTTGGAAGCGGGGAGGGTGGGAGGACGAATCGATCCACTTTCGCCTTTTACTTCCCACGAGAGAGAGAATTCTAGCAGACAGCCCAATCAGCACGCCTTTTCCCCCGCTCAGCGGCTCGGAGGCGCAGCGGCGCAGCCCACAATGTTGAGAACGTGCTGCTTTTTGCGCGCCTGCCACCGCTGCCGCCTCGGCGCAATTTAACCCTTTATTATTTTTTATCGTGCAGAAAATTGAACGCGGCGTCGTTGGACCGGCGCTAAAGTGACCCTCCTTCGACGCCGAGTCGCGCTGCCGAGACGGCCGACAGAGGCGGCGGCACTCTATTTACTGAGGCGGTTGACTGATGGAACTAATCAGGGTTAATTGGAAGTGTTGCGACGACGACGCAGGTGCTGCGCTGCGCTCGGCGCTGAGCTGTGAGCCCGGGAGCCGCCTCGCCAGGCCTCGCCAGGCCTCGCTGCGTCACTAGCTTTACCGCCAGGCCTCGCCGAGGACGACGGTAGGCGCCGATGACGTTCAGGTACCCCCTGCTGAGTCGTCATCCGTTTCTTAATCGCTTATTAAAAATATGAACGGCTGAGTGACCGCACACCTGTTGGGCAGCTGCTCAGGACACGCGACGCGACAAAAAGTCAACGAGTTCGGAGAGACCGAGTCGAGTCGAAGGGCAATCCACAAAGATCGGCTGAGGAAGTGTGAAGGCCGCGTCCGATGCACGGTAAATATTGGAAATGATTAGTGACAAAGAGCAATTTATGTGCCCGTGGCCACTTCCGCTCAAGTGGCCTGACCAGGCCACAGTTTCGTCGTCGCTGGCCGGGCCGCGTCGGGCGACGAACGCAAGGCGCGGGGATCCATCCGCCACAGGTAGCAAGCAACCTCCACCAGATTCCTCGACGACTGGGAAGCAATAAATTTTCCACGCCGTGTCAACCCTGTCTCAACAGGGGATTTTGCTTGAAAAGAGCATCATCTCCGCTGGTGAGGCGGGCGAGGCGAAGGTGAGCAGAGGTGAGGCATTTAGTTGTGTTGGCCTCCTCCTCACAGTCACTCCGGATGCCATAACATGCCATCAAACACGAAAGAGATACGATGACAAGTCGCCGGACTAGTTTCTCGAGACAATTAACCCCTATAACCCAACACAGAGGAGAGGAGATGCGACATAACCCACAGCCAGGAGCTTAAGGCTTACCGAAATAAATAAGACTCGGTCTGGATGGGAGTCCCACTGCGTCCGCCGACTCGGAAATAAACAAGAGGCGAGCGAGCGGCAAGCGCAAGTGTGGACGCGCTGAGAGCTCCTCAAGTCCCTCCAATCATAAAACTCCCCAAAAAGGTCAAACTTGCAAGTGAAGAGCGCTCTGGGTGGGCTAAGTAACTTTTAATCCGATAATCTGCGGCTGTTTGATCAATATCATGAAGCACACAGAAGCACTGGCACTGAAGCTAATATCCTGGCTGCGTCTGGGATTTGCTGTGCTTGGCGATGTCATGGCTGTGCAACAGCTCTTGCCACGGCGTGGTGCGTCGGCCGTGGCCGTACCAAAGTAAGCGGCAATTTTCCGGGTTCGTGCCAAGGTCACACAGGAGATTTTTTTTTCGTTCTCTCTTCTCCGCTTTGGATTTCACGCCTTGCCGGTCATTCAAACAGCAGCAACACCCTTGACGCGCCTTTGCACTTTATTTAAATTCTTCTATTTAATGTCGAGATCGAGTTGCGACCGTTTAAAAAGGCAGCTCCTTTGTCGCCTGGCCGGACAAGCCGCTCGTTTTACTCAACATCAATCGTAAAAAGCCTACATAAAGGCAACTTGTACCCTTTGTATTCCAATACAGGTCGTCCACGCTTCAACTCCACATAAAAGCAGATCTCTTTTACACGGCCAATCGTAAAGCCTACTATTATTATGCAGGACGTTTTATAAACGCGGCGCTGCTTGTTTTAAGTCCATCCGCTGGTGCAAATCCAGGACTTGGAGATATAAAGGACGCAGGCTCAAAGTGCGGCGGGCGCCCATGCCAATAGCAGGCTGCTGCAGGGGTTCTGCGGTGGTACCCATGACTAATGCTCTTGGTCGACAAACATTGGGACTATTGTGGCGATACTAAACAAAGGTGTATTTTGTGGAAGTCGTGCCTGGGTGGGTTGCGGGTCGTGCCTCGGGGACCGCTGCGCGCTGAAAGCCGTGTTTACACAATAACACGACACGGGGACCGCGATGTGGCAGCGCGATGTTCTGGGCGCGCGATGTGCCGCCCGAATCCCTGCGGTTTTCAGCTGTCGAGTCGAGTTCAACTGTCTAGTCCTGTCCCGCTTGGGGACTTGTTCGCATCGTGCGAGTTCCGTTCTGCTCTGCTCCGATCCGATCCATGGTTCTGCTCCGCTCGAGGCAGCCGTAAAAGTTGGCGCAAGGTGCAGCGTCGTACATTGTAACAGCATAATTAGCGGATTAATGGGGGCCGAATACGTTGTGCTAGATGTTAACAAGATAACTAAGATGATGCAACCATAAATCCCGCCGCTTTTATTCGCCTGTAAAAAGCAAGCAGCCTGATGAAGCAGTTAATCGCACTGATGTGGCAAGGCGAGTGCGCGACAATGTCGGTTCAGGCTGAATTACGCTCGGCCGGTCGCCATCAACACCTTTCTGCTTTTTTTCAAACAGGATCTGTCCGTCCTTTCCAGTCAAAACCATATACAACTTTGAGCGTCCGCTGCCGCTACCGCAGCTCTGCCGCTGTGCCACGCTGAGCTGTTTATGAGCCAATGATTCATGGCAATAAGATGAGTGTGCGTGAGCGTTGTTATAGCGGCACAAACATACGAGGATTTACTAAAGCTTCCGATAGTGTCGCGAGACGAGACGACCCAAAGGCGCGGCGGGCCGACCGAACGACGGCTGTCCAGAGAAGTTTGTCATAGCCAAACTGGCTACGGACGGAGTCGAAGCCTAATACCGGGTGATAGGGAATCACTTGGGCCGTGCCCGAGTCCAGCCGCTGCCATCCCGCCCCCCGGCAGCTTTTACGGTGTGAGGTTAAGGGGGCGCACCGACCACAATTTGTGGAGATAATAAAAATGAAATCTGTCTTTCTGAGAATTGAGTTAAGGCCTGGTTCGGTCGGGGAGAGTGGAGGGGACAGCGCGGAGGGGGCCGTGTCAACACTTGAGGCCACATTCCAAGGAAAAGTGTGAATGGAAAGCACCTCCCATATTTATGTGCGGTGGAAACGGCATCGCACAAGACCTCTCTCTCTTTATGAATTTCTGCCTGAATATCTAAGCAGACACATATCGGGGGTCAAATTGCCTTCGAGACATTAAATGCGGGTTGACATGTATACTGTACTCAAACTGCAGATTTAGGAGCTGCCACAGAGGACGCCTTAACATAAATACCTTTTTACTTTGGAGAAGGAGAGGACCGAAGGAAATCATTCCTGTTCTCGGTACAATAAAGAAATGGACAAAACACATAATCTTGCCTCACAGGATCAAATGAGTCAGACGAAATATCCTCAACAGCAATATTCAAGGATAGCGCACTAATAAACGAAATCCAAAAGTGGACCTAAAAAAGAATTTACAGTAGTAAAAACCGAGAACATGTCAGCCAAATCCGCATGCATCGTTAGTCTATCTAACTCAACGATTTTAATTCAACCTGTTTACAGCATTTCCTTGTCTAAAATCCACCAAAATCACATAATAATCTTTGGGCGAAACAAAATCATTTCATCCCTTTGAAACTGGACAAGAATTTTTTTTCAAATAAAAACCTGCCCGTGTTTAAAGTAGTTTCGTAACGACTCAAGTATGAAGATCAATCAGAAGAAGAGCATAATTTGGCTATTTTTTTATCAATAACTACATCAATGAAAAGATCGCTCGATTCTTAATGATAGTGGTGTCTTAAAATGTAACCAAATTACGCTCTTCCTCTGATTTATCTTCTTGTATAGAGCAGATATTGGGCTACCACAAATATAGGGGTTCGTTTTTCCAGTGTCTGAAAGTGAAAATTCCGCCACGAAATCGAAAATAAGCAAATAAGCCATTAATCAAATTCAGCAACCCAAATGTTTAGATCCTAAGACCCTAAAACCCAGAGTTCTCACGCAAAAGGGGTTTGGAATCGGCCCCGCAAACACGCAGCACCTGCCTTCAGGATCGCCTTGTGAGGCACACACACACAGCTTTTGGTCGCACCACTTGGTCGCGGCGCACGGACCACCAACAGATCCAATCCAACACAATGCGTAGGAGACCTCCATCGACGGGCGATCACCAACAGAGATCGCATCACCTACGTCCCCTAGGTGACGCCACTGCTTTGCCTACACGACCTTGCTTTGCCCACGGCGGGGTGACAGCACAGCGGGTCAATAACAATGCTAAGGTGATCGCATCTCCATTAGGTGAACTCGCGTCCGCGTCCCGACCGGAGCAAATGCGTTTGGTTCCATATCATAATCGGTTCGATGGTGATGACTTACTAACCGATTAAGACATTACAATGGGTTCCTATGAAAAGCAGGCTTGTTTTAAACGCCCTTGTCCTTCAGAACGCTTCCTCAGTGGTATGAGCGAACTATGAATCGCGATTGTAAATGTCTGAGTGTTTTTAGATAGCGAGTTTAAATGTTTCTGTATTTAGTTGAGTTACTGAATGCCCCCAAGGAATATATTTCTTTTTATAAGAAATCAATTTGTATGAAAAGACAAAGATTTGAAGGAACTTTTCTCTAGTACATGCCGTCAAAGCGTAGAATCTAACGTAAGAGGTTTTAACGTTCAAATATTAACTTTTGAGTCATTAGTAAGGTAAGAACATAAAAGGTAGCTTGATTTGTAACGTAGCATACACAACGATGCACTCTCATTGATTAAGAGCTAAGGCACAACCCCACTGCGTCGTTCAGAGAATGACCAACTCCACAAACAGGTAGTAGCGAATCAATGAAAGTGAAGAAACTCTTGAAGAATAGGATAACCTGGACCACTGACGAGATTCTACGACCCCCTTTTCCACATCATCCATACATTTCTTTACTTGTTCTTTGAGCTCGGCTTCTCTGCCATCTCTGCTACACATCTCAAGACAAATAACTTGAAAACGAGAGAAACTGCAGGAGTTTAGTTAGCACCCGCCCCTGGCGCAGTCACCTTAACTTTAACCGCAGAGCGTTAGGCATTCGATCACATTTCATTTCTTCCGTTACAAAACAAAAATATGTCGCCCCTGAAGACGACGGTCGTCACCCGCTGAGTTTTAAAGACACTGAATCAATTAAGCGAGCAGCTGCTAGCTGCACTCTGCGCGGCGGGAGCATTGCAATAGACGATTCGGGTAGGTGAGCCTGCCGGGTGTTGATATCATGGATGTACGTGTAAAGTGCGCGAGTGGGTTGGGGTTGGGGCAACGCCTCCTACGCGCCGCGCAATTTCGGAGCGATCCTTCCCAGCCTCGCAAGTTTCTCTCCTCGCACGGGGCAACCACCCGGGAAATTCGATCGCGGACTTGATGAACAAGCACCAATTTCAAACGTCCCCCAGCGCCCTGCTTACTTTCGGGTCGATAAAAGATGAATTCACGATTGCGGAGGGGAGGAAGGCTTGGCCGAGATCGCCTCGTTTCTCAAACTTCGATACGGGCAAAATGTTTGCTTGTACTACACCAGTAAAGTAATAATAGAAAAAAACGCTTCGTTCATTCAACTTTTTTCTTATGTTTTAGTTGACGAACAACGTAATTTTCCGAGTCTCTCCCTCATTTTCGGACATTTTTATTACATATCCGGTGCGTCTCCCCGCTATTCATTCAACTGGGTGATAGGGTAAAACACACGCAATAGATATAATATTTCCAATTTAACAATGTAAACAGAAAATAGGTGTTTTCAGTTCCACAACTGTCTTGGGTCTGAAGGTAAAACTGGAAAAGAGTAGCGTAATTTGGTTATTTTTTAATAGACTCCTATCAATGACAATATCAACAGAAAGCTCGACGAGACCTTTTCATTTCAGTTGTTGGTAGGCTTGTCTTTATAAAATTACGCTCTCCCCCAGTTTTACCTTTAAACCCAAAACAAGTAGTTGAGACAAACTAAAACAGGAGTTTGTTTTTACTGCGACAGTGTGTCTGCATGGTTATGTAAAATTACCCGGGTAATGGATCTGCTGGAATAACAAAGTTTCCACCCGTCCACTTACAAGGGGGACTTCTAGGTCCCAAACCCTCCTTTTCCTTGGTCTTTCAAGGATTACCCCGTGTAATTGGGTTCGTTTTACAAGCAGGGAAGAAAAACAGTGATCTGATTGAGGCTTTCTCTCAGCAGGGGGTCGCGGCGAGACGGCCGCGCTCGAGCAGAGGACTCATCCCTTAATAAGCCATAAGAGTGGATCGAGATTGAGTGAGCGAATCCGAGCGATCATGCCATCTCCTCCCCCCAAATCAAGACCCACATAAACGGCCATTACCACGGACAAGATGCTTCTATTACAGAGTGCGGCAATATTTTAGCGCTGATTGCAACGCGTCTCTTCTCCCCTCTCCGTCAGACAACCGATTAGTATCCACCTTAATAAAATAAGAGAGCCGCTCTCTGCTCACTCTCCCCCAAGAGCCATACGAACCTCCCTTGTTTTACATGCTACAGACAAGAAGCCATGGGAATAGACGTCGTTTCACTTTCTGTTTACTTTTGCGGTGACAACTTTGACCCCGATAAAAGTTCGGAACTTTCGTTCAACGCGCCGATGCTTTTTCACGAAGTTAGAAACAAAGCGATTTTGGTTGGATTCTACACTGACCGAAATACGTTGAGCTCTAAATTGGATAAACACATTTTTTTAAGGTTCCGACTTTGCATCAATTTCCTTTACTTGAACTTCAGATTAGGGTAAGTTTGGAGATACAACTTTTAGTTAGTATAGCTAACTAAAGCTTAAAGAACTTTTACTAGTATATATATTTTAATTGATCTCTTTTGAAGCTTCCAACGCGCCTAATAAAAAGAATGGTAAGGTTCGCGACAGCATAAAAACAAACAAAAAAGGAAGATAGATTTACAAAATAAAGAGAATATTTCATAGGGGTATGATTTTCGTGGTATTTGAAAGCGAACGCTGACAATGAGTTCTACGACCGCGCTAAAGAGCGCGAAAGAAACCGGCAGATATTCGTGTAATATCACACAAACATTTTCCGATACTCTACTCGTTCCGCATCAAGAAAAAGTCACGGCGTTGTCATTACTCTTACTGAGAAAGAAATCGGATACTCAAGCTCACCGTAGCTTTGGTCCTTTGAGTTGTTCGGAAAAAAGAACGATCCTTACCTGCAAATGGAAACAAAAATCAATCAATCAGTGGCACAGAAACAGGTTCGATTTATAATCCACTAGAAAACTTTTCACTTTCAGAAACGAATACGTTCTTGATCCGTTCCACTCACAAAGGCAAGCCTTATCGAAATACATTGTACGGACTTTATGGAGTAATTTGAGGTGTTACTCAAACGGGCGCGGGCAGCACAAAGGAAACTCGAATGGCTTGCGGCAATACAACTACCAACTTCAATAGTCCGTTTAGTCACGGAAATGAAATCTAAATTTAAGCCCACTTCCCTCAGGCTGAGCCCCACTCGCTTATCTTTACCGATAAAGCGAGGAAAATTGATACCAAGGAGAGTATATTTAACACGCTTTGTAAATGAATAAAGTATCTTTAAATAATAGCCTGTCCTTTAGGAACGGCTGCAGCATTTTTCAGGAACACTGCAAGGTGTAGCTCTGTAACAGGAAACTCCCAATTTCTCGCTACGGTATTGAAGAAGTCGATTTCTCATTTTTCACTGAATTCCTCTCACTGAGCTTTTCTCGATCCCGTGCGTATTTAACCCCTTTTTTAAAAAGCATTTTACATCCCTCGAAATATTTAGTAAAACCACGACATTAGCTTCGCAAAAGCAAGGGAGTGATCAGTTAAATACCGCAACGTTAGAGGTGAATTTTTTTAATAATTACAATTTTTTGTGATAATTTATTGTTTAAACAAAAATCAGTGAGCCAAAACGCACCGCAAGGCAAGTTCTTAAAATGAGAACTCCTTGGCTGGGTTCCGGGGCGAGTTTTTAAAACATAAAACACAAATTTTACAGCGAATTCGTTCTGGTGGAGGAAAAGAGACGCAGATCTAAAATGCAAATAGGCCAAAAATTGGCTCGTGTTATACGCTGAGGGGTCGAACAGTCTCTTTAGTCACGGAAATGAAATCAAAATTTAGGCTTACTTCCCGCCGGTCGGCGTTATCTGGTCCGATAAGGTGGGAGAAGATCGCCCCTCTTGCCACCCGTTTTTTCATGCCCATTGTCACAGAAAGCAGTGCTGGCCGATTCGCCACGGCCCATATCCTTGCCTGGCGACGAGCACACATTTTATTTCTCAATTTGTCTCAGTGAAGTGCATTTCTCGTGTGAATGCTTGGCTTGACACCATAGCTGTGACTAGCACGGCCCCCTTGTGGACGACTACAGGCGCTGGGCAGGCGATGTTGCCGAGATAGCTGGAGAGTGCAGAGATCAAGCGAGCAGCGAGGGTGGCCCGATTTGATTTACAGGGTTAATCGTCACGGAACGCAGACTCGCTAGGGAAGGATCGCTGGCTACTCAATTAAAGGGGTAGACTCGGCAAGATTCCGCAGATGGCGTTAGTCTACTTCATAGTTTGCGAGTTAGGCCGGAATAGCGGTCGCCAAATGAGAGCGCGCGCTTCATGAGCCTGTGAAAAACCGCGTGCGAGGAAGTCTCATTCAAAAGCCGAAGTAAAGTTAATGAAGTCTTAAAACCTAACCAAGCTCAATTTACTATGCTCAGAACCCAGAAGTTGAACATAACTTAGGCGAATCTGATTGAACCCAATATGAGTGAACTGGTGTGTTTAATGACTTTTCAGCTGCGTCGACTTCCTAAGAGCGCGTCAGCGAACTACAGATTCCCCTGCTGTTGGCTAGAAAAACGTACTCCATGAAACAATGGTCTAGCGCTTATTATCGCGGCTAGCTTAATCCTTGGTACTTTCCAGCCTCCCTCTCCTCGAGAACAAATCCAGAGCTGCCAACCTAAATTCTGCCTTGCTAAAAAAAAAGGGGTCCGTTTCTTTTGCGCTTTGATAGTACTTAACCACAACAAATGTATGCAGAAAAGCTGCAAAATTATTTGAAAATACAAGTGAAAGAACAAAAAAAAAGATGTTGCTGCAAATATAAGAGCCTGTTCATTTTTTTATAATGCAACGAAATTGCTGTAAAAAAAACATTTCGTTGTAGAGCAAATTGTGCCATAACGCGATAATTTGGCTGAAGAATAAATTTGATAGGGTAACATTGTTTTTTCATTAAAAGCACGAGGCTTATTTGATTGCGAAGGAGCTTTGAAAACAACAGATAAATACTTCTACATCCTTTTCTAGGGTGGGAAGAAAAAACTGTTCTTGCGCCCTGTCAGTTAAGTCTACTGGGGGCATTGACAAGACTTCGCTCGCTCAGTCATACTAGTTCAGAAGGCTTTTTCCTTGCCGACACCGAAGCAAACGGGAAGATTTCTTCTCTAAGTCGCCGATCAGACACGCTGTCCCGTGAGCGGCGCCGTGGCACGCCCGTGCGGCGGCCGTAACCGTAATTGGCGGGACGCACGCGGCGCGCCTTACGCGCGTGACAAATGACACGCGTGTGATACACATTTAAAACGGGATGATCCGCGCGACCTAACGGCCGTGGCACGGCCATGGCGGGCGAATAAGGGCGCCGGCCCGGCCGGACCGGCCCGGCCTGGGCCGAGAGAGGGTTCAGGTTGTTGCCACCCTCCTTTCCTCTCACCCCATTAACCCATTACAGGCAGAGCTTGCATTTATTAAATGAAATTTTGTTGATGATCGCGATTTAACATGGTTAGTGAAAAGGGGGAAAAGAAATTGATTTTAATCGATTTTGTCAAACATTGTGATCCAATGCCCAACAGAGAGCAACATTCCTGAACTGTTTAGGTTACCGCGCTCAGTTACTGCATAAATTTTATACTTTCGCTAAACGCACCCAGCGTAGACATATGTAAACTAAAAAAATATTTTTAAAAAAGTTCATCTTCATTGTTAAAACTTGGAAAAAAATATAAAGACAACAAAGAAATCAACATGAAAACCTCTTGAGCGTAACCGAGAATGTGTTAATTAAGTTAATTAAGTCCTATATTGCACTTTTTTTCACGGCGAATAATTTATACATATATTTAAAATTTTCACAAGCATCGTAACAAATGGGTCTGCTTGAACTAAGCCGAACCCAAAAATGAATTTTGTGCATAATTAATGTTGTTGTTTTTTCGTTTTCGTTCAACGAGACAGCAATTTTCACATAAGCACAAGCTTGTTTAGGCCTACATATTACAAAACAGTACTCTCTAAACCTCTCCGAGTGAAATCCGCTCGTTAATTAAAACCCAAAACTGACCATGCCGAAGGTTCGAGTGGGCGAATTTTGGTTAAAACGAGTGCATTTCACTCGAAGTCTTTAAGAGAGTAAAGTCTAAAAAAGTAAGAGATTCGTTTTCATTCTGTTTCTAAAGGCCTGCGGTGAAAAACTCGGCAGAAGAAACGATTAATAAGCTAACCTCAAAACTAGTTTCCTGACAAAACTGTCCCATATCAGGTCTCCAATTTCCCGCCAATCCATCCAAATGTTTTCAAGCAGCTGTATTCCCCTCGACACCCATGACTCGTTTTTGTCCGTGGGTAGAAAGGTCCAGGGGTGGAGCGGCCAACATGTTCATTTGTGGTGCGGGTGGCTTTTGGTGGGATCCTGGTTGCGATACGTGCCGGGTGCGACTCCTGGCGATTCGGCGCGGGTCCACTCAGCGCTGCCCCACTCCGGCCCGCTCCGCCCCTCGCCGCACAGCCCCCCGCGCTAGCTCTTATGATATGCCGCATAAATGATTAAGTGCGTGTGGGGCGTTTTACGAGCGGCGTGTCGACTACGGCGGCGGTTCTTTAGCGGGTGCACCGCCGCCGCGCCGCGATCTCGCGGCACGCCCCGAGTAAGCGGCACTTCAGCCCGGCCCCCACACTAACGCTGATGTACACATTTTTGCCTGGCTGGGATTCCAGGTGAGATTTCCCATCCCCTCAAGCCTCTCCAATATTAAACAACCTTGTAACAACCAACGTCTAGAAAATTGGACACTTTTAGCATTTGAACTTTTCGATAACAAATATACTTTCTTGGAAATTATCCCTTTTGACTCTATAGGCTCGGAGTTTTAGATTTTCTGATACCCGAACTATCTTTTGACAACGATGAGTCGCTTTAACTGTATTAAGAGTTAAAGAGTGGGGATCCCGTGAAGTGAACCGAAGTCCTTTCTTGGAGACCGCCGATGTCTCTGGCACCGGTACCTCGTTTGGGACCCCGTTGTCAATCTGTTCAAGTGTCCATCTCGACATCCCCCCATCGCTACAGGGGGTTGCCTAGCCCCTAGCCAATAATCGTCCCTGCACCATCACTAGCAGGAGCATACGGTATGCGGTGTTCCTTTAAAGTAGGAGCATTTTCCGCGTACGCACCCCACAATAGTGTTAACTAGTGACTTGCAAGCGGCCGCAGCATCATAAGTAAAGCAGAGGTCCCGTGGGAGACGACCCCCGCTCCGCGAACAGTGACATTTCTCGCGTCGGGTCGGAGCGGAGCTGCAGCGCGCCGCGCAGGCGTCTCCCGCTATCAAACATTGAAGAGGAAGCACTTTGCGCCGCCCGCCCGCCATTTGACTGCACTCAACATAATCAGGTGGCGGGCGAGCGGCGCAGTGCCATTCGACGGCGCTTGGGCGCTGGCGCTCGCTTAGACGCTAGAGCGGGGCCGCTTAGGCGCGCTTCGCCCAAGCGCGCCGCTACGCCGGGGCACGCGCGCTTTGTGCGCGATCCGCCACCTTTATGACGGGACGTCTTTCATTAATAAAAGTGCGCGGAGAGTTGCGCAGGCAGTGTTGGGAGAAGCAAGGCGCTACCAATTAGCTGATTATAACTCGTCCCGCCTCAAAAGGCTATCAAAATGGCATATGGCACTCCCAACACAAAATAGTAGTTACAGTCAAATGCTCAAAAAATAAAAAAAGGGGGGGGTAGATTGGGGGTAGGGGGGCGCACCGCTACGCGAACGTTAAGTCCTTCCTTGAAGATGGCCAAGTCCCGTAGAAGGTCCCAGTTTTCCTCCATGCCCAGTTGTACCTGCTGTTGGACCTTAGAGGTCTGCCAAACAGGTCCCCCCCCCAAAAAAAAGAAAAAAAAATACGCGAATACAGTACTGTATTTAGGCTATTCAGCAACAAAACAAGTGAGAATGGGACTTCAGCTTTTACAAAATTAAAAATTCATTTAGTCATAAAAGAATTTTTTTCAGCTGTTTGGCCTGAAAAATTCAGCGGTTTTCAGTAAAACGTTGCTTTACAAGCATTCTGATATAGCTTCCGTCAAGAAGTTACTAGCTGCGTGCGCTTTATTATAAAGCTTTAGCAGTCGCGACGAAAATCATAACGATGTATCTGCATATCCGCGCCATTGCTGATACATCGTTATGAATCGCCGCGCGGTAGCTACAGAGTTGTGAGTAGAGCGAAAGCAGATCAACTTCTTGGCGGGAGCAATCGATGCTCCGGGCACCACTTTGAGATTCTGGGCAAAACCGCGGGATTAAGCAGGCCTGAAACCCGTTTCGCTTGTAAAGAATCTAAGCAGATACCTCCACTTGCGTTGTTGTTAACGCTTTGTGAGTGCTGTCATCGTCCAGGAAAAATGGCTGGTAGCAGCCGGGGTCACGTATGGCACCGAGCAGCACCCGGCCGGCCGGCTCCCAGACCACCAAGTATGAATGTCGCACCTCCGAGGAGTTACGAGAGACCAAACGAAACGAGCAGCTACCTTCAGAACCGGTAGCACAGCGTAGGTTTAAGTGTTCCTTTGTAGAGACATGCGATCACAGACGATTCCATCAATCGACCAGGAAGGTGAGCTTTCTACGAAAGTGGCAAAATACCTCCCGGTAGCCGACATATAATCACAGCTATGTAACGTGAATAGTAAATTACATGTTTAAGGCGCAGGTTACATTGTTTGGTCGCAACAGCTGGGTATCGGCTGCCGCGGCGTCTAACGCGCACGCCACAGATAACTCGCCATCGCCTCGGGAACAATGGCGATCGGCATTATCGCATGTGGGCCTCGTTTGCGGTCGGCTTGCCATGGGCCCCGGGACCCGCGATGCGACGTGGGAAACGGTGATGCGTGCCGGGCGATGGCACCTGGGTGTCGTGGACCATCTTATCACGCCCCCAGGCCCAAACGCCGCTTCCTGTGGGGGACCCAAACTTCGTAACGGCGCGGCGGGCGGCGCAGCGGGCGCACCGCGGCGACGAGCACGGATAATCATCTATGAAGCCTGCCCATTCGTGGGTGTGGCTGCCTCCACTCAAACAGACTGCCACTAATACCCAGCGAAAAATGTACAGTACGTTTACTTTGGGAGCAGACATTCACTAGGTGGTTCTGCATATATTTGGGGGTATATAAAACGGATGTACTGCACGCATTTAAAAAGTAACCCCTGTTTTAGGTAGTCCCACAGCTGTGTTAGGCATGAAGGAAAAACAGGAGAAGAGCGTATTCTGGTTATTTTTGGAGATATCCGTATAAATAACAATTTTGATTGAGACCTTCTTTGAACAATTTTGATTGAGAGAAAACATCTTCATTGATTTGGTTGTTGATAGGTTTATGTTTAAGTAACAAAATTACGCTATTCTTCTGTTTTACCTCCATACCCACAACACATGCGCCAATAATACCTCAAATAGGAGTTCGTTTTTACTGTGTTTTGGTTAGTTGTTTATAAGATAAACCTTCCAATAAATTTAAATAAATAGAAACCCCTTACGAAGCCCTTTTGAATGACCCTGTTAAAAGTTCTATCTTGGAAAAACAATGAAAAAAAAAACAAAGAAAACTGTAACACTCCAATTATGTATGTATTTGGGAGCACGTAGCAAAATTTCATTTCTCCTTTCTTCGTCGATCCGGAATCAATATTTCTGTCACAAACGATTCAAGAAAATTTCCAGTTTCGTGCTATGTACTGCCAATATAAAAGCAGTAGTAGTTCCGAGGGCCAAAGAAAGTGCTGTGGTCGGAAAACACTAACATCGTCTCAAACACCTTTTTTTCTTCTTTTTTTGTGACAAATGTACTCAAGTCCGAGACGCAGTATTTTCTTAAAGATGACACTCTGGAAAAAGTTCCGCAGCAGTAATGTATTCTTAGATAACCATATTTGGCCCAGAAACTATTAAGACACCAATATGCCAAGTTTTATGGCCGCCATTGGCACCGGGAACGGGCAACACGCAATGACATTACCTGCATGAAGGATGGACGAGTGCTGTAGGCAAAACAGAATCACTGGCGCCTTGAGGGGTGCCTATCTTAGATCACACTATTCAGGGAAAAGAGGACGGTTATCATAACGTTTCTGTGACAAATTATTTGGGAAACCGAAAATGGACTTTTGAATACTACAATTTTTAGATAATAAGACTGAAAAAAATCACAACGATGTGCTATTAAGCAAAGTGTCCGGCATTTTTGAGACGACAGTGATAAGAGTCCATAGGTAAGGACAATATTGGTTATTTTAGAACGAGCAAGGCTACGTTGCGTTAAATCAAGTAAGGTCTCCTCAGACTAGGTAGAACCAGGTCACTAGGTCAGATTAGGCTCGCCAATAATAGGTTACGTTAGGCCAGGTTGTATTAGGTTCGATCAGATTGGAAGATCAGTGGTAACGTTCTGTAGAATTCTGTCAGAAAACTCCCTGCAACAGCCTACGAGAACGGAAAGAGCCGAAGTGAATTCTATTGGGGGGCATTCGTTAGCGCCGAAAACCACAAGCGCCAACGCCGCAAGCGCCAGTCTGTAACCGCCAAACGAGAAAAGTCGCAAACGCCAAAGTTCGTATAGGTTAGGATAAGTTAAGTTAGGTTAGGTTAAGTTAGGTTAGGTTAAGTTAGGTTAGTATCGCGGTTAAGACCTTTGGCGTTTGCGAATTTTCTTGTTTGGCGGTTACGGATTGGCGCTTGCGGCGTTGGCGCTTGTGGTTTCGCTACCCGATTCTGTTTAGTGTAAAGAGAGCTGCTCTCTTTCTTAGCTGCTCTCTTTCTTAACATTGAAAGCGACTCTTGAGGGAGCGCAACGGCTTTCCAGCAACTGTCGTCAGTTCTTGTGATGCTCTTTCAGGAGTAATTAAAGCGCGGGTGGGCGTGGCCTAACTAATGGCAAGCACCATTTGAATGGCTGAGCGCCGCTAATGAGGGATTGCGCTGCGGACGCAACGGCGTAGCGACGGCGGCGGCGCGGACGGTCAAAACTGTGCTGGTGCCACAATTAAGCTGACCGCTCGTTAATTACTCTGGTTATAAGCGCAGCCTTTTACAACCTCCGCGAGCATTTGTTTCGAACGACTGCTAACATTCTAATTTCACGGCAACCCCTGACCAAAAACACTGCGCAAAACCCGCTTTCGGCCTACAGGCGGAACCACAGCTAACATGTAAGTTAGAAATTGAATTAGGCCTGTTTCGCGACGATAGAATGTTTACATAAACCTAGGTTAGGTCAGATTACGTTGAGGTATCTACGCTAGATTATATCAGGAAAAGTTAGATTAAGATGATGTTATATTTTTCCCAGGGTAATGATAACATATAAAAAATAATGTTGATTCCCGACTTTTGGAGAAATTAAAATAAATCCGACAGAATCAAAATTTGAACAAAACATTCATTTTCTGACCGTAATTTACAGTATAAAGCTAACAATTGAAATCATTTTGAGGCAAATGAAGTGCTCCCTCAAACTGCCCTACAGGAAAAATCAACTGGAATACTCTCTCGGGGTTTTTCTGCGCCATGCAATGGTTAATACCAATAGCAAAAATCGCCAATACACCCAGATTTAAAGGTTGGATTCAACACCCCAGTTCAGCGTTGGATCAACCTAGCATTACCGGTACCTTCTAGACGAGTAACGACATACAAAAGCCTAGTTTAGGTTAAATAAACCTAGATAACGCGCCATATTTAATTGTTTTGAGCCTCGTTGTGCCGACGCTCCGCTCATAAGTCGCTTACGCCGGTAACTATTCTCGGCGGAGGATATTCGGCAAAAGTTAGGTTAGGTTTAGTTTGGGTTAGGATAGGTTAGGTTAGGCTAGGCGCGGCGGGCCGTATTCCGCTGTGGCTTTTTGGTGACACGGTGGCCCTTAAGGGGAAGGAAAGTCTACCTTCCAAATTTACGGCGCATAACTTCCGCAAAAGATAAGTTGGAGTTAATTTCAAGCCTGGAAGCGAATTAGCACTCTTTCGTGACAGAGTCGTAGCCAATACGGCTGTCGGCTTGCCGGCCATAATCCACTTGTACAAGCCACATGCTGGACAAGGCCCCTTACTACCGGAAACCTTTTCCTCATTTTTTTTTTTCTTTTTCCACAGATAAAATACGGAGCTCGCGTTTCTACAGACTGACTCCGTCGGGAGAGAATTTATAACACGGTACGGGAACACGGTAGCTGAGTGTGTTCCTCATTTGTGAAGCCAGTTCTCGCTTCGATTAAACACTTGGATGTCGTTGTGGATTTAATGCGGCGGAGAGGTGGCCGGCCGGCCGGCTTGAGAGGAAATGACCGCTTGGTGAGGACGTGTGAGAGAATATATTTTTCAAGCGAAAATTCATAAGAAACTCAGCGGAGATTCGCTACTTCCGAGATGATTAACGAGCGTGTCTATCTTCAATTCTCGTAAAATGTCGAACACGGAATTAAAATGTTTGCTGTAAGACACACTGTTAACTAAACCTTGCCTAATCGATTTTATTGCTCGTTTCTTTAATTAACCATACCAGTCTTCACTAACCTTCAAATAACCTTTCTTCTATAACCTTGCTAGCTAATCCTCCACCAAATATTACCTACCCATCAACTTAATCTTAACTGTAACCTTCAACCAAACTCCATGAAACACAACAAAAATAAGCCTACCTTTTCCTTAGCTTATCCGACGTTTACTTTAACCCACTACCGCCCAGTGATGCAGATCGGAAACAGAAAAACTTATTTTAGAGGATCTTTTTGGTTCAGTATAGTCAGATTGAAATATACCATCCCCCCGGAAACACAAAATTTCATAACTTAGGCATTTTGCTTAGCTTGAAATCGCGTAATTTAATGGGAAAAATCCTTCGAATTTCTCTTAAGCTATCTCGAAATACTTTGAGCTGTTATGAGTTTTACTTAAAACTAATCCTCCCTTTGTAAATCCCATAAAATTTTGCTGAAATAATAATTCCAAAGTTAAGTAACCCTAGGCTAGATCGCACGGAAAAAAAGTTTTTTTATACCAACAAAGTCATTTGTTAAAATGAGGATAACAAAAATATTTTGTAACGACAACAAAATGTTTAGTTCTATCAACAAAACGTTTGGTTGCTGCAGCAAAATTTTTGGTTGAAGCAATAACAAAAAATTCATGTGTTGTCCTTAATTTTGTTGCCGTAACAAAATCATTTTTTTCCGTGCGGATTTGAGTTAGAGGTTGATAGCACTACGAGTACGTAAATACGCAGAAGAAATTGCAGACCCGGTAAAATATTTTTTTTCGTCTAGCAAAAATAAATTTAAAAATCAATTATTGCAAAAGAGGAATACGTCCACTTTTAACACAAAAAGAAGAAAAACAATTGCCATTAGGGGATTTACTCTGTCGAAAAGGACACTAAATGTATCCCACGAACTGATTTATCCATCAAATAACTGCCAGTTTGCATAAATAAAACGGTGTGTTCGAGCCTGAGTAAACAAAAAGCGAAGTAATCAAAGACGCAACATGTAAACACGGCCTAATGACACCTGCTTCCAACAGGAGCAAGCCGAAAAAAGAACAAAGTTTGTATTAGGCAGGAAGAGAGAGATAGATAATGAAAATGGGAAAAGTGTGAAAGACAGCGGGCCAACCGGCGGCTAATGCGTTGTGTGCTCAGGTCATTTGCACCTGTTCTCTTCTCTGCCTATTGTTTCCTGTCATCCCATCATAAGTGGCTGCCCACCGTCGGCCACGCCTGCCCAAGACGCACCCACTCCAACCGAAAAAATACAACCGAAAAGATTTTTTTCTCTTCAGGGAAATTAGCAGAAAGTCAAGGGCGTGAAGTAACCCACCAAAGGTCCAATGCAATAATTCCTCCCCTGAAAATACAATCTAACCTTAAAAGGCGCAAACCTTACAGTGAAATTCAACCTCTTTGGCATGCCATTCGCAACAAGAAAATAAGGATAATAAAAAAAAAGTAAGTTAGGCAAAAAAAAGAAATTAATTATAAAAGAAACACTCATTTTACTTAGGCTAGTTTTCATACCTAATTCAAATGTATATCAAAACAGATATAATCGCACGTTTTGATTGTTTTTCGAAAGGCGTACATCGTATCAACAATCATATCGATGGCAAATTTTCGCCGAGCCCTTTTGATCGATATTGACAAACCTATCACAGAAACCACCAAATGTACGATCATAGACAGAAAAAAAAATCCCCACCCCTGCAACCATCTAGACATCGGTGCGTTGCGGTTGCCTACC
>Ga0058701_10000885_pt1 | contig 20471 bp, 9 predicted proteins | sample AgamicOrMae_FD_97039 | JGI IMG/M metagenome (GOLD analysis project Ga0058701, IMG submission 97039) | Agave microbial communities from Guanajuato, Mexico - Or.Ma.e | ecosystem: Host-associated > Plants > Phyllosphere > Phylloplane/Leaf | place: Guanajuato, Mexico | collected 2012-06-04
CTCCATGACTGCTCATGCTTTGTCGCTCGTCGTGTGGACGATGTCGCCGTCGCGTCGGCGCGCCGTCGGTCGACACCATCCGCTTACCAATGCCGGTCATACTTCGACCTAGCGTCGGTCGCGGTACTTACGTCCAATCGCAGAATAAAGTTCTGTACAGTAAGATAACAGGAAGGCTCTAGAGGGCTTTACCGGAGGTTATGGCTCAGGTAGAAACAGTAACACGTTATAACGGGCAAAATCCTTTAAAGATTCGAGATGCTAATCAGCTGCGATCATTATTAATAAATGCCATTATATTGCGTCATAACCACCATGATCGGTGATGTAACGTAATCATCGATAACCACCTATAATCATCCATAATCACATATAATCATCCATAATCACCTATAATCATCCATAATCACCTATTATCATCCATAATCGCCTATAATCACATATAATCATTCATAATCACCTATAATCACCTAATCATCCATAATCACATACAATCACCCATAATCACTCGTAATCACCAATAATGTAGATATGATTATGATAATCCTAATCACTGTACACAATTTAGGGTAGTGAGATACCCCTCGCAAAAAGTACCCAACCCCTAGCAACCGCGGCAGATATGGATGTCGAGGAGTAAGCGGCATCAGGCTTCACGACAGCGGAGCAGTAGCGAAGAGAGGCACGATGCACTCAACATACCTTGTCCGAACTAACCTACCGCACGCGCTTCCACGTCAACAAACGGTTAATCGCGATGAATCGACGATAATCAAACCTTCAAAACTGAGCGTGTAAAGATGTGGTTTAGCAAAACTTTTGAATAGGAAAAACGTAAGAAAGAAAACGTCTGAGCCCATTGACTGTTCGTCTCCCATTGATATCGAATCTGTCCTTGAGTCCCACTCCATTCATTAGGAATACTCCCCGCACTCATCACCTAATTTCTCTTTTGTCGTCGGACATCCCGAGTCATTGAATCACTCTAGCGAGAACAATGTGCGTCGTTTTGGGGCATCCTCTGCAGCGGCGGCCCAAAGCCGTTGCAGAGGATCGGCGCGGCGCCTCGTGGCGTGCGTGTCCTCTCAGGATCGGGAGGCTGGAGAAAGTGTTTTGTTTTGTACCCGGAATTTCCAGATCAGGCACTTTATGCGTCATGCTGCCAGACAGGATGTTATGGTGTTGAGACATCGCTGAATAGTTTGCACGTCGCAGTTAAGCTGATGCACCTCCTGCCTCTTTGATTCGGGGAATCTGCTTGCGTGATCCCGAAAGGGCAGTTGGCTGTTTTGGTCCACGGTGCGATTTAGAACAGAAAAAATAACTAGGGCGGAACTTTCACTCGTTGAACGAAATATTTCTTGAATTTATTTTGCGCTTATTAATGAATTTTATGGGAACATGCCCAAATAATGACTCACTGTTACAATCCCGGTAGTTCTTATCGGAGACTGACCCACCCATCCTCAGTTTATGTGCTACTCCACCTGCTGCCCCTCCCCCCCAAAAAAATCAATTTGTTGAAAAAGCCAACGCATTTTAAAGGATACGAAAGCGCAAGGAGAGGGAAATTTCTCCCCTCTCAAATTTTGTTCAAACTCGCAGGATATGTTGGATTATGTCTAAAACCAACGCAAGTATATTTTGTTTGCTCAATTTGTTTGCCATGTTTCGCGTATAGGCCTAAATGTCAGTTAAGCCATAAGCCCACGCTGCGTCTAAACCACTCAAGGTATTGCGCTGAAACCATTTCCATTTGATTTTTAATACTAATTCCTGACAATATCCATAAAAAGAGTGTGACCTTCGACCATTTTGAACCATTTTAAGTGTTCGACTTTAATTGAAACATCGAAAAACTCGATTTTCGACCTAAAGGAGGCGAGGGTCGAGGTGACAAACACATGACGTCTTCGCGTCATTCTCTTGATTAGTGGTATGTATCTGTGTTGAGCATTCGAACGAAAGAATATGGCGTCATGTTCAAAATCGCGTTTATATTTTTGCTAACTTAGGCAACCAGCGTTACAGCCCTGCAAAGCTTTTTGCCTACCTCGCGCGTGACTCATTTTCTAAATGAATAATGAAGAAGTTTCCTATTTCATGAAGACTATCTGAATGGTCAGATCCTCCGCTGATTCATGTACTCCGGATGGCGTTAACAGCGTTATAGGTTGGAGAGGTACATGCAAAGTATAGGCCCCAAAAGAGTGAGTTTCTGCTTCCATGATTTCGCAGCTTTGTTACTGTAGCTACGTTGCGTTGTTTAAATCACAACGCGGGTTTCAACAATCTCGAACAGCAATTTGAGCAGGCCTACCTGGTAGCAACGCCCATGTTCAATCCGAATGCGAAAGTAGCAGTGACGAGGAACAGCGATAACATGAATGACTTACGCGATCAACTGTGTCTATATTTTTCTTACATATGACACAGTTCTATGTCTTAGTCAACGTTGATTTTTTAAATATTTTTTTCCATTCTTTTTGAGTTTGGTATTTGTGAGATGGATATTAAAAAACCCAATAACGACCAGATCCACATTATAAGTTTCATTTTTCCAACTAAAGATACATAGATGAGCTCTCCATGTCAACTTAAAATGTATAAATGTTTCTAGTTATGATATTCTATTTATCTTTGGCTTCGTAACTATATGTAGGCCTACTTAAGTCATACGTTTGCTTTTAGAATACGACTACCAAACAAAATATGGTTAATCTCAAGACTGACTAAAACTAGTTTGATCTGTAATTCAATGGATTTTCAATGAATCTCGGAGACACTCACTGATTCAAATTTAGGGTGTATCGTCGCTTCCGTTTTGAGGCATTAGAAGTAAATTGCATCAAGCATAGCGATTGTTTTGGTCGGGTTTACCTAGATAAACCTTCGTTAACCTACGTTAAGGTTACTAACCTTGACTAAGTTACATCTTGTGCCTTTTGCGTCGAATCGCTTAACTTTGTCACCTTTGTCGACTAGGAAAGAGGTAGAAATTCTGCAAATAGGTAGAAGATCCCAACTTCCGATTTTGCAATGTGATAATGCAACTCCCATCAATGCTGTATATCTCGTTTTTCTTCAACTTTTTCACATTTTGTTTTGGAAGAAAGGTTGTCAGTTTTGAAAGTTGCGCAGCGAATGAACGTTTAGTCCTTGTCACTTGAAAGAAAACATTGAAGTGACTCGCTCGGTCGTGATGGTATGACCGCAATTTACAAAGAACTGACAAAGTTGAAATTGGAGAAACGACCGCAGAAAAGTTGATTACTGAGGCAGCCACGAGGTGGCGCTAACGGCCGGCCACTGAAAAACCACAAGATGATTACTCACTTTTTGTTTAGGATTAATCGAGACAGTTTTTCTAAGTACGAGAAATAATTTTCGCCGGCCTTAACAGACGTGAATATCATTGTATTGCTTGACAAAATGTCACTTTTTACTGGGGATATTGACCATTCGATTCGCCTGGTCCTTGAAGTTGGAGGATCAAGCGAGTCAACTTTTTCGTAAGACCTACCACAACTTTGCACAAAAATAAAAGTCTGATTTTTAGCGCTTTTGTCGTGTTATGTTCGACCACAATAGGTTTGAAGCATTGGTGTTCCAATCCTTATCGCTTTCAAATATTTCTGTATTCACATATCAGAATTAGCACGCACAAAAAATTATGACTTGGGTAATCTCAGCTTTTTTTAATTTAACCAAAATGTGAAAGCGTTGTGCGAATACAGTGCAGATGACCGTACTCATTTCGGCCCATCTCATTACTTCCGCCTTTTCAGAATTTCTTTACCTCATTCTTTGCCCGGGCGTCTCTCCTCAGAAACAAAACCCCACAAAGGTCGCGCGTGGCGTCACACAGCGGTTCAGAGACCCCAAATTCTCGCTCATAAGTCGATTGAAATGCGGTAGCAAGGTAGAGTGGACGTCAATGTCAATCATTCTAGCGGGCTTCGTACTTTGGTTTATTTTCAAGATTTTCGAATCTAAATACAGTAGGCATATTGAACTTGGCGAGCAGAGTTTCCTGGTTCTCTCTTGAGAATTAGGCAAAATACTGTACACGTGTACCTACCACTCCATCAGTTCAAAATGGACATGGAAACTAAAGCCGATCTTGATGCAAAGTAAAACGATTCTTTTGTGTGTACGGTTTGGATTAAGTGTTCGTTGTGAATTATATAAGCGTCACATGTCATTAAATCACCTCATGGAAGAGTACACAAACACAAGCAGAATCGCTTTGGGAGATGTTCCGGTCTGCCACGGTTCCAAAAAAAAAAAGCAACGGTCCTTTTAACAATTGGTGTTGTCAACACGCGCGGGGGCTTCGACCGTGACTTATAGCGTGCGGTTAGGCGTTTACTCGCGTCACATTGTTCAGAATTAAATTAGTTGTCATGCTTACAATTTAAGTCTAAATTCAAAAAAGCAAGACCAAAACGAAAAGCCATTAGCATGCATCTGCTTTGCTTATCAAATCTTTCATGAAATAAGCTCTCACAAGTGAGACTAACTCTCGCTGAGAGGTAACTTCACATGAACAGCCGTAAGTTTTAGACTCGTCGAATGGGCACTCTCACCTTATACCTTAGAAAACTTGGCGATATGGATTGGATATCCTATTAATTACGGATAGAGGATTTAGGATTTACGTCGAGGCAAATAATTCATGCTGGCGGTAAAAAAAAGGTTAAGTTTAATAGTAATGAATTTGCACATAATCGCAGTCAAGGCTAACAGAAATCGAACCCCCGAATTCATTTTATTTCCCCCCCCTAAAAAAGTGATACGCATTAGAAATTTGGAATGCTTTATGCATGTATTGATGCGTTCAGCTAAAATTAAGGCCAGGTCGATTTTTTTAAAGGCAGGTATCGATGTCCAGCTCGAGTCGATGGTACTCGTTCAGACTTGTAATTACAACATTCCTGCGTAATTCCTTACTAAGGACGCAACTAAACGTTTCATTTCACGGAAACCCGTCGGTTTCAAACGAAACCATCGACCTCCAGCTGGTTTCGAAAACTAATAGAAAACCAGTCGAGGCAGAATTTTATGGAGTAAAAAAATCCTGTTCGACGCAGGAATTTGGCAGAATTATTATTCCTTTCACCCGTTAAACGAGTTGAAGTTACTTGCAATGGCCTAGAAGAGAATGAATAGAAGTCAAGACGGTCCGGAAGGACGAGAAATATCCGTGTCTTGCTGACCGCACGGATGAAGGCTTTTGACGACAGCAAACCGCATAAGTCCTATAACGTGCGCTGTCGTTTTCTTATCGGGAAAAATGAATGATGAGGCTTTTTTGTGGCCTCCCAAACACCTTACTCGTCGCCTGCATAAAGCACATATGTCAGGTAGTTTTCTGTGACCGACCAGACAGCGGATATTTCTTATAAAGATACCAATAGTGCCCGTACTTTTCTCTCCCCGCGATTTCTCTCCGCAACTAACCACGTGCCATAATTTCACCCTTCCCCAACATATTTTTTTTTGTCTTATACATGACGTTTCACAAAAGCTTTGCAGATATGACCATACCAGAAACCTGGGAACCTCACAGTAAAAACAAACCCTCGTTTTGAGGAATGCTTTACCTGTTTTGGGTGTGAAACTAAAACTGGGGTACGTATTTTGGTTATTTTTCGAGGAAGACCTCAGTCACATGAATGGAAAGCTCTCGCCTAGACCTTTTGATATCGCTGAACATAGGTTTATCTTGAAAAATAACCAAAATACGTACCACCCCCGTTTTGTTTTCACACCCAAAACAGGTAAAGCATTTCCCAAAAGGGGGTTTTGCTGTTCGCTAACTTATTACGAAGATAGTTTTTTTTTATGGGGCTTCACGTCTCAATCAAAGCCATCAAACGCAGTGGACTGAGCTTAACTTGATAGTTTGCGTTAAATGCGTTCAGTGGTTCATTCAGAGAGATGTTAATTAATTCGCTTTGTTGTTATTAGGAGGGCGCATCTTTTAATGTTGACGGTTTTTGTTTCAGGTGGGGACACTGTGCACAGTGCTCTTCGCCGTCCTGGAAGTATCGGCAGCCCACGGAAGACCAAGGTCAGGGGCGTCGCACTCACCACCGCCCGAAGCGACCTCATCATATTCACAAAGGGACCCGCTGTACCATCGAAAGACGAGGAACGACTTATCAGCGACAGTCCCCGCGGCTACGACACTCTCCGCTAAACCGCGGGTTGACCGCCAAACCCAATCCGTTTACTCCACCCTCCCCGACAGCGCCGCGGCTGGTGGTCACTACTCGCCAGTTGTTGGACCTAGTGCATCTGGTCACTATGGACCACCAGCTCCGATTCACCACGAGTATCCCGAGCCGATCATCGAGATCATCATTAAGGAGAGCAACGAATCACTGCCTGCTCCCCCTCCGCCACCCCCACCACCCCGTAAGAAGCCCCGTGAACCTGTCCATGTCTTCTACGTAAAGTATAAGCAGAACCCTGGGGAATATGGGAAAGACGGCACGGGGGGAGTTGTTTTCGATGAACCTATCCCTGCGTTGACCCCTGCCCCTCCCCCAGAGGAAGAGGAGGAAGAAGAAGTTCCTCAAGAAGTTGTGACTCACGCACCGGCTCCCCGTCCGACAACCACCCTGAGAGCCATAATTCATCCGGATTCTGAAATTGCTCACGCCTCGGAAGGGAGATTAAGAGTCACCTTTGGCGGTCCACACGACGAAGAGCCCCCAGCACCGAGTGCCACGTACGGCCAGGGTCTCAAGAGAGCCGACGATCATAAAGAAACACAGGAATCAGTACCATCAGCTCCGCAACCTTCCATAGCGTTCCCGGGACCATCTGCTTTAACGAAACGCCATCAGCAGCCTGGTCCGGTTCATCTCCAGCAGACATCTGAGCACGCAGGTCAGGGAAGATCGCACAACCCACCCCCTCAACCTGTGAACCAGTACCAGCGACAATACCAGACCATTCCCCAAGAAGCTTATCGCGGTCCTTTCGCGCCCTTGCCTCCCGCCGGGACCTTCAGGCAGACTCCTCAGCTGCAACCTTTGGAAAACCCGCGGTATCAGAGCTTGCCGTCTTTCACGCCTGGAGCGGATCGGCCAATCATCCCGGATAAGCCGCCGCCACCTCAACGGCAAGCACCGTTTCCAGGCTCATTCCCTCATAGCAACTTTTTCCCTGGTAGGCCACAATTTAACCAGCCGCACCACTTCTCAGCGCCGATTCCCCAGCAACAACCCCAAAGAATTCCTCAACATCAGCTCCTGCGAGAACGTCACCATCAGCAAGTCATTCAGCAGCAGCTGCTGAGGCAACAACAAGAGCAACAGCAGAAGTTGCAGCAACAGCAACAGGCTCAGCAACAACAGCAGCAAACCCAGCAGCAGCAATTCGCAATTGAACAGCAGAAGAGACAGCAACTCATTGATCAACAACGACAACAATATATCCAACAGCAACAGCCAATACTCATTCCACAACAGTCTCCTCAACAAAATCCCTTTAATATTCCAACTTCGTCGAGATTCCAGCCCCGACCACCCCTATCCCCTATCACGTCCCCTGTCTCAATACCAGCGTCAGCCGAAATCGTGAAATCTATTCCATCTGCAGAGCTACACAAAGTTGAACAAGTCCCCTCATTCCAGATTCAACAGACTCCCCCGTTCCAGCCATCGCAACCAATCAACGTGGAGTCATTGCCAGTTAAGCCAGAAACCCCTGAACAACAGCAACAGCTCTTGAAACAACGGCAATATCAGCAACAGCAAGAAGCAATTCTCCGGCAACAGCAGATTCTTCAACAGCAGCAATTTCAGAGGGAACAAGAACAGCGTCTGATTCAGCAGCAACAAGAACAACAAGCGTATCTGAGACAGAGACAAGAGCAGGAAAAACTTGAGCACCAACAGCGACAGCAGTTCTTGCAACAGCACAACAGCCGAACACCGGACGAAGATATTCCTCCCTACCGGGTTCGTTTCTCGCCCACACCCCAACCTCAACCGTCAATCTCGATTGCTCCCTCCAGCACAACTCCCTCAACCACCACGTCTTCACAATCAACCACCGAGACAGCGACTGAAGCTCCGAAAACCGAGGAGGAGCAAAAGATCGATTTGTCGAAAAAACTCGCTGAATTGCCGGACGAAGTCCCCGATGACGTGCGACAGCATCTTCTGTCTTCGGGCATCTTGAAAGACGCGCAGATCCAGATTCTCGACTACGACAAGATTGGTGACGTGCCGATTGAAGATCTTCCCCCGCATGCTCTGGAGAACTTCTACGGCGCAGGAGGAGCTTCGGCCACCTCGGCCTCAGAACCGTCCCCCTCAATTTCAAAACCCGGTTCCAAGGTTGTCTCTCGTTCCGACCAAGAGGCGGATAACGACTCCGAAGGTTCAGAAATCCACGAAAGATACGCATCTCCTGAGGACACCGAATCGTCACCTTCACAGGTCGAAATGAAGGTTAGTAGTTGTAACTGTAAACGCTAAAAAGTCATAAATTGTGCATCCCATGTGACGCAAACTGCTTAACACTGCGGTTCGTTAAAAAGATCGACAGAACTGTGAAACGAGTCATCTTTATCTAGGTCATTCGCGCATGATTTACTGAAGAGCTTTTGCGATAAAAACGGAATGTTCTTCGCTTAGGAGTTGTGTAACACGTAGGTGACTGATTTTTACTCCGTTGGATGGCACTTCCGTATGAAGTTGTCCGTCTTGACCTGAGATCGGAAAGGTATCGTTACTCGCTACATTTCAAGGCTGCCGATTTGTGCAGGATAGGCGCGCAGTATTTTCGAAGGTTGCTGGTTGCACCACTCGGGCAACGATCTTTTTAACGACTGTCTATGCAGACACTTTCATTAGAAGGCGCAGCTGATTGAAAGTCGAAGATCACCTCTGCCCAAGTGCTCTCGTTGCGTCACCCTTCGAAAGATTCTCCCGGTCTTGGTTGGAAGCGAATGATCCTTCCAAGGATTTGGCCTGAATCATGCTCTAAGCTGGTTTACATTAAGTTTTAACTTCGATGTTGTAAGAAGTTCCAGGGCGTTATCAAAAACATGCATCCAGGAGGTTTCCACGTATTTCAGGTTGGATTTCAGGGATTACAAGGATTTTTCGTCGGATGTCAGGGATTTCAGGGATATTAAGGATTTCAAGGATTTGGAGTATTCCAACGGTTTTAGGCCCGATTTTATGGAAATCAGATCGGGGTGTCAGGTATTTTAGCGATTTAAAGTCGGGCATGAATTTCGGGCCAGATTTTAGGTATTTCAGGTCAAATTTGAAGGGTTCCGGGCCATATCCGAGGGATTTTACGTCGGAAAGGACTTTTCGTCAGATTTCAGGACGTTTGTACACCGGATTTCATAAGTAGTTGGCCTCTCAGGTTTTACCTTTAAAAATTATTTCTAAAAACAAGGCAGTTGGTAAAAATCGGTACGGATCACGTTCTGGGTCAATGACATGCATTCATCTCGCGTCAATCAAGTTTTTGATGAAAAGTCCGATTTAGACATAAGGCATTAACTCGAATCTGTTGTTTCTATGTTTTAGGAGTAAGTTGTTTTTATCAGTTCGGTTTCGAAATTTTTGAAGTAATGCCCAGTTTACAAGAAAAAGGCGGATATTTTGGCGCAAAACAGCTTTATTTTTTGATCCTCTCGAAAACTGTTCAATTTATTTAAAAATTGAAAAGTGAAAAATTGTTGGCCTTAACATTGCCTCTGAATCACAGCCTTTCCTCTTTTCGATCGCTCCTTTCGTTAACGGGATTCGAGCGATTGAGAAATTGAAGTCACCTCCTCCTGGAGGGTGGGAGGGGAGAGATTGGCCACCCAATCAACCAGTCTGGTGGCCTTCAATAATTAAAGGTGCCCAGAAAACTCTAGCACTATTGGGTAACATATACGCTACTGAATGTGTGGACCAAACACACACACTTAATGAGACTCGGACGTTTTAAAACAACTTTTCTTTGCGTTTCAAAGATTAAAAAATTTGAATCTATTCCTGTGGTTAACTATAGCCTCTTTTGGGGCCTAGTGTAAGAGGCCGTTAAGAAAACAAGCTGAATGAATAGCAAAGTGTTCAAAATCACGTTTGGAGCGGAAATTGTGGGTTGCGCAACACACAATGCACACATGTAATGCAAGTTGCCTAACCAGAACGCATAAAGTTCCACTCTGTACTCTTTCTAGTTTTAATCACTGCTTATTTCTTTGGGGATCTTTGAAAAATGCAAAAATAGTTTTCGTTTTTAATGCAGAGAAGGGAAAAAATTAGTATTAGATTGTTCTAACAAAACTCTTACTTTCGTAGTTCTTGTTATCGACATTTGCAACAGACAAAGTATAAGAGCTCAATTCAGGTTAACTTGTTAGTGAAGGGATTCTGAATTATCTTAAAACCTCCACAGGATAATTTGTCATCCTTCGCCTGGACTGGATTATTTTTTATTTATTTTTGCACCTTGTTGACGGTGCTGCTTGCTAAAGTTTTTTTCGAAGCAAATCTAAATCAGGCGGACATTTCTCTTGTTGGATACTTAGTACAATGGACTAAAGGCATTCCCACCGTCACCGGCACCTCGACTGCAATTTCACACTGGAAACTTTTCTCTTGAAATAAAGGGACGAAAAAAAAAGCCGATCCTAAGAGCTAGATAATGAGTGGTCTTGCATCCCTGCGCCGCGCCGCTCGTCCACTCACAAAAATCAATTTAGTTTCTTTCAGAAAATGAGGAAAGAGTGGTCCGATATAATAGCCAATTTTTGAGAGAAGGTGCGAAAAATGAAAGTCACTTATTTCATGTAGTCGTAATCTACTTGGTAGGTTACGTATTATCTGAGGGCTGCCTAACTACAGGGGTCGTTACCAATCATAAACCTGGGTTGAAGTGTCCATACGATATCCATGCCGAATTACTATCCATTTATTTAAAATGCACAAATGGATAACCATGTGTCTATCAGTGAATCATGGATGTTCATTCGAGCGTTTTTAAGTGAAGGGATTTTTCGGCGTGATTATTACCATGGGCATTTCTTTGCAACTTTAACCTGGGTAGTCCTGCCTCGTTGCCCACACGCTATAATTTACTTGTTTCTCAATTCAAGTCTGTATGTTTTTGAGGCACTAAAAGTTGTTCTGATTCCTCGCAGGTGGTGCGGTATGATCCAACGACGTCAGAAGGTCAAAGTGTGGCAGACAAGTACCTTCAGAAAGATGCCACGCAAGTTGATCCCGTTGTTTTAAACGATAATCGGTACAACCGATATCTACCTCTAAAGGTGAGGTAAAACATACTTGTTTTCCCCAGCAACGATAACTTTCTCGAAATATTTACATGGGTAGCAATTGCGTAGCATTAACAAGGACGCAGTTGTAAACCCGGGTTGAAGTATCCATGTGATGTCCATGTTGATGTCCAAGCCGAAAAATCCTTTGTCTTAAAAATACTCGAATGGACATTCATGGTTTATGGAGATAGTATACACATGGATATCTGTGTACAATTTCAATAAATGGATAATTCGGCATGGATATCGCATGGACTCCAACCCGAGGAAACGGATTTCGTTGAACATATATCGTGGGACTTCTTCCCAAGAGTTGCAAGTCTTTACAAACCGTCACCAGTACTGGTTTGTCTGGGCTTTTATCAGCGATTGATGGTGTCTTGCCCTGAATTTCATTGACTTCAAATCGTCCTTTTTGGATGCAGGTTTCGGGCTCGCAATTTCCTCTTCCAGAAGAGCCTCTGCTCCGAGGCCGTCAAGTGACATCGGTGGTCGTTTTAGCCCCAGTGGACTACGATTACCTGAAACCACTGCCTTCGGAAGCTGAGGAAAAGTCGCATGTTGCTGATCGGAGTGGCCGTGCCGTCGAGGCGCACGGAGTTCGTTTTTTGGCTGGAGAGGCCTTGAGGAATCTGGTCCGAGAACCCTCGACCGATAATTTCCGTGCGTGGCTCCAGCGAGAACGGGCGACACCTCTCGAACACCAAAGCGTCATTCTCTTAGTCACCAAGTAAGACCTGAATTACGGTACCGTATCCTGATTCAGAGCGACTCAGGGGTCCTAAAACCATTAACCGAACCTTCTCCTACAAAACCTGCTCTTCAAGGAGCCAGCCCAGCCCGAATTCCGAGAAAATACGATAGGAATTGTTTGAATTGAAATACCGATCGGAAATCCGATCGGATCTTATTTCCGATCAAATTTCTGATCGGATTTTATTCCCGATTAGATTTCCCGTCGGATTTTTGTCCAATTTCCGATCAGATCGTATCGTTTTTGATCAAAATTTCCGATCGGAAATCCTATCGGAACTCTTGGCTGGGAGCGGTCAGTCCTCACAAAGAATAATTGTTCCTTCCAAAACTGATCGGATGTGCAAGATTAACAAAGGTAGTTCTTAAGGGATGATCGCTGTACGACCCTCGGTTACGCCTCTACCTATCAACACATTCCGTGTAATGCATTTGAAAATGACGCAGCCTAAGGACTTCCTAAAAGGACTTTAAGGTGAGACGTTATGATCGTTTTTGTTTCAGCTCTGAGAACGGTGACAACAAATCCGACCGGCAGATATTTATGTACGACGCTGTTTCTCAGCAAGTGAGCCGCCTCACCGGCGAACTCAGCTCATCTTTTGTCGAAGTTGCCGAATCGAACGCGAAGAGCGAAGACCTGGACACTCTGGCGGAGCAGGGGGGCGCCGACGACGTCCTCAACACCGCAGCCTCGGAACCCGTCGAGGTCCGATTGAAGCCAGAGAGGCGGCCCATCCAAGCTGAGATGGACGCATCGGAATCGCAGTGGAGACCAATCGTTGGATACCGAACAAGATCATAGTGGCTCAAGATCAAATGGGCGGAGAATGCTCAAATTTTGAACTATCTGCCGCAGGATTTTGAAAGTCATGATAGTTTGGCAAAGTGACATCGCATTGAAGCGGGGCGCAATCTTTGAAACGCCTCGCCTGCTTGTGGAGATGGATTTTGTGATCGTAATTGGAAAACAGTATGACGACCATTACACAAATTTCTTATTGATTTGTGGCTGCAGTGGAACTTGTTATACTTGTTCAGAAGTCAGGAATTTAAAGTACTAAGTTACCTATGTAAATGACATCGCGAAGTTTGTCTTCCTCTGGACTTTTTTTTTTTGCTTTGTATGTGAGCTGACTTTTTTACTACTTCACTGAATCTCGTAAAATTGTCAATCTAGACCGGAGAACAGCAGAAATAAGAGCCATATCTACCTAATATCTGGCTGGAGCCGAAAAACCGCTGCCATCTTTTTATCTGCTCTCTGATCTGCTTGTGTTTGTTAAATCAAGTTCAAAATAACTTGAGTAGGCTCACGAACACAAGCACAAGATGGCTCAGATTTTCTCAGCCAAGCGAAGAGGCGCTCTCATTATCAAAAGTCTGTATTTCTCAGAACTCCTCTCGAAGGAAATTATCGGTACCCTTAGAAACCGCAAAGATCTTCGAGTCGATTCAGACGAATCTCTAAGACCTTTGAAGTGAAGCTGAGAAACCTCGAGAATCTGAAGCTTTAATTCTCTAGAATTCCAAGAGAGTTGTTGGGCTCCTACCGATTCCTTTTTTCGGCTTTGAAGTACGAATTCTGATTTGTGCCCTGCTGGGAAGTTTTATTCAACTGTTCTCGCAAGAAATCGGTTCATAATGTTTACAACGAGGTTGTACATAGACGTGCTATCTAATTTATAAGTCACTTTTACCTCTGTTCTCATTTTTATTTCATCCAATCGATTTGCCATATTTTCATTTTGATCAGGGGAGGGGTTTTTCACCACATTATTGTTGATTATTTATTCTCTAAATATGGTTTGGATCAAAATCAAAAGCTACTTTTGAATATCGGCTGCGTATTTGGGAATGAACGTATGTACACATGCGGCATTTTGCTTTGCAATGCACACTTATTTGTATGATTCGTTCATAATGTATGTAATACCGGTACACAAAAATGATAGGAAATGCTTACCTCCGTGAGTTTTAAAGCGGTGTGTGAAAAAGTTTCAAAAGACACCTAATTCTTCTCTCATCTATTTTTGTGTGTACTGTACAGTGATACTCATATGCGGCAGTGTTTTGACTCCATGTATATCTTCATCTGACTTATCTTGAGCGTGTGTATATGTGTGTGTGTTTTGTGTGTTTTTTTTTAAATAAATGTAATTTTTAAAAGAAAAAAAAAGATTATCATTATTAGACATTAGACCTGTTGCATTAGTTCTCGCCCTATTGCATTCTTGTGTGACTATCTGGTAGCGCTGCAGATAGATTTTGCTTTAGTGTTATTTATTGACATTGTCTCTACGGATAAAGTAGACACTCTCATGGTGAAAAATAAGTACAGGGGAAAATATTCGTCTGTTACAGGCAACCGTTCACTGCAGTGTACAGGTACTTCACGTGATGTGGTTGCCTACCACAAGGTGGTGCTGTACAGCACGAGAATTTCTAATGGACCATAGCAGTACGGGATTCAAGTAATAGGGGGAAAAAATCAAAGTTCAGCGGAGTTTTTTTTCTTTCTTTTGGGAGGAAGGAGGACTTTTCACGTAAGATCATGGAGGAAATTTCCTCCATGGTAAGATGTTTGTGACAAGGTTCACCAGTGATTCTCTTCCTTTACCTCTATTTGTATTTCATGTACTTTTTCGTAACTTTAGTAAGGAGGAAGTAGAATATATTTTTTTAAATTATTGGTGAGGTACTCAACCCACCTCGTCATCAATCCTGAAAAATGAAGTCCATTTTGGCCTCGCCTGCCTACTCATAACGTCACGCTCGGTCCTGCACTCAGCACGGTATAATTATCCAACTTTGGAGGAAAGCGGGTATTCCTCCAAGATTCAACCTTTTGCACAACTACATAATTGACAACTCACAACCTTGCTATTAAAAACATCTTCCCCATGTGACGAACACAAGTGCCGGCCCTTTCTCAAATGTCAAGCTTCCTAGACATAGGCAACCAACACGACGTCCATCATCACTGTGTTGCCTACAGCGGGGGTGAACCATAGATTTATCCAATGGGGTGAACTCGCCGTGGAGGGGATGGCCTTACCCACGATCAGCCCACGATGGAGGGAGACCCGGTGACCACACTTCGGCTGGAGTTGAAGCCCGAAACGTCGGCAGTTGGGTCCAGCTTCCCCCGTCTGCCGCTAGATGGCGCTGGGCGTCTGAAGCCCTATTTTTACATTAGCGCATATGGGACCCTGCATTTGATTTATTAATTTCCTGGTAAATAATCGTGGTATAATAAAAGTACTCATGGTTGACACACTGTTACAGGTGTGAGGAAACCCCATGGAAACGAATGTTATTCCACCAGGCCTTGAATTGCTTGACTGGGCCCGTTACCGCATATGGCGGATTGTTAGCTATGCACTCTAAAGCAAACAATTTTACCCTTACGTGCCGAAAGTGCAGTTTATTGAAATCATTTTTATTCAATGATAATTCAATATCTCTTTCTTAAAAAAAATAATAAGTCAAATAAATGATTCAAACTCCCGCGAGAATTAAAGAACACATAATAAGAAATTTGGCGATTTTGGACAAGTCAGTGGCACCTCGTGGATTGCTAGGGTAGCACACAGCTATTACGTTTAGCCGTTCATTAAAGGTTATTTTTCGTTGTTGAAATAAATCGTCGTGGTTCTTCAAGATACTTGTGTGTTCATTATCACCACTTCTAAAGGAAGTCTCTTGGAAATAAAAAAGATAGAATATTCTCCAGCCACGAAATGTATTCGAAACTACCGGTATAATGAAAAAAATAATGTAATTTTCAATTTGGAAAATTAAATACGACAGAGCGATTTTTGAACAACCGGTACGTAGACTAGTTTTAACTTCGCAAACGCACGAATTATTCTTTTTTTTCTATCAATGTTTCAATTGGAAGAGCTTAAAACTCCCTGCTGTTGTAAAGAACTACGATTTACTTCTACAAGAAAAAATATAACATTAAAAAAGAAAACTTATAACAGCTGAACGCAAAAGCTGTGCGCTCCCTTATAGCATATAATGGACGAGGTCCGCCGAGATCAGCATTTTTTTTTTACTAATTTCTTTGCTGATAGTGGCAATTTTTATTTCTTATTTAAATAATAATGAATCCTGAATTTTTTGAACTATTTTTATCATCAAGTGATTTAGTATTTCTGTAAATATATTCGAGTTCTTCCGGCTAGTCAAGTTAATCAAAACATTCAAAACGGTTGTTAAAATCTGAAAAATGAGAAAATCTTGCTTTTGACAAGCATTTACAATTTACCTGTATTCCTCGTCGTATTTACGTCCACGACTAATAAAAGCTTATTTCTTACGTTAAAAATGATTAAGTTGCTGATGCGACTTTTCTTCAAAGTGCTGCTGTTTTTCAAGTTTTTAAAAATAACGAAACGGCGGATTATCATCAAACTTGTCTAAATTGTTTCTAAAACTTAAATCTTTACCGGAAATATTTTTTTCACTCCTCAAAATATCAATGAAAAAATGTCAATCTCCTTTAATCTCAATCAGACGCTATCAATCATAATTCTATTCACCATATTGAAACCCATTTCTCAGAGCTGTCATAAGAGCTCGTGCATTTTTTCCCAACTTGAAAATCGTATCTCATGGAACGGTGAAATTTTCTCGGACTTTGCCATACGATAAATACGTTAACTTTGAACCAATCGTGAAAATTTCAAATCCTTATCGAATGTTAGCCCATTACGCTGGAATATCCTTAAGCATTGCAAATGATTTTAGTTTACGAACACGATTCGGAGTACGCCTTGCATGGACGCCCAACCACCACACAATAATGTACTGCTCACAGCGAAATTTCGTCCCTAATAACAGGTCAATTAAGACTGCTTACGGAAACTCATCGCAACGAAACTAACCCCCGTATTAGGAAAAAAACAAGCCCCAGAACGAAAAGGGCTTTTACGGTTAACGCATAGGTTAGGTCGCCATACTTCGGTAGAAACTCCGTTCTCCGCTCAAAATCGAAAAATTTGCACGCGAATCAGATTTCCTTCTGATGTGCCATCTTAAAGGTATTTTCAGCATTTTCATTTATCCGAGGCAAGGTGACTCTACAACGGTGTAACCACTCCCTTTAAAAACGGGAGACGTTTTCTGACGCCACTTGTTTGTGCGGGTTGCCTACTTACAGGGTCAGAGGCAGCTTGCTCGGGGAAGTCTGGAGGAGTTCGGCTTCGTTCGGCCCGAGCAAGAGCTTTTGCTCGGACCGAACGAAGCCGAACTCCTCCGGACTTGCCCGAGCAAGCTGCCTCTAACCCTGTAAGTAGGCAACCCGCACAAACAAGTGGCGTCAGAAAACGTCTTCCGTTCTCTCTGTGTATAAGGTCTGGAGTGACTCCACCGTTATAGAGTCACCTTGATCAGAGGTAAGAAATCACAAGAAAATTGCCTGCAATGCTGTGGTCACCGCGTCTTCGATAGCGAAATCGTGGATAAACGTCGAACCTAACCTAACTCTCCGTGATCTGTAGCAAAAACAGACGCGGATCCAGGGATATACTTTTTTTTGAGGGGGGACGGACTTCTTTTGGGTTGCCTACCCTACACTGGTGCCTATCTGATTAGACACAGGTGTAAAATCGTCCTCTTATTTGCGCTGTCCTTTTATTTTACTTAAAAAGTAAAATAAAACCGATGTTATTTACTTCCGTTTCTCGTGCTCTGATCTGCTTTTGCGGGTAAAAACAGAACTATGTAAATCACGGGAAAAAAGGTTTTGTTACGGCAACAAAATTAGGGACAACAATGAATTTTTTGTTGCTTCAACCAAAAATTTTGCTGCAGCAACCAAACGTTTTGTTGATAGAACCAAACATTTTGTTGTTGTATCAAATTATTTTTGTTATCCCTCTTTAACAACTGACTTTGCTGGTATAACAAAACCTTTTTTCCGTGATAAAATAAAAAATGCTTGGGATAAACGTAATCTTTTAGCAGCACCACCAAGTCAGGGAGCATCCAGAATTAAAGAGTTAAACCAATGAATTTTCTCTAAAACTATAATTTATTGAAATCTACATGCTGTTTTATGAAAATTTAGTCACACAAAAACATAGTTTCGAATAAAAACGAAACCGATTCAACACAGTTGAAAACACACTTTATAGTGAACGAAAACAAACCTTAGAATACCAATCAATTACATTCGTAAACGTCCTTACTCATTTGCTTGAACACTGTCCATAAGTTCATGGTTTGATATACCTTAAGTTGTTTGACTTGACCAGGCCAAGTTCCAGGCAACTGTAAATTAACTTCAACACATAGAAACTTAAACACATATGATAAGTAGGGCTCTCTTTTCTTTGTCCAAGGCGTTTATGAATAAATAAATCAATAAAAAAATACGTTAAGTTTCCTAGCTGCATTCGTAGTATACCTAGTTTTCACCTTTCTCTATGTTTTTACATTGATGTCTATGTAAGTGGCCATTCTGAGTAAATCGAGAGTCGCAGGCATTGCAGACATACGGCTTTTCGCCGGTGTGCGTGCGCTCATGTACTTTAAGTGCAGATGCCTTTCGAAATTTCGCGTTGCACGTTGAACACACGAAAGGCCTTTCGCCGGTGTGAACACGCCCATGAATCTCCAGATCAGTTGCATTAAAAAATTTCATACTGCAAGCCGCGCAAGCGTAACGCCTCTCTCCACCATTGTGCGATCGCAGAATATGAGTTCTCAGACTACTCAATTGAGTAAACTTCGAAGAGCACGTTGGGCACACATATGGTTTTTCGTTCGTGTGTGAACGCATATGGACGGTGACACAATTACGCGTCCGAAATTTCCGACTGCAAACGGAACATACGAAGGGCTTTTCAGCGGTGTGGATGCTGGTGTGCATGCTTAGTCCGTGAGATGAAGAGTAAGATTTGTTACACGTCGAGCACACGTAGGGTTTTTCCCCAGTATGAGTCCGCCGATGGGCCCTTAGACCACTAGCCGCAAAAAAACTTCTGTTGCATGTTGTACATATGAACGGTTTTTCTCCAGTATGAGTTCGCCGATGAATCTGAAGACTGGTGGAAAATGGAAATTTCGCGTTGCACGTTTCACACACGAAGGGCCTTTCGCCGGTGTGAGTTCGCACATGGCCCTTAAGAGCGGCTAATTGTCTAAACTTCAAATGGCAAACGGTGCAAACAAAAGGCCTTTCACCAGTGTGAGTTCGCAAGTGTACCGCAAGAGAAGACGTGGTTTCGAATCTAGACGGGCACCCAGGACAAAGATACCGCTTTTCTCTTTTGTCATCGTGTATCTTAATGTGCGACCTCAGCTGGCTACTTTGAGCAAATCTCGATTCACACACAGTGCAAACATAAGGCTTTTCGCCAGTGTGCGTTCGTTCATGTGACAATAAGGACTGTGTCGTGGAAAATTTCAGACCGCATACCGTGCACCTAAAGGGCTTTTCGCCAGTGTGCGTTCGCATGTGCGATCTCAGTTGGCTATTCTGAGCAAAACGCAAATCACACTTATTGCAAACGTACGGCTTTACGCCGGTATGCGTTCGCATATGGTGAGTTAGGCTATGGCGTATAGCGCATCTAAAGCCACAAATTGCGCACGCAAAAGGCTTTTCGCCGGAGTGCGTGCGCATATGCCTCTTACACTGTTCGGCCGATGAAAATTTCCGTTTGCAAGTTTCACATTCAAAAGGCTTTTCGCCAGTATGAGTACGCATGTGCACTGTTAGATGACCGGTTTGAGCGAACGTTAGGTTGCACACTGCGCACACGAAAGGCCTCTCGCCGGTGTGTCTCCGCATGTGGGCCCTCAAAGTGTTACTGCGAGCGAACTTCGCATTGCACGTTTGACACACAAAAGGTTTTTCGCCAGTGTGAGTTCGCACATGTTCCCTCAAACTTCCTGCTGCTTTGAACTTCGCACCGCAAGTATCACATGCATAAGGCCTTTCGTCGGTGTGTGATAATATATGGTATTTCAAACTCTGCTTTTGGACGAAACTTCGATCGCACGTTTTGCAAGCGAAAGGCCTTTCGCCCGTGTGCTCACTGGTGTGAATCCGGAGTGCTTCCTTGGAAGCAAAACGTTCAACGCACACATCGCATTTAAAAGGCTTTTCGCCGGTATGCCTCCGCATGTGCGTATACAACACGCTCGATGTGGCAAACCTTGAGTCGCATGTATTACATGCAAAAGGCTTCTCGCCGGTGTGCATGCGGATGTGTTTTCTCAGATCACAAGCAGACAAACAAATCCTCTCGCAGGTGCTGCATACATGTTTCGTGGTCGGCCGTATCGTCCATTTGGCGGGGAGGGGCTTAACAACCACTCGACATTCCAGCATTTTCGCTCCAATTTCGACTGCAACAATAATATAGCTTAGTATTAATGATGGCCCTGC
>Ga0058701_10000886_pt1 | contig 20464 bp, 11 predicted proteins | sample AgamicOrMae_FD_97039 | JGI IMG/M metagenome (GOLD analysis project Ga0058701, IMG submission 97039) | Agave microbial communities from Guanajuato, Mexico - Or.Ma.e | ecosystem: Host-associated > Plants > Phyllosphere > Phylloplane/Leaf | place: Guanajuato, Mexico | collected 2012-06-04
GTTCTACACCATATTCAGTTTATCTCACGATAGTTCAACTCCCTTAGAGCATGCCCTCCCAATTAAGTTTTAAAATATGTTATTTTTATGGAAATGAGTCCAATCATTTTTTATTAAGTTTTCATTAGGGGCCTAGAGTGACCTTTCTTTCTACAGCATTGCTTTGGTATATCATTTGATGACTCTTTGAAGTATGCTATTGAAGATCTTCGTTATTCGGTAGTTAATTATTGTCTTAAAAGTAACGTTTGATCGCTTTAAATTTGCTTGATAGGAATCATTTAAGGTTATGTCATAACTATTGATGGATATCGGATATTAACGAGAGGTTGTTAAACACAACTATTCAAAACTGTAAAGCGGACACTCATTCCCTTTTAGCAAATAGTAAAACTTCGCTGAAGACGGGAAGAAAAGGACACAAAAAAACAACAAAATAACCTTAAAAATTGTGAAAAAAATGTCACCGGATGCTCAAGATTTATTTTTAAGAAACATTAATGCACCTAAATTATAAAAAGTCAAGTAGGCCTACATTATTACACCAAACCCGTCGTTAAGAGTGAAATAAACTGCTTTCATTTAACACATGCAAAGGCATTACGTTAGTAATAATTGAAAATAAATCAACGTTTGAAGCTACAGTAACTTATCCAAGAAATTTCCCTCGAACTTCGCTTGTAATCTCACATTTTAATTCGACCTATGGAGTGTACTTGGATTTCAAATGTTTTTGAATGACCTCTCCGAGTAAGTTAACTGCAGGTCAATGTTATATAGGATCTGAACTCGCTCACATTCTAAAACTAATATATAAGGGGATTCTAATGGTGTCCTTAAGTGCAGAGTATACAATTTTGGCACTTGAGATAAGTTTGGCCACTCTGTTCCACGGACTGATAATAAAACTATTAAAAATTGGTTGATATGGCTTTGTTGTGCTGCCCATTTTGTAGGGGGAATTTAACTGTAGGGATTTACACCTTTAGGCAGCTAATACAAAGACAGTTTTATGATACAGCTGTAGGTGGTAGCTTAGGGCCATGGATGTGATTTGCCACTTCACACTCGTAATGTCTTAACTTGTAAATGACGGGGCGGGAACTCCCTTCCGCTCGCAATGTGAAAATTATGGCTTTTAAGAAACCATTTTCTTTTTTTCTTTTTTTTCTGTTGCCAACAGCGATATTGATTCTCGCAGGTAATTTACAATCTCGGGGAGAAGTTATGGCACGAGACCGGACCGATATTTTCGTGGTGTCCTTTTATATGTTTCGCCGTCATTTTTTTATCTTCCTTCACGGCAATGACTGGATAGTATTGTTGAAGAGATAAACGTGCATTATTTAAGTGACTGATCATTACAATTTTCTTCAAGATAATTTTTGGTAGCCTCATGTAGAGAGGCTTGAACCTTATTTCTTCCAACAGATGGAATAACTTCCAACAAAATCTTATCCCCATATATTACATTTACGTCCTTTTTACCGGTGTGTAAATATGCGTTCAGGGCAATACCACGAATATTACTCTAATTAGTCTTTTTTTTAAATTGCTTTTCATCGGCTTAAATGTGTTCCACTGAATCAAAACCGGAGCCAACAAAACGCAAGTGCAGACAAACGTGCCTACTGACTTTATCCATGTTACAATACATACGTGGAATAAAATAAGGCAAAGAACCTCATCGAAATTCTGAAGTTATGTCGTTGTCATAATTATAATTGAACTTTTTTCCCATTTGCACATTATTAACTAGCTCTATGATAAGCTGCAAAAAAATGTGTCTCACAAATAGTGACAGGTTTTGTTATCCCATAGCTGGTGCAGGGACAACTATTTCTTTATATATTCGTGCAATTTTCTTTTCGAAATCAACGTGACGGAATTTTATGAAAATAGCGTGTTCCTAGCAAACAACCTGGTGTTTAAAAAACATTAGCTTGATACCAAACAAATTGGATGGATACAAACCGAGTGCCTCTTGTGTAATTGCCACTTTCACCGGACAGTTCTAATGTAAAATCTACTCGTTTACCCTGTGACTTTAGCACCGCTTAAAAGTTCTGGCTGAAGTTTGTCGACTTATGTAAACCTTTTCCTACTATATGACTTGTTGCAATCGCATAAGTAACAAACAAATTTGTAATTGATCGCCCCATGTAGTTAAGCATTTGGATTATAAACAAGGAGTATTTGACGCGAAAGGATCTAATGAGATATTCTTTAGTAATAAAGCCCTGTTCCTCGAGAGGGTCGAAGACCAGTACAACGTAGTGGGCAGCTGTTCTTCGTACCAACCTGATAATTAGACCCAGCGTGCAATGATATCGCTTAAATGGCCCTTAATCGCACGATTCGTTAAACTCTTTGTATAACACATTAATTCGGCCTCCGCGATCGTTTTTTTCCGGGGCAACCTTTTTATATCCGATGAAAAACAGCCCCAAACGGGCGATATTCACGTTAACACATTCTCTTTGAGAAAATTTATCGCCTTGAGCCTAAAATGCCGGCCTTTCCTCCTTTTTATTTTAAATCCTCACTAACCTTGTTAAGATGTTTTTTAACGTGATCTTCAATTATTGTGAAGGGTTTTTGGGAGGGAGCAATCATTCCGGAATGTAGATCTCTTGTCAAAAAGTGTTTTTGCGATCGTCCGCTACACATTATTCCTTACAAGCACCGCGTAATGAGCCTGTGTGCCTGATAAAAGACGATGTTTGTCCACATTAGTATAGTCTTTAAAATTCGTTCTCAAATAATGGGGCTCTGTTGCAGCCGCAGTGTTTATTGCCCGTAAAATTACCGGAAATAAAATTCATCGTGCTGTTTACGTGCTTTATAGTGGGTTTGAAGCAAATGCTATTTTGTATTGAATATTTCTTTTCTGACTCAGAAATGTGTGCTATTTAAATATAACCCTCTTTAAACATAAAAGTCAGTTGAGGACATCACGAGTAAGACTTCGAAATATAAATTTCGAGGCGTGAAAAAGATATGATTTATGATGATTCCAAAAACCAGTCATTTTACACTTAAAATACAATGCCCACTATAAGAGGGAAATTTTTCACCTCTCGCTCTGAATATTACCGGGAAAAGAACCACGTTTAGGTCTATTCATAGATGGTGTTAATCGATAAAATCGATTTAAATATCGACCTAATCCCTATCCAGGGCCCCTTCTTACGTTTTACGATCTAACACGCCGCCCGCCGCCGTCAAAAGATACTTTCATAATACGGTCACGCACTGAGTCTTCAAACCCTTTAAAACCCCAGTAAAAAGCCTCTATAGTACACGATATCAGACGCATAAGCTGGCTAAAACGATACCTACGATAAATAGTAAGACTGTAACCCCGCTATACACTTCTAAGCTCATTCAAGCAGAAATGGAAATGGTCTAAAGGGTGATCAAGATTGGAGATATCATCTATACCTGGGGAGGGGCAAAAACATTGATCGATTATATTTCTCATTTTGTTTCCCATTTCTGATAAGAAATTGACTAAATTTATGAATTATCAAGTTTATAAAAAGGAATTATTCAATAATCATCCTTGATAATTTTTCTTCTCTTCGATCAGGCCTTTCTCCACGTACAACTCAATAGCTGAATGTAAAATTGTGTTGTTAGCTTGTTAATGTCTAAGACTAGCTTATTTTTTCCCAGATATTTAAGAGTATTTATTGCGGTAATCTACTTTTGACAATTGCAAGGAAAAAAACACTAGTAAATGTAAACCAAATTGATTAACTCGCGTTTTGATGAGTGCTACTTTGTGTTTATTAGACCTTTGCACTGCGCTCAATAATCGGAACGCAAAAAAAAAAAATATGTGCAAGTGATGGAAGGAGACTCCGCTTATCATTTAAGTAGTGTAATCACTTATGTCTTCAATGGATTATTTGTAAAAAATTAAGATTGTCTTAGGTTGAGTCATTCTATTTTAATGCAACACTTTCTAAGCTGAAAATTTCGTTTATTTGTGAAACAGGTCACGTTCAAAATGTACCTTTGTATTCGCACTTAATTTCTGATTCAGTTATTTAGTGCTATATGGTTTTTATTGGTCGTTCTCAGATCTTCGTTGCCCATATTCAAATGTTTTTATGCTTGATGGAAATGGGTTGGTGTCTGAAGCAAATTAGCTTTAATTGGAGTTGTCCAAATTCACGTTGAGTGTCAAGTTCAGGATATCACTCTTCAAGTTCAATATGGTTACAAAAAATTAAAAAAATCTTTGAGAATATTTTGTAAGAGTTTGGCCATGGAGGAATTTCCTCAATGGTTTGGCCTGTACAAAGCAGTAATTTTAATTGTTGATGTAAAGTTTTCCTTACCTGACATTTCCATCGGTCGACACTAAAAGTACATAAATCGTCTCTTTGGCATCATCATTCGCAGTTCCGCGTCAGTTCCCCCCCAAAAAAGTCTTATTCCACTGCGCACGCAAAAAAAATCAAGTCTTCAAAGCACATATTAAGCTTACTTTTCTTTGGTGAGGTACTACACTCTTCCTCATAATGTTTTATGAAAAAACAAAAAGGATCTAGGGCGAGTTTTGCCGGTTTTTCTTGGTCTGCTTGAAATTTGACTTAAAAAGTAATTATCCTTGTTATGAGAAATTTTACTTTATATATGGTTTGTAAGACCACGCTGTCGAATAATTAATTTCATATTTCAGTACATAATCCCGGCATCATTTAGAGCTGCGCCTATTTTGGCGACTCATCCGTAACCGGGCCAGTGAATCAATCTAAAAAAAATCTCTTGATGATTGTTTGAGATTTTAATAAATTCGCACTAATGCATTTTGATGCCTTTTTTATATATACATTTTCCAGAGAATTACGTCAGCATAAGTGCAATTACATAAGTCACTCATTTATTACATCCGTGGAAAAACACCTTTAAGATTTTCTAAGGTAAACCTAAGAACTGCATTAGGCGTAGCAATATTGACATCAAGTTTTTAGCTAGGCAAAGATGATTGGACAAGAAAACAAAGTTTTAACTAAAGCAAGACAACTGCATTTCAGATGCAGTCAAAAACCGCTGCATAACTGGATTGCTAAGTGCATTGGCAACCTCGATCAAATTCGTTTTTCATGTTTAGCAACTCTGTAAAAGTGTCAGGTTTTCAAAGCTTTTAAATTAACTTCAAGGCGGAAAAATTGATTTCAATTAAAAGTTCGAGAAAAAGTATCGCGGTGTTATCGGGTGCAGTTGATAACATTTCAGAAAGACATTAAGTGGAATTTTATGGGTCATATTCGGCACTGCGAATCAAGTTGAATATTTGTCGCAATCTGTTCGACAAACATTGATGCTAAAGTAGATATTTTAAAAAGAGTACAAACTGTCGATAGTTCTGTGTGTAACGCTCTTGATTTCTAGTCGGTTCGTATCATCCTGTAAACGCCTTCAAATTGAATGAATGAGGCCAGGTTTGGTTATCCCTTTCAAAGAAGGATACTTTCCCTAAAATGGAATCCACACAGGAATGCGGAGGATAAATATTCTACGGTACACCAAACTAAAATGGGCGAACTTTCCGTGAATAATGACCATTGGCGATACGGTGCAGGATATTGTCCCTCATCAAGTCTTTCAGTTTTTTTACTTTTATTTTTTTCTAAAAAGAGAATTTGACGACTACTATAACTGTTCCTTTGGTCATGGCAAGGTTTGAGAGAGCGGTTAAGCCCTTTCGCTAACACGTGTGCATATTCGCACTGGCCACAGTGCATTTGATGAGCCGTCCTTCATTATGCAAAACTTTGAAAATCCCGCCTTTTGGAATCTGAGTTTGCAGCGCCAAATTGAAATATGCCTCTCATTTGATTAATCCCCATAAAATCGCAGAGATAAAGGAGCAGAATCCAATAATTAAAACTGGCATCTGATTTGCGAATCTGCGGCCGTTTCGAGTGAACGGCTGAAAAGAGAATGAATAAAAAGTTAATACAACTAATGGCATGCTGTGCAGGGGTGGGTCCATCGAGAAGGAACTGCCATTTTTGAGTCGCACTATCTTCACACCCTATCCAATCCGGTGCCCAATCGACCTATCGCCTAAAACTCAATTACCTTTGCTCTAGCTTACACGTCGGCAGCTCAAACGTTTCACCCAGACGTACCTGTAACAACAAAAAAAACAAAAAATTGGCTACACGTTTTTTGAACTTACCATTTAAGTCTATGAACTATTTTTGCAGCAGAATGAGACTACATTTTCATCAATTACTCTCTCGCAACTTTATGTAAAAGCATTTTTACGATATCAAATTGCTGCTAATCTACATCTGTCCGTCTTAGGTACTTTCTAAATATGCGTGGTGCTGAGTTCACAAGCCATATCAAACTACACTTTTCTCGAAAGCAGCTTATTAATTACATGTCTATAAACATGAATACGTGTCGAAACGCTGGGATAAACATTCCACAGTTCTGTCCTATCCTAGCAATCAGTTACGCAAACAAGGGAAGCCTAAAAATCGCAACCATAATTACGCCATCTCTTCCTGCACTTATTGTTTAGCATAAATAAAAGTGAACTTCAACTTCTGAACACCAGATATTAAGGCGGTATTCCAAAGAGAAAACTAGAAATTATTTCTCTTTTTTTCGTTGTGACAGTAATAATTACAAGGAATACAGTGGGATATTTCCCGTTATCAACGCAAGGAAGGTTAAAGCTAAGCAATGGGAATTCGGTGCCCCAGAAAATTACCCGCTGTTATTACGACGTTTATTTTGGACTGATTAGTGAAGATCCCCTACAAAATGAACACCAACGGAGTATACAATAAAACAACATGCATTTTTCTCACACAGTTTAAAATTAAAAACGCAACAATATTGGAAAATTGTCAGCAGAATGTCCAATGATACAATGCTGAATCCCACTCTTGTATGAATATTTTTTAATGGAAAACCAATTGTTATACAGCGTCTATACGAAAAGTTGCATTGAATCTTCCGCATTTTAGTAAACATGTTCATGGTTGAAAATAAGCGCACCGGGCGCTCCTTGTATTTCCTCGCATGTTAACCAAGAATGCAATCGTGATAAGAGACATCTCTTGTTAATAAAACATTGTTCAAACTTGGCGGAGGTTCTTGGATAAAAGGACACCCTGGTACATAAGGATTCGATGTTTTGACGTTGTTCCGTGCGTGTATCGTTCAAAATCAGCAGAGCTTCCTGTACGAAAATCTCGTGTACCACTGCTCGTAACTTTTTATGAGAAGAGGTACAACATGTTTAAAAGTCAATATAGTGGCCCTATCTATTTTATCATTGTATGGCGTCATCTTCAACCATTTAGCCTTTTATCTTTTCGCTATGGCCTTATTGCGACCCCCTACGCTCTGAAAAAAAAAAAACGTTTTTATTAGAATATTTGACTATGCTTACACAATTTTTTATTTTCGAAGCCGGCTCATACGTCATAAATATGATGAAATTTCCAAATTTGCTGATCAATGATTCAAAATATTGAGCTTTCATGCATTTTTGTAAGTATGAATTTTTCATTGATTTTTTAATGTGTCATGAGAGATATGCTTCATATAGCGAGTTATATAAGATTATTACATAAATAACGCTTGATGTTTTCCCAATAAAAATACACCTCAATGAAGATAAACTTAAGTGACATCTAAAGGAAGAATTCTCCAAAAGAGCATCATAACCGTGTACACTGCACGGCAGCAATTTAAGATAACATTTATTTTTTACGTTATAGGCAAAGTCTTTAACCTTGAAGGTAGTCAAACCGTTCAGCTACCGTAGTGTTCCAAAAACATCCTCCAGCCCTGAAACCGGTTAAACGACTATGAACAAAGCTTTTCATATCGGAAGCCATTATGCGTCCTTTTTACAAAGGGAACACTATATAGTGGTTAGAAAAGGGATCATATTAACAGCACTTCTAAACTTAAGAATTCACTACACTCGATGCAGCTTAAGATTCTGCTTGCAAGGGCAGCGATACCTTATGTTTTATTCATTACTCGATTTTGCATACTTTGCGCACTTGTTAATAACTACTGATTAAATAGTCGTGTTATATGCATCTTACATGTTAATACAATAAACACGCCTTATGGAAAACTGGCGTCCGAAACAAACAAATTTCGTGAGAAGTTCAGGACTTGGAAGAATGAATTTCGATTTAGAAGCTGGGTATGAAATTTTCGCGTTGAGCGTGTCCGTTACAATTCATCTGTATATGGGAAAGGTAAAATTTTCCACCACAAGCCTTTCCACCTTGATACATCGTTGGGGAGCAGAAAGCACTTCACCCAACGGCGGCTAAGCCAGATGACGCTCACTTCTCGCCGGCGGTTGCTGTCAGTGAGAAGAAATCGCCATCAAGGCTAGTGACGGCCGTGCGTAGGGAAAATGAAACGACACACAAGGAACGTGACCTAATCTAGCATAGGTTTACCGGGATTAACCTAAGTCAACTAAAACTACAAGATTATAGTATTTCATCCTCTTAATTTATTGGCAGAATGATCCGGAACGAAACACAGACCCAACTTGTGTAACAAAGTCTTTTTCGCAATGAGTAATAGAAGGCGAGACACGACTTAAAATTTTACTTTCAAAGTCTAGAAGACCCTCTTTTTCGATGGACAAATAGTTTGATTTTTTGTGAAAAGAACATTTGCCTATCTTTTCATATTTTTTTCGCATGTCTAGAAAATGAGCTGGCATTTCGCATCCCGAAATTCTGACATTTTAAATGAGAAGGAGAGCATGTAGACCGCCTCATCTGTAGACACACAATTTGCCGCCGTCAGCATATTAATTACTCAAAAATTAATATCACTCGTACATTCACACAATTATAACACCAAAAAAAGTTACCACGACAGATTTTTACACTTGTACGAGCGTGCGGACTGTGGAGGTGCCTCTAAACGTGTGAATGAGAATGACTCTTTTCACACAGACTTCGTTAAAACTACGCGCTGATGTGTAAATTTGTGTCGCTAGTTTTAAAAAAGCGAGCACAGTTACTATAACATGTAAGAAATTGTTAACACTCGGCGCATCGCTGGTTCCGCAACCATTTTCTACTCTAATTAACCCCCAGGAAAAACAGTCGTAAACCGTCCAGAGAAGACAAATTGTCAGAAATGTGCCTCAAGTCCCCACAATATTCTCGAAACGTCTGGGAATCAAATTTGCAATGAATATGAACGAGGCGTTTTGCTACATTGTTGTACAAAAATCAGCGGTATTCATGAACTTATAGGAAATCAAATGTAGGAATTAGAATGAAGGACAAATTGAGATTGGTGGCGTTTGGAAAAACTGCGAAAATTCTATATAGTTTTTCCTTAGACCATTGCCGGTAAACTGATTCGTAAAACGTGAAAATATGGATTTTCCTTTGGTTGTATTTATATACCTTACAGCAGTCCCTGTGTCGAGCGTAGATTTCATTATGGATGCGTTTTTATCAACGAAGTAGAATGCGTGTTAAATGAAAACGGTACGCCACATTTGACTAATAATGAAGGTGGTTTTCAAGTGGACACTTCATCTGACGGAAAATTATTGTTTTCGTGTGACTTTGCCGTCAGCGAGCGGGCGCAAGTTTTCATCAAGAAATCTCTTTGTGTATTTTCACGGTCTGTAAAAGATCGGTTACAAGCCAAAGTGACAACATAACACATTACTTCCAGAAAAAGTCTGTATACGGTGTAGTAGGGTCTGCCGAGAACGTTTTTGGGGGAGATCAAGGCACATTATACACGATAGATCCCTATCTCGAATTTTGTATTCAACTTTTGGGTCCCATCGAATTAAACACATCCTGTCCCGTTTTATATAGTTGTTATTCGTTGTTTCCTCTCTTTGTTGTGTTGGCTTCCGCCATAAGACGAAAAGAAACAAAACAATCCTTATTAGGCAAGACGTACGCACATAGCGTCCTATTGCTAATTATCCAGCAATTTCGACTGTCATCTGGAATCTGTGATACCATCTCAATATACTGACATCTGGTCTGGTACCTTATTTGTACAAACTCACTAATCTGCTGATCCGAAATTAACAAGCTTTTTATTACTAGTGGAATTCATTATTAAATTTCCATTTTAATGATGGTAAAAAATTATAGTGTGGGTTGCGACCTTCCTCTCCGCTAGTTCTTCTTTTCTGGTGGGAACAGCCTTGTTTTGCCAAAGCTGCCTTTCCGATTTCAACCCGGTGTCATCTGTTGAAATATTTCACACTTTGCCCAATTCGGTAACAATGTCATGGGGATAAGGTTCCTGCTGCTAGCCTAAAGATACGCAATGACCAAAACAGAACAGCATACCAGAACTTACTAGCTGGACTTTAACAAGATACCAGTTTTTGGAGCGTAAGGGGGGTGGGATAAGTTTGTGCTAAATTTAAACGGTTCTGCTCATATAAAAGTACTAATTGGTCAGTTATGGCCCTTGGGGCAATTACACGCCACCAACATGATGTCTTGGTTACGGCCTGAGTGCAAATGCATTCTTTCAAAGGTACTCCGCACTGAGAAAGATTTTGATTGCTGGCTTACCAACTCGTGAATGACAAGAAAATCTGGACAGCTAACGTTCCGAAGTCCACTCTCGAGACCGGTGACAAGCTCGACAAGCCTCAATATTTTATGACATATGGCTGATTTCTTTAGATATCTGCGCTCAACGCAACTTTCAAGTCGTCCCTCCAAATCCATTACTGACCACCACTCTACTTGAGAAATTAAATTGCTCGTCGAGATTTTTTTTAGAATTGACAATGACAAGCAACTTCACGCCCTCCTTGTCCTCGGTAGTTAGGTTCTTTTCAAACCTTTTATTAGTTTAGCTTATTACAGTATCACTTTATAAGGAGATGGTGAAGTGTTGGGGCGAAGAGTGTTTACACTAGCCAGCCGTTTTACCTCACAAAGGATCATTCAAGCGCTTTCACACCTCAGAAATTTCACAATCAGCCGGCCCCATGGCTGTTTCGACGTTCCAGTTTGACGAAATCAGCCAGTTTTCTCTACAGGATTGCTCATTCGTGCAGAAAAATGCGGAAAATTAATTAGAGGAAGCAAAGAAGCAGTTGCACGACTTATTCGTTTGGGCACAAAAGACGGCGCGTTGTGAAGAGGAATTAAGGAAATCCTTTGTCTTGAGTGACACTTGGAAACAAATTGTATCAGTTGTGACGGATCGGCCGGATGATGATGATCTAGTTTTGATCTATAAAAACGCGTCTCGCTGGAATAGGTCATTGCGAAACAATGTTAACAGCTTCGAGGAGGAGGGACTAAAATGAATATATCACATCAATCATGAGTTGAACAGTGACAAAAAAAAAGAACGAAGAGGGATACTGGAGTCAATCTGTTCTTCTGTATGACATTTTAGCGGTTTTGGCATTCAAACAACGGATGTGTATAATTTCAATCTATCAAACGCACATTAGGTTTCCTTTCCGCGTCTAAGCATCCGTAATAGATTCGATTCCTTCCGTGTGAACGCCCATGAGATCTCGGACAATGGGAAGAGATGCTAAAAAATGAAGGAGGGAATGAGAGACTGTAAACCACACATCGTTGCTTCTTCACTCTATAGACAAATTACCTCACGCACTCCGCAGCCGCTTCTGTGGGGTCGCATAATATATAAACGAGTGCACGAGACATTGCAGCATTACTTGCAGTATTTTCACAGTCGCCATAATATTTATAATCCGTTGGGCCACCTCCCCCTACAATCAAAGCCCCATCCATCGCCGTGGCGTCATCCGACCACCACAGCAATGCCATCAAAGAGCGATTCGTCTCAAGGGTAGTTGGGCATAGTGGTCGCGCTCACTGACCGGGCGTCCACTGACCAGCGGTCTAATCACTGACAACAATAAGAATCCATCAAGTGCTTTTCATCGATCCCGTTCCCGCCCCGTTCGACACACGTCGTAAACACACCATTATTACTTTTCCTTGCAATCGTATGCGTACGGTGTCCGTTCTGGACAGTGAGCACCTCCTTTTCCAACTTTGCATGTACTTCACTAAATACTAATCTTTAATAGACTAGCTCGGCACGAGAGCTAGATTATTTCCCTTTTTTGCATCGTTTAATAAATTTCTGGGAAGCTGTTGCGAAGTTACTTTTCAAGAAACTTATCTCCTGAAAAAAATCGTATTCTACTTCCAGCCGAGTATGCAGCGTACGTCGAATTTTTCACACATATTAAGTTTCACGGTCAGAGCAAATAGAGTATCTAATCCAGGCACGCATACAAATTATGTTTGTAATGCTTGGGCATATCTTGCATCAAATGAAGCATGTGAGAAGAGTTTATTATTAAAACGTCTAACCTTGAGATAAGTTGAAAACGATGTCGAATCGACGTTCTGCGTAGCACGAAGACCGAGAGAAGTTGAACCGAACCAATGAGTAGCGACGTTTTCTCGCGTGTTTGTTGTGGAGTGACAACACATGAGAAGCTTGTAGCTGGTGATAGTCGTGAATTATAGTCGTGTTCAGGCGGCTCCCGTGACGGTCTATGCATTCGCCCAGGCGGCATATTTAAGTATGGGGTTGCTTTACTCTCTCGGAAAAAAAAGAGAAAGGTCAGCTCAGATTCGTGGGTAGACCCGTTGCTGTAGCGTGCCCAGTAACGAGGAATAACAAGTGCACATTGTTCAACCCTTAGAAAAGTCGCAAGGCCAGATGTCAAGCGACATCATTTTGTTTGCAGAACTTGAGACAAACGACCCTTTGTAATCACAACGTAGAATACACAAGCAGGCGTACCCACTTCACGAGCGCTATGAATTTAGCATAGGGACCTGCTTGCTGCTGTACACACCGCGGTCATACACTCATCGAATCGTGAAATGCCTCACTCTAATCAAGCGATCTGACTGAATCAATTCATTTGGCGTATTGTCGTTATCGAGTTTCCCTTTTCTTGTTGCAGACTCCCGGGTCAGTGAGTTCACCGCCAGCAGCATCGCCCGCTTCAGCCGCTCGTTCCCCGTCACCTGATCGGCCCCGTCACCCGCAACCGCACCATCCGCTGCTCAGCATGGCGGTGACAAGTGCCATCAACGGCCCACCCGCGGCCAGGTCTGCCGCGTCGCCGCACCAAGAGGCGTCCGCACCTCGGTGTTACGAGCCTCCTCCGCCCGCGCCCGCGAGTCCCCCGGAGTCCGCCGGCGTGGGGCTGCGCGGGGCCCCTCCCCCGCCGCCTCCCCCGCCTCCCCCTCCGCGGTGCTGCGACACCGGCCGGCCCATCTTCACCGACCCTCTAACCGGTCAGACCGTGTGTTCGTGTCAATACGATCTCCTCAATTACCAGCGGCTAGCGTCGGCCACCGGCGCAGGTCTTCCTGGTTTGTCAATGTACGGCGCGCCCTACCCTGATGGCATGGCGGCCTACTTCCCAGCTCTCGGAGCTGACCAACCTGCCTTCTACGCTTCTCCGGTAAGTGTACCATTCAGAATCGTCTATATAAAAGCGAATACCATCAAGTTCAACTCCATACAGTAGCAATGAAACGCCTTTATTCGTGAATATATAACTGTTTTGGGAGTGAGTATTAAATAAAAGGGGGCTGGTACGTTCAGTGTTGCCAGATGTCGCGACTCTCTTCTTTTTAAACGCAATCACGTTTTTAACCGGTAGAGATAGTTTAATGATCAACCCTATTTTTGAATTTCCAAGCTCGAGAGCGATCCAATTTACGTTATCTTTAGTACTTTTTGAGTTAACTGAGGTTAAGTTTGCAAACTTGCGAAATCTGGCAACATTTGTGCTAGCACTCAAAATCGTAATGCTCGCTCCAATTTTTCAAAACTTTTGTAACTTTGGAACGAAACGAGATACGACGAAAAAGCTAAAATAAAATTCATAGATCTCTTGAAGATCTAACGATTTTATTTCGTGCTTTTCTGACGTATGTCTCTCTCCGTTTCAAATTTACAGGGTTTCAAAAAAAATGGAGCGCGCAATACTTTTTTGACTGCTAGAACGTGTTTTGAATATTTTTTATGTAGGCCAATGTCAAGGCCTATAATTTAAAAGGCCTCGATGAGAGCTTTCCGTTGATGCGGCTGAACAGGTCCATCTTGAAATATTATCAAAATACGTTCTTTTCCCGTTTCACTTTCTTATCCAAAACAGGTGAGAAAGTGTTTCGTGTTAACTGTGCATAAAGTACGGAAATTCCGATTTCATAGACGAGCGTAACACATTCATTATTGGGAAATCCGCATTTTAATGTAAAGGAAAGAGGATATAAACATGAAGCGTGTATCACCTCCTCGACAGAAACCGGTGTAACGTCTAATAGACGAAGTACAACGTCGGCTTTGCAAAATAAACGAGCGACGTGCAGTTTCAACGCCCATCTCAAGTCCTCTTGTATTGTTTCCCTAAGTCTGAGTAAAGGCTTGTTCCACACAAGTTCGCGTACCAAAACTCCCATCCGCGGCAGGGCCAACAAAACACAGATTTACACACCCAGCGTAATTCTGACTTATGGTGTTACTTTCATAATTAAATCTTAACTGTCATCATTCCACCAACACATGGCAACTCTTTCCTTGAGCCTAGGGGGACAATGTCTTCCCCCACCCCCGAACAAGCGACGCAGGCTGGGGGTAATAAAGTTGATGACGGAGGGGCGCGACGCTTAGTTAAGGGTTCCTCCCCTTCGAGCGAGCGGCGCCGCACCACGCCGTCAGGGACTTCAGGCTACTCCATAGTCACTCATTTGCTAAAGAAGATGATTAAGTCGCTCTCAATTCTGTCGTGGGGAAAGAGGTCCTCAGCCGGAGACGTGACACCATATAGCTAAAGACCTTTGGGATCTCCGCGTTCTTGATTAAAGCGTCAGCTTTCAAAAACCCGTTTCAAAAAAATGCGACGCAGGAATGTCGTGACTAGGGACGTGATTTATGAAAGAGTACTCCAAGAGCACCGCGATGCGACTAATGTTCAAAACCTTTTCAATTTTTGACTACCACTTGTGTCTGCTCGCACAAAAGGCTGCTACGACGTCTGTATTAGCTTGTACGATGTCCTACAAGTTATTAATCATCTCTTTGGCCATTTCGAGCCAAAGTACTCGTCCCCTTTGTGCCTTTACAATGCACGCTCACAGGTACGCCTGCCTTCCTGCTCAGATGCATGCGTGCCTTATCAATCGGTAATTTATTTTTTCTACGGAAATAATTAATAAACAGAGGCCAAGATGAGGAGGACCATGTGGGTGCAAGGAGCTCTTGAGCTACGCAATTCACTAGAGAAAATATCTCCTAGCTGGTATCTTAGAGCGCAACCCCCGAATGTGCGGTCTCCGCCTCGGTCGAATTAAGTTCATGAAGGTCCTCTGAGACTCACAGTCGTGGTTCTCGAGTCACGTGCTCGCCGTCACCGTCCATCCTCCTAATGGCTTTGCACCATTTTCTCTGTCATGCGCACCTCGAGATATACGCCACGGCTTTCCTCACTTTACTTTGAACATCTCACCTTAAGTCAGATTGGTACAGAAATGTGCCGGGATAAGAATCTACAGTAGCAAGAGCAATGGAACCTGTCCAAGAGGAATACGGTGAACGATTTATCTGAGTGAACTCTTGGAGTTGACAACGTCTAGCTGCGGACTCGCCCTCGGGGACGACTCCGACTTGGCCATGTGTAACAATAGCCAATGTACAGCGGTTACGAAGCGACCTAATGCTTGTACCTTGTCAGACATCGATTTCGCTATTTACAGCGAGATGTATTGCTGAAGTGAATGGCCAGAGCGCCGCAGAGGCGGAGGGTTGACTGCGTCGCAAATTTGTATGGTGTTGGAGCCGGGGCGGGGTGGGGCGCGGCAGTGCTTGGGCGTTGTGGGGACGCAAAAGAGGAAGTCATGTTCTGAGCCTTGTCCGTACAAAGCGCCCTAGCTGCCCCCTTTCACTTCTCGCCTTCCAACAAAGTGCTAGCCTCAAAATTGAGGAATACCAGAGAAGGCCGTATTGTTGTGCAGCGGTTTTTGTGTAGTCTTCCGGTGCGAATGTTTCTCATTTGGCTTTGTGTATGTCGCAGGCCGGGCTGGAGCTCAAGGATAACCTAGGACCCGGGGCGGCCTCATGGCCCTATCCGTCCGTCTACCACCCTTACGACACTGCCTTCGCCGGATACCCGTTTAATGGGTGAGTAATAATGTCACGCAGCATCGCCTCAATTGTCGGCATCAAAATTCTACGTTTTGACAGAGAGGGATTAATTCACTCCCTCTTTGCTCGACGCGTCTGCGACACGATTCAGATATTCGCACCGTCCTTCAATAGGATTGTTTCAATGTCAGAAAGCTGTCAGGAACGATCCCAGTCGGTCCTAATCCGGTCGGTCTCCGACCACCCCTGTCCTTCGCAACTCCCCCAGGCTTGCCTTGCGTTAATGGTTGTGTTAGCGACATTTTAGTCTCATGCATATATTGAGACACTGGCAGATATTATGCGCGAACCTCCCGCCTGACCAGCAAGCCTTCTTGCCGCTAACTGATAAAAGTGGGAAAAATAATGAGGGGAAATGAGACGTACTACACCGGTATGATAATGCTTGCCAACTAGAGAAGTTTCTACCGCCGATTTTTGGTGGGGAGGGCTCGTTGGCAGCGATCGCTGGCAGGGCCGCAGGGAACCATAGCCTGGCTTGAGTGATGCCTCGACGAGGGGAACCCAAGAAGGCCGTGTGGCCACCATGATTTGACACAAACTCTACAGGGAGATATCACGTAATATCCCCGTCAGAAAGGCGAGAGAGCGACCACGCAACGTTTTTTCCTCCGACCATTGTAGGCGACGCTGTCCACACACAGCGTCGCTTTATTTACATCTGTTTTGAAATAAGTGTGGTCCGTTATCTATCCAGCGGCTTTCAATTTGTCCCAGTCACGAAAAAGCGGACGTGGTGAAGGGTAACTCTGAGGAAAGGAGATTGATCGGGTACGTACGGCGGTGAAGATAAAAAGAAAATAAATCAGGCGCAGAGGGAGTGGACTGGGCCGCCGAGATAGAAAGAACGCGTTGAAAGATTGTCAAGTAGGAAACAGACAAACTCCACAACTGAGCACGCGCTCGAAACCAAGGTTCTCATTATATTATCGGTTTGAGCGAACACCCAGTTGGCATCGTTGTTTTAATGCGACACCCATACCGGAACAAGCCATAACGAGATCGTTGTGCGCGCACATCCTTGAATAACGATGCGCAGGCGGCCGACACTCTGATGCTTATTGTTGGGCAGCTAGTTTAGCTAAGGCCCTTGGGTCGAAGTCAACAGAAACATCTTCCACTTTTCTTCGGCTTAGGCCACCCTGTTTTCCAATGATCCTGTATTAGTTCACGATTATCACACCATCGACACAGGAGAGAGACATCTCTGTTGTGTCTTTCCTTCCCCTTCGTAATCAATTCTCAATCTTTTTTTCTGGCCCGCTTCTGCGACTTTTTCAGAAGCTTGGTGCTGAACACGATGTTTGACGAATGCAGAGGTGTAAAATACTAATGACACAGAGCGCCTGTCATCACAAAGGATAAAAAGAACGGAAAAACATGGCGCAGGGATGAGAGGAAGCAACACCGAGGAAGCAGCCGTGCTCCTGTTTTTTCGCGCCCCAAGGGAAAACGCTGCGGCATTGCGTCTCACCAAGCCCCCAGAAAAATGCTTCATATTATACGATCTATTTTTAATACGCTAACTTGACAACCTGAGTCTAAAATATTCGGATTGTCGTTATGACAAGATTTGAGCCGCACGAAGGTTACTTGGTTGAAGCAATTTGTACAGCCGCAAACGAAATTCGTGGCCGTAATCTTGACATGCTCCTGCATGAAGACGTTGGGCTCGGCCATTGGCCAGCGCAATAAATCTCTATTATTCGGACAGCCAAACCGTTTTTTGGTGGGTAAAGAAAGATGAAGACAGAGCACAGCAAACATCAACTCAAATTAGGAGAGCCCGACGACATCGGAGCAGCCAACACTTGAATATTAAAAATGATTCTGCGAAGAAGGCAACTTTTTGCAACCATATCACGTCCACGCTCGCGCTGCGACGTCCGTTTCGCTCACTGGCTACCGTGCCAGCTCTGCATGGCCCTGAAACTTCCGACTATATAGTTTCCATACTCTTATTATCGCGGTTTTGGGTACACGTTTAGTGTTGTTTCGACCCATGCAATGCTCATTGGAATACATGCCGCTTCCTCCCGGCTTACACAAAAATTAAGGACCTGTATGCACAGTTCCAGATTCAGCGTCTTCTATCATTCAACGCAGCTTTCAACGCACTTCTCGTCCGCCAATAGTGATAGTTATTTCTCAGAACCTTTCCGGTTGAGAAATCAGAGTAATAACTAAATAAGCTTTTTTTTTTCTTTGTAAGTCAACAAATCTCTCTAGGATATTACCGACTTTACCGTGAACACTGTATGTTTACATCTTCATGTTTTACTTTCTGCTGCGTAGTCTCTTGTACAAGGCATTAAAAGTCATATAATAGGTACATTTTCTATTTCTTGTTTCATCCTTTTTTGCGTTTTGGATTATACAAACATTTGTATTTTTGTGAATACTTTTAATGGGGAGATGAACATTAAATTAAAAAAATTAAAAAAGATCATGATAACTTTTAAAATGTTATTTTTTTACTATCAAAATTACGTATTTACAAAAATACAAACATTTGTGTTTTTTTTTTGTCTTTTTTGTCGTTAAGTGAGACGGCCACCTTAATAAAAGAACATTGCACGACCACGGCACTCCCCCCCTCTTAATATCGAATTAATTTTTTAAGGCGGTGGCCTTTAACGCCGTGGTTTTCGAAAACCCTCAAAACGAGGAGGCATAATATTTTTATCATTACGTCTCCGAAACTTTGTCTCGGTGTTTCAACAAACCTCCATATCTCCGTGATTCGTCTATTGTAATACCAGTGCTCTGACAAGCGTGGTGTAGGCTGCTGCATCTAGGTGCCCGCTCACTTAGACTCGTTTAATTACTAGGCACCTGCCTTCTGGTTTTTACCTGGACGTTGAAAATAATGTAAGGAAAAGCACAAAACGGGTCAGAAATCGATTAACTGATAAAACGCATACACGGAAGAAAACACACTACATGCAGCGCGAACCAGTGGCTGCGTACCGGCATAATTATATACCCGCCTGGCCAAATTACTTGTTAATGCACCTATTTACATACACAACTCTCATTATTACGGTCCATAATTGGATCGGGGGCGTTCATGACACGTTTGTCCACAAGATGTTCATGTTCCTCGAGTTGAGACAGAATGTATCCATGGTTGTCACCCGTTCACACCCCTAGGCAGTCGTTCACGCCTTTCTTCTATTAGCTTCTCGCTAGCTGGCGGGCGTCTCGCCTAGTGCCACGAATACGAAATCATCATTCAGGTAAACTGGAAGAGCGCGCAATTTTTTTAAAGAGGGGGGCCGCAAGGGATAAGCTGTAGCATGGAGGAAGAAATGTACATTTTGTTCCTTGAGAGCCGTATTTCCTTCGGATGTACAGTGTTATGAAAACAGATTATGGGTTTTAAACGATCATTAATATCTACATCAGCAATTTTTTTCTAAGATAAGTACGCATTACTGTAAACAGTAACTTTTGTACGAGGTTTTAGTTTCAAGGAAATCTGGCGGTGAAATCAAGTGCACTGAAAACTTCAAACGGCCTCTGAATGGTGTTTTTGCGTTTTTCATGATTGCGAGTCGGTTTACGTCAAGAAATTAGTCATACTACATTTAGTTGCACTTACGAACTACCTCATCTATGCGGCTTTAGCTTGAGAGATTTTTACAACCTCGCAATTACATTAGCACTGGCAGGCCTTTTACAGTTGTTTTTTATTGATTCGCACTCAGCCGGGCCGTTATTCACTCGACACATTGCTAAACAAGAAAAACAATCCCAGCCACAAGACAGTAGGCTGGGACAAAGGCCTCTTCGGAATAAAATTCACGTTCACACTTTCCTAATACAACAAATCGCACCACTGCCTCGGCTCCCTGTTGCCAAGGAAGCTCTGCCTGTGTGTAATATGCACGACCCTCCCCAAAGTATTTGCTACGCGGGAAACAATACTTTTTCAAATTTATGTTTTGATACGCTAAAAATTATTTTCGTATACAGTACCGATCAAAAGTATGGACTCACTTTTTTTCGTTTTTTAAAACTGCTGTAGAAATTGCACCAGTGGGTTAAAAATGTTCGTTCTGAGCTTAAAATCTTTGGACAACATTCCTAAACAAAGCCCAGGAGATTTGGTTCCGATTAGATTGTTTTTGCACCCCCTGCAACCCTTAACGTGAATCCTTGAAGAAAACAGTGCAAATTTGCTCAAGAAATTTTCGTATCCTGTTTTACAATCTATGTTTCGGAA
>Ga0058701_10000887_pt1 | contig 20462 bp, 20 predicted proteins | sample AgamicOrMae_FD_97039 | JGI IMG/M metagenome (GOLD analysis project Ga0058701, IMG submission 97039) | Agave microbial communities from Guanajuato, Mexico - Or.Ma.e | ecosystem: Host-associated > Plants > Phyllosphere > Phylloplane/Leaf | place: Guanajuato, Mexico | collected 2012-06-04
GCCCCCTGCCAAACACGGGCGCGGGATCCAGCTTAGACAATATCCGACACGTCGAATCCACGTAGGATTTGGTCTGCGGCTTGTCCCGATTGCGGACAGACCGAATCTCATGCATTCGACGATCTGCGAGTGGGGAAAAGGGGGTGGCACGATTCTATCCCTTCGGGCAAAGGCGTGCTAACACGCCCATACGCACTATCCCTCGTAGCCTGCGCTGACAACCATCTGAATAGGCAGCCGATTCGGCCCCTATTTTTCCCCTATTTTTCTATCAGATCTCGCTATCAGCGATCAAGCCTGGCGCCGTCGCCCGTACGGACCACAATTCGGATGAGATCGCCGCAAGTGAAGAGCAATATTCCGACGACAGTGATCCAGAGTTCGGAAAGATACAGCGGCGATCAGACGGGAAGAAACAAGTGGTCGAGGAGAGCGATGATGAATGAAAATTTCAAGTCTAATTAAAACAACGAAGGAATCACCCATCATGGATACTCTCACGGAAGACCAGATTGTTGAAAGAATGCACAAGTTAGCACGCGAAAATGTGTCCCTCTTCACGGAGCTCCAAGAGGTCACCAAGGGACTTTGGCAGTTGGTGATGGGAGAGGGCATGCCCCCCTCATTATCGTCAAGCGAGTCCTCGCCGCCGTACCCCTCGACGGCGCCGCCGCCATAGGCAACCAGAGCCACCACCGGCGCCCAGGGGCAGGGCCGAACCCTTCAGATCCTGGCCGGGAGACGCGAGAAATCATTAATCATCTCAGGCATACTCAGCTCAATTAATAAAATCATATCACATAGACCTCAAATTTGTCCCACTAACGGACCTGCGATAAGTATCACCACCTGCATTGCCATACGTTGTTTGAATTTGTTAACTTTGTTCAGGTACAAATGTCAGATCATATATGTAGAGAGTTTCTGCCGAACGAGAACTCTCTCTCTATCGGGTAAGATAATCTATCATATGAGACTAGCCGATCAATTTTATGTGCAATGGCCAACTCTGGCAGATAGATACCATAGAAGCTCATATAAAGGCATCCCTTTTTTGATCGTGCGCGTGAGCACTTTCATACGAGTTGTACGATGGTGGTGTGCGAAAGTATTTTTCGTACAATTTCACTGTAGAGCCCGGACGGAAGTCCGGGCTCTAGTCGGCAAAGACTAGCTCGGCTGAGCTGCCTTTCTCCAGCCGTGCTTCCACGACTCTGGTGTCTCGACACACACCGAGACTGATGCTTGAATGCCGCCTGTTCGCAGATCAGGCAGCACTCGCATTCAATCTGTTCTCCAAGGTTTGGATTCCAAGGTTTGCACGAAACTGACGCCATATCAATGGGAGAAAATTAACTTTTCATCGACGGCCGAGTTGGAGGTCGAACAGGTTGGCCAGATGGTCGGCGTGCTTGGCCGCTTGCTGATTTTTTTCCTCTCACGAAGCTGCTTTTCAGCCCGCAAACTGACCGTCAGAAGATCTGGTCGCCCACAACAACAGGTTTCCCTCCTCGGTGGACTTTCACGCTCAACTCCGCCGTCAATCAAGTGCAGCCAATCTCCGATGACAGTGGACGATTCGAGAGGGGCAGACAGTCTGCGGGCGGAAGCGTGCAAGTTATCACCTCGCCGGATCACAATGGCGAGCCATAAAGTGAGCTGGCAGGAGGGGCAGTCTGACAAAGAAGATTGCAATCAGGATTGAATGCAAATTTGACAATGGAAACAGGAGGCGAGATATTGCAACAGCCGCCGGGGCAAGCAGCTCGCTACAGACAGTAGCTGGTGGGCCGAGCAAACTCTCAGAGCTGCTTGAGAACTGCTGAGAACTCCCTGAAACTAGGGCCAGCTGCTGGATTGGCGAGCTTGCGATCTCTTGGACCTGTTCTGAGTGGGGAAAATCGCGAGAATTGCACAGAAAAATGGAATTCTTGCTTAGCTTTGTGCCTTACAGTAGTGTAGTATTGCATGGGGCGAAGCACAGCTCTTATAGCCCGAACCTTATAGCTCCTGGACGCGCAAGGAACAGCGACGCCAAGCGAGAGGCCTGGGGTAAAAGTGCCACTGTGGCTGGGCGAGAAATTAATTGCATTGATTGGGCGGGCGGCCAATGAAAATTGTTCCACAGGCTGTTCACTTTTGTGTTGTTGCTCGAGAGAGAGAGAGAGTGGCTGGCTCGATTGGGGCGATGTGGGCCGAGCACAATTGTGATTCTTGGCACGCGCCGCAAGCAGAATGGGCAACCAGCTGGCCCTCTGCCAGGTGCATGGGGCCGAGTGGGCGCCGCGCAACTCCGCCACTCTCGCCTGGAGGCCAATCAGGCGGCTTTGGCGAGCCAGGCGGGCGCGGGTTATTAGCTTGATTGCGCCGACGTCAGCGGGCAACTCGCACGGGCCCCATGGCGCCAGAGGTGGGCCGGCGGGCGCGTTGTCTGCCTGCGACAGTGGCCGGCGTCACTACATAGTGGCCAGCCGACCGGACTCGATCGGACCAGTGTAATTGGGGGGCCAAAGGAAGAGGAGGAGGAGGAGAGAGAGTGGTGGTGGTTGCTAAATTTGCCGCATGATCGCGTTGTGTGCCACATACAAGTGAGCCCACACGCTTGAGGCTCGCTCCACGCTATACTCCAGCTCAATTTCCCCCCCACTTCTGGCTCCTTTCACACTCTCCTGCCAGCCCTAGTGTCTAGCTGGCTGGCTGGCTGGCTGGCCGGCTGGCCCGCTGCCTTTTCTGGCCGCTCGCTCTCGACTGCTCATGTGGGCTTCTCGTGTTGCTCTGTTCAGTAAACTGATGAACTGCAGCGCCAGAAAGCCTTCCAGAGGGAGCCCAAAGTATGCGCTTGAGGCGGCCGGCCGGCAAACAGTTCCAATGGAACGCCGAAACGCCAAAAACGAGTCACGGACAGGCCAGACACACATTGAAAGCCGTAACAAAAGCCCAACTAACTGCTGCTCATCGACGACCAGGGCGACGAGTGCACCAAGCGGCAGAGAGAAATTTGGGCACCACTGCCGAGTCTGCTGCTGCCGCTGCTGCGCTGGGCCTGTGTGCCTGTGTGTCCGTGGGGGCTCACTTGCCGAGCATCGGCTGGTGGATGGAATTCAATGAGTCGTGGAAACGACAGTCGGCCCGAATCCGATACGCCACCCTTGCCAAGCTCGAATGGGGCTCCACATTGCTCTCAGCGCTCGCCGGACGACTACAACAATCACACACAAGTGTGCGTGATTGGGTTCGGCCCAAGCTCAAGTGAGAGAATCGTCGGCCCAAATTTGAGAGGGCTCCTTCCCCCCTTCCATTCTCCATTGTGATGCTCGTGATGATGAGGCTTGTCCATGACACTTGGCGCACACACGCACACAGACTGGCGCACCGCTACTCATGATGAAAGTGAAAGTGTAATGCCTCTGCACACGATAACACTCTACTGGTTGCCTATCCAACTCCAGACTATCTCGGCCCGAATAAATTGATCCTCCTCCTCCTCCTCTCTGCCACTCTCTCATATGGCTCCAATCATCACACAGAGACAGTTCCGACAGATGGCCAATGTATGATTGATAGTGATGAAATTGGAGCTCCTATGTTTTAATAATGGCACTAATACAAATAATAGGAATACTGATAATAACAACAACCATGATAATAATAATAATAATGGCGCCCTACTAAAACTACTGCTCCAACTTACTCCAGCTCGAATGTATCATCCTTGCATTGTGTATCACCAAGAGTGCAAATTCAAGGGGGCTGTCTCTTCAGTCTATTTTTTCTCCTCGTCAAGTTTTCGCCTCTTGTATCACAGCGCAATGCAGCGGGCAGGCTAACTGTTCGACAACTCTTGTCTCCCTCCATGATTCTCCTCAACTGGTCCTCCTCACTTGGCACTCAAGCAATTACAGTTGTCTGAAAAGTGTGCTGTCATTCCTAGTTCAAATTGTCCGATACTTATCACAACTAGACTCTTAATTGTTCAAACTTCAATATTGAGTTAACTCGCATGTGATTCCTGTCCCGGCATCTAACAGTCTCCCCCTACTACGCACAAACCAAGGAGCACTCTCTCCTAACTTCCGCTTGTTTTTCCCTCCCGTGGGATGCAATTAAACTTAGGTTGGGCATGCAGGGAACTCTTCGTCTTCACTAAGTTACAAAAAGGCTCAGCGAATCAAGGGGGCCCAGTTAAGTGCTGGTGGTGGAAAATGCTGCCATCAGGAAGGCTGGCAGGGTGCATCACTCCTTAGTACACTGTGCAAGTTTTGTTCTTTCTTCACTCTAATCAACGGTCGCTCCTCCGTACCGACTTATAGTTCACTAAAGGGTGGCTTGCTAGGGGAAAAGTTCGTTGCAGTGGATCGACCCATAGGCGTATGGCACTGATTGCTCTGTTGCCCATTAGGATGAGCCCTATTATTGCGCAAGAACTTACCAAACTCTTGCTGAAAGTTATTACTATTCGATGTCTGACTGCTGCTCCCGTTGCTCGAGCTGGTGCTGTGAAGATTCTTGCCGTTCTGTTGCGGTAAGTTTATGTTGCTCTGCTGATTCGATGTAATGAAATTGACAATGGTACTAGGTTTTTCCCTATCAAAATTTGAATTTTGTATAGTTTGCTGATTTTGGCCTTGGTTTTGGTAATTAACTTGGCTGGTGCCAAAATTAGTCACACCAAATTGGTGCGGGGCCTGTAAGTGCGCTATGGTGTTTGAGTTGATTGAAAGATGCTGGTTATTCATTACAGTTGCACTGGCTAGGAAATCTTCATTACCGCTGACGTGGCCAAACCTTGGTGACTGTTGGATGGCTGAAAGTATCGGCTGATTATTCGAGTTAGCTTGGCTGAATAAGCCAGGCGCTGTGGGATAGGGGTTTCCAAAAGTATTGGCCAGGGGCGATAGTCTTTGGTGATTTCTCTGTTGATAATCTTGATGAAATAATCTCGATTTTGAGCAAACTTTGGCCATGTCATGAGCACTCAGACGGAATAACTTCGGTAGAAAGCACAATGAGGATTTTCTGGTTGGGCTGAAAACGAACTCATAGAAGAAGCCAGCAATGGTTGAGCCCGCTATTGGTCCCAACCAATATATCTGTGGAGAGAGATAGAATTGGACATAAGGTGTTCCGCGTGAAGAATTAGATCATCAACCAACCACATAAGTTACGAAGTGGCGGTAGTTTGTTGTTCAAGGTTTGGTTAGGTGCACATAATGATCCAAGTTGTGGCGGGTAGGAAATTGTCGATATAATCGAATTAGAAATCAAGTTGGGTTTAGCGAGAAAGATAAAGGAAGATATTCCCGCACAGACAAAAGTTGCCCAGTAAATGGCCATGGCGGGGGTGCCCGCTCACTCGTGCAGCTTAGATGTGCCAAGTGAAGAGTAAACTCAGTCGGACGCAAACCCAACTTATCGAAAATTGTTGTCGGCGTTTCCGCTTGAAAACAAACGAACTCCCGCCATGGGAAAACCTCGAAGGCAACTTTCTGTTCGAGAGAATAAGATAAACATACCCATTGATGGTCCCAGCGATCCATGATAAAGGCAGGCCCGAAGCTTCTAGCAGGATTCAACGAGGCTCCAGAGGCAGGTATCTATTGTTCAGGCGCAGGGGCAAAATTTAGTTTGAGTTTGAAAAGAACATTACAGTTAGATAAGGGAAGAGAAAGAGAGCGCATTTCAGTCTCTGGCACAATGTTGTTCGGATCGGATGAATTTAAACTCGTGCGAGACGCAACCAACTCTCTAATGTAGTAAGCTCTATTACGCTGAGCCATATAACCACACTATCGCTCTAGTCAGCCTGAAAGAGAGAAGTGCTTATATGAACTTTCTTTCGAAACTAATGAGCTTATTTTTTCTCATATCCAACCGACTTACCCCGCTTAGTGAAGTTAAAGTGTAAGCCAACCCAATGACAAGAGCTTGACCTGTGGTAAATTGAATTGAAAATCCATTCGGAGCTAGGAGCTGAGATTCGTTTTGCATGAGTTGCTCGATAGGTATCACATTTTTGCCTGAGGACGAAGTTCCTGATCTCGGGTGCTGTTGCTGGTATTGTTGGTGTAGTGAATTACCGTAAATCCTACTCGTCTCATAGTCCACGTCATATTCTGAATTAAGTTCTTCATTCGCATATATGTCAGTCAAAAATCCGCCAACAGTGTTCTTCCTTTGATGTGGATGGATTTTACCAGCGGGGCCAGAGCTCGAATTAACCAGTTGTCTTGCAAATGGAGCCGTGGATGAGTTATTTGGACGATCTGCCCTCTGTCGATCGATCACTAGTCCGTTGTTGCTCACAACTGGGATATTATCACAAGTTTGTGCTGTGGGGAATACTTCTGAGAAGAGAGGACTGTCGTTTTGTGCAACCGCTTGTTCTAGGATGAATTTTCGAGCGCTTGTATAAGATGAATAGTTGCATGTCGCATATGTGGCCAGTGTAACCACAAAAGAGATCATCATCTCAACGATGCATATCTGCCACCAATCCAAACTGAAATGGGGATTGTCCAGACCTAGGGCGCCTGCATGACCTTTCACAGATATTGAATATAACGATGTTACAGCTGCAACTGCGCCGATACAGTGGACTAATATATAGACTATCGCCCTGATGAAAGGTATACGGCCTGTAAGCAAGAATGCCACAGTCAGGGAAGGATTGACGTGTACAGTGCTAAACATGAGCACTAATAATAACATCGAAATGCCACTAGAGAGCGCCATTGCCAATAGGTTGGGCTCGTGTCCAATCACCGAACCAGTCCAGGATATTCTGGTTGAACAAACAATAAATACATAAATATAACAACTTAGGCACTCTTTCAGCACTGAGATCCAGAAATGAGAAGTGTTTATCTCATGGTGTCCAATAATTGATGAGATAGTCCGCCTATGGGGTAGGTGGTAGGTGTTGGCCTCCACAGGTGGTGCAGAGTTTGTCTTGATGTAGATTTTCGATGATCGCTCACTATTGTTGCAGTTGTTGTCAAGTCGGCATAGGCCACCGGATTGTGGTTGCCTGTTGAAGACACCCATCTCATTGGAGTGCCCGTTTGGTCTGGGTATTCTTTAAGACTGAGGATGTTTGAAGATATTGTGACGAACTTGTGTGCAATGAATAGAAATGTAAGTGCATATGATTGAGTTTGATGAGATCATTTGACATGGAGCCAAGATATTCCGAGGGAGGACTAGTGTCTCATCTTGAATTAAATCTTGTCACTTGTAAAGAGTTATATTTTCCTCATTGACTGATGAACTTATCATGGGAGATTACTTGACAAAGCTTGTTGATTTATTGTGATAAGATTGTGTGGGACGAAAGAGAGTTATGGTGATATTTGGATCTGGTGACGAGAATGACCAGCCAATGTGAGAGGACCTCTTTTAGGTGATAAAACCACTGGCTCACTGTGGTTTCGCAGGGAACTGGCACTCTAACGCTTGTTGCTCAGGCGAATTTTACAATCTTTGTCCGCAAACTGAGATGCAGCTGGAGGCTAGAGTGTGGAAGTTCGCTTCAGTTGCTCAGTTCCGAATGACTGACTCAGTTCAGCTTGGGCAGTGAGTTTGTTGTCTTGCGCGTATGTGTGTGCTACTCAGCTCCTCCTCTGCTTCCGATCATGAGCAGCTCAGCTCGCTTTGCGCAGAATTACATTGTGCCAGCGCGTCAGTCTTCTGCGCACTCAGGCCTGACAGGCCGGCCGCATATTTCGGCATGCGCAAAAGAGCCAAACCTAACAAAACACAAGCCCAGCCCCCTCCTGAAGGTTTCCCGATTGAGGACTTTCCCAAAACATGCCACCTTCCACCAATGGCAGGGTGGTCATCTCAACAGCTTTTCTGCCACAATGTTGCTGCTAAATCCGTCAACACGTGAAATTAGCGGAATGGGGCACACATTTTGGCTGGGAGTGGAATTTAAACTTTCAGAGGGGGAGCAGTCGCCTGAGTGCAATCCTCCTGGTCGACAGTCACGAGGGAATCGATTGTTTTTCACCTCTCGAAAAGGCGGAGGGAGAACAAAGAAGAAGCCCGTCAGAGTAGCGTCCACCAGCCGGACTGGCCGCATCCTGCCCACAGGATTGGAATTTTTCCATGGGAGAGAAAATGACCACAAGGTCCGGCCCTGAAGCAGTAGTGCACAAGAGACTCTCCCGGACCTGAACCTGTTCTACCAATTAATGACTGGAGCATCGAGGGTCTGCAAGCATGATGCGAAATTTGCCCACTCCATGCGGTGCTACAGCTGGCAGGACCACACCGGCCTGAAGGGGGGAGGTTCTCGAGGAGGATAGATTAGCATTCCAGTGGGAGGAGAGAAACAATGGAGCCGAAATCGAGGCCAAACTTGCTTCAGGCGATCGGACGACTTTAGGTGGGCTGTTTTTGGAAATAGAATAATGCCAGCCGGGTGGACGAAAAATCCTCTGGTGCTCCTGCGCCTAATTATGCAAACAAGTGACTCTCTCTGCGCTCGGCTGCCCTCTGACCATATGGAATATTGCACGACAAAAGATCGAAATCCGAAGAGAAGAGAGAGAGGCGGACACGGACGAGTGTGGATCGACTTTGAGAAGTGAAAAAACACTCCTCCCACTGGTCAGTCTGGCTCGTCTTGAAGTTGATTGGGATGACCACTCGCTCAATTAGTTATCTAATGGAGAGAGGGCCTTGACCCTGCGGGGAAGATCAGCCTCCCATGCAAGCGAGTGTTAAGTGGATGCGTGTCGGCGGTTTGCACGAGCATGAAAATATAAATTTTCTCTCTTTTATTATGCCCAACAACTCTCTGTCGGTCCCTGGTGGTTCTTTGATGGTCATTCATCACGAGTGGATGACTTCGACGTGGACAGACAATACTGGATTATTGTGTGAGCGCGTCGGCTGGAAGCATGATGTTTTGAATATATCTGTTTGGCTTGGATGCCTTTATTCAAGCAGAGGGCCGAGCAAGTTTTTGGTTGGCCGCATCATGGTTGAGTGAGTGTGGTCTGTCTGTGTCCCTGGAGGTTCTGGGGAAATTCTCAGCACCCAGTCACCAGCTCGTCTCGAGTACTAATGATTTTTTTTCTCCTCATTTTGCTAAAAAGTACCATGAAACTTGTGCCAAGTTTTGCCACCACTCAAACACTAACTCCTCTTGCTCTCATTCCTCATTGCTGGAGCCACACATTGCCTCCATGGGGCTCAGATTGTACCAGCTGGTTTGTGTTCGCGATTCCAAGCCCAGATTGTTGAGACGTATTTCGACAAAACCGATCGGCCGTTTGCCCCTGTGACTGCTGCGCAATCTAACCCAAAGTGATATCTCTAATAGTTTGTTGTCTATCAATGAGCCGTCATAGCGAACTGTTTGTTTTATCAATGGGGACTCGCCGGCGTGGAACATGCGCGTTTTCCTCTTGTTAGACCGAATTCGTCCCCTGAGGAACATTTTGATGTAGAGGCCTTTTTGAGTTTTGTATTTTTGTATTTTGGACAATCAGGTGTCAGTATCGAAAGCATGGAATACACCAAGAGGCCACTTATGCTCAGCTGAGCTAATAATCTATAATAACAATCGTGATTCCTAGGAATATTACAATCACCATTGATTGAATCGTTAATGACACTCACCTACTGCTTGGTCGACATCAAATTTGAGTCCCTGAGCCGAGATGATCTCGATGTCAAAGTGGCCCTTGCTCAGGCTGAACCTCAGCTTAAGTCGGCCAACAGAACTCTCCACTCCTATGATGTCAATAATTAAGAGTTTTCGTTTACAGACAAGAGTCAGAAACTTATCGGTTAGTCTTGGTTGTTGGCCATAAATCTAGGCATACAAGTTCACGGTCGCATTATTTACCTGGCCTAGAATAATGAACCGCCGCCAAGTCCTGCCCAATGGCGTCAGAATCCTCGTCCGAATGGTATGACGACGACGAGGGACTGGCTCGAGAGGCGTCTTGACGAGCTGCCGATTGAACATCTCCATTGGAGGCCTTCGAGAGGCTGACTGTTTTCCTGAGCTTCCTCAATGTTTGCATTGCAAAGGAGCCTTTGCGCTGCAGTTGGCCGCAACGAGCCGAACTGTGGCCACTGTTTGGGCTCTGCTCGTATGCAAATGCCGAAACGGATACACGACGAGCCAGCTCGGCCTGCTTTGCTGCCAGACATCTTGAGTCATCGGCTGGTTCAGTATTCTTTGCTTCCGATGACAAAGTGGAGCCCAACTGTGTCTCCTTGGGCCTATCATTGGCTGGGGCGCAGAATGGATCCACCTTTTGAGTGGAACCTTTGCCAGTGCTGGTCTCACTACTAACTTTGGGCTGGCTTTTTTCACTCTCCCGACGACAGCCTGTCAAGTAGAAATCAACCAATGGTGATGGCTTGAGTGAGGGTGCATTAACGAGATAGTCTGGCTTGTTGTCGTCGAGCTTTTTCCTATCGCGATTCTCGCCCGAGTTTAATGGAACAACATTCTTAGTCTCATTTGTGGACAACTCGTGCTTAGGTGAATCTCGTTTCTCCAGGCTCGATCTTTGCCTTTTCAATAAGTCGAAACGACTAGTTGCCGCCTGTGGACGCCCCTTGACACCAGAAGTGTCCGACTCGCCGACGTTGATCACAGATTTTGACCTCCGACCAGTGTTGTTGCGCTCCAAGTTGGCCGCCCGATGAGACAGACTGACCGACACCTCGTCGCTGGCTCGTCGTGGGGGCACTGGCGAGGGCCTGAAGTTTTTTGTGGACGAGTCGGCAAAGAGGCCGTAATTTTGGCTTGTATAATTGGTAATACGATGAAATTGCTGCGGCCTGTTGGCATTGTTGGCGCCAAGATGCAATAGTGGAGCCATATTTTGGCTAGTTGTACCTTGATTCATTGAGCTTGACACCTGTGTCCTGGCATTTGCATTATGATGGTCAGTGTACAGCCGATTGCGAATACTTTGCTGCTGTTGTTGTTGTTGTTGACCACCCCCCAGCCTCTCATTTGACCTTTGGGCATTCTCCTCTCCATTCATCTTCATTTGGCACCACTGTCCCGCCGAAAGTCGTCTGTCAACACTCTGTTCTGAGTGCTGACCTGAGCCCATTGCCAGTTGCAGTCTCAACCCATCTGGCTCTCTATTCTGATTGACAGAGTATTGGTCTGCTGGCAACGATCGATGATTATGATATGGAGGCGTTTTTTATGAGATTTCTATCCCATTTGCATTCACTAGGTCCAATATTAACATCCACATGCACGCTACTCACCAATCAAATCATTGAGCGACCTTCTACGGGCTTGGGGCGAGCTTGCCGGCGGTCTCAGGGGCCAAAAGTCTATGTTTCTCTCTCTTGCACTCTGCAATGAGATCAAAGCTTCCCCAATGGGTTGTGCCACTCTAGTTGATAAATGACTAGCCTCTCCATAGACCCAAATTCCAATTTCGATCGCCATTCGATTGAGCTGCAGATTTGTTGTTGTTTGGAATGTTTCGATCGTTAGACTTACTCAAAGACTTTCATCACAGGCATATATATTCACATTATGCATCGAGAATGGAATCTCGAACATTCAATTCAGACTTACATCAGCCAAAGGAATGCCCTGAAATACAAAGGTCTCTTTCCAATTCATGTCCGATGAGGGATGTGTTGTGCAAGGCTTGCATTGATTACTGACCGAAATGAGATCGAATCCAATCGATAATTGTTAGTAATCATTATTCGTGTGCTCTTGATGCATAGCAATTCATTAGATAGCCCTGCACTCTGGTTTAACTCACCTTTCTGGCAGAATTCTCAGCTTAACATAATACTCGAGCCTGGGATCTCGGTCTATATTGTGAGCAGATAGCACAGACACTTCCAAACTTGCAAGCCGCTCGTCCACATACACTTGCAGCCCTATCAGGCCACATATCTCGTGACGAGAGCTGATCCTCGAGGGATCTTTATCACTATACCCATTCCAACGATGATTCGTTCCGGCCTCGTTGGGCCTCAGTGATTGTTCCTGCAAATAGATACTGCCTGTTGCATCGTGTGAGGGGCGTCTTCTTTCGGTGAAACGGACATCCGTATGACTGTTGACATGAGTATCCACGGGGCCAACTCTGGACTCTGCTGTTGGATGGTGCAACTCGCTGGCACTCCTTGTCTGATTGTCGAGATAGTTACTAGCGGCACTGAGGAGATTTCTACTATCTGTCATTTGGCTCATCGATGAGCCTGTATTTAGATGGGCTGCCCCCGATGAAATGGCGGACAGATTATAGGTGAGCAGGCCCGTGTGCTCCAGTTGGCCGGTGGACGCGTGGCGCATGGGATTGAATGGCGCCTGTGGATTCAGTTGGCCGCCCATATAGTTGCTCTCGGCATGACTGCGCTCCTGAGCCACAGGTATTTGTGGTAACTTTCTTCCCGTTCCAACTCTGGTTGGATAAAAGGCATCTTCATTCTTGTTGTCCGGCTGGCTACTATTAGCCAATTGCTGATTGTCTGCCAGCTGCTGATTCATTGGAGCATTCATCATGAGGTTCAATTGTTGTTGTCTCTGTTCGTGCATTTGTCTAAGATCTCGTTCGGTTTGTTGCGAGAACCTCCTGCCAGATCGGACATAATTTGCCCCCGGCTCAATGACATCCTTTTGTGGTTTCACCAATAGCTCAGCTATGTTGGCCGATGATTCAATTATTTCGGCCACCTGCTCGTAGGACATGTTGATGAGACACTTGCCGTCCCATTCGATGATCTGATCGCCCGGCCTTAGGCCAACCTTGTGGGCGGGGCCACCCGGCAGGATCCATGTGATGAAGGCGTGCAATTTGCCATCCTCTTTGTCCATCTTTCCTCCCATAACATGCAGTCCAAACTCTCTGCCCACCTGGTTGGTGGCCTCTCGGCACGAGTCGGTGGCCTCGTTCAAGTTATCCATTGCACTGGGCCCCCCACTATAATCTGAGGCCAGCGAGTCATCACGATAGAGAATGTGTCTCTCATAAAACTCACACGCGGCTATCATACCGCGACCAATAACTGCCTTGCCCATCGGTACACAATGTCCCTGTCTCGGCTCATCATTATAGCCACCCTTCAGCCTACTTCTCATTGCATCTGTGTGGTTCTTTTGCACCAAATTATAACCACCCATTGACTGGCCACCCAGTCCCACCTGGGCACTCGAGCGGCGCCCCTCGTGAGGCTGGTAGCCACCGCCACCACCGCCACCATCCAGTGCAGAGTGCCATTGGTTGGGCTCGATGGGATGGCCGAAGTGTTGTTGCTGGCCGGGGTGCTGCTGTTGCTGGTGAGAGGCCAGGCCAAACATGGCCTGACCATATTGGCGCCGGTTGTTGTGCGGAAAGCCCGAACAACTGTCTATATCATCCACCACTATCTTGATATTCTGGCCCTCAGGGGCGCTGGCTCGTCTAACTGTTGGACTGCAGCTGGGCAGGTCCAGCGTGGAGGAGGCATGATTTGTCGGATCGTTGCCCATTAGGATCGACTGGTTGCTTCCGGCGGCCGGAAATTCGAGCAAGCTTCGCGACTGATCGTTGCATCCCGGGATCCTGGGCAACACTCGACCGCCGCTGCCTCTTCGTATGGGAAGCAAATAGGGGAAAAGTCTTTGGGAAAAGTTTTGCTGTTGCTGTTGTTGCTCCAACAACTGTTGCTGCTGGATGACATTCTCAATGGCCACATTGATCTGCATCGGGTCCACCTGGTCGTTCAGATGGTTCAAGTCCTGAGACTCGCTCAAATTGGCCGCCTGCTGCTGTCTCTGGTAGGGGCCTGCCTGAGCTAGAGAGGCGCGCCTATGGGTGAACTCGGACACGGAGACGCTTGGAATGGTGATTGGTTGCGATTGGGCCTGCGATTGCTGGTCGTCCATTCTGAGCACATCGTAAGGCTCGTCCTGGCAGATTGCCTCCTCGTCGTCGCTTGAGCCGGCCGACTGGGCAAACTCCTCCGAAGATTGACGCTTCTGCGAGTAAGGAGTTATGATGTGTTGCAATTGTTGCGAATTGGACAGCACTCCAAATGGAACGTCACTCTGGCGTCCAATGAGCAGAGATCTCTGTCTCTCGTCCCAAAGGTCACTTAGACGGCGCTGGTTGGCCGCCGTGGGCAGTATCAACTGTTGATTGTGGCCATGGCGCTCGTTCCAGTGCAGATTCTCGTCCGAGACGGCATGCTGCTGTTGCTGTTGGTGCTGCTGGTGAGCTTGCTGACGGTTGTTGTTGTTGTATTGGTAGTGGTAGGCGAGCTGTTGCTTCAACTGAGAGGCTTGAGTTGCATGAACTTCCTGCTGGAGGCCAGCAGCTGCTCGTGGCCAGGGGCGACAGTTGTCGGAGGCGTTGAGATTTTGCCTCATTGTGTAATAGTTTGCCACCGAGTCAATATTTGAGTGGCTCCGATTTCGAGCACCAATTGCAGTGGAGAAGTTTGGACCACCCAAAATGGAGCTTCGGCGCAACAAATTTGACTGATCCGACAAACGTCTCGCGTGCATCTGTTCCGAAGAAATGGGGGCCAACGTTCGACAATCTTGCTGGACAATTTCCTCCGATCGAGCATTGGTCAGTTGGCCACCCAGCGAGTCGAGCGCCAGCCTGGTGCTCAGAAGTCGGTCATTTTGCCCAACAGGAAAAGGGGCCCCACTCGCTTGGGGTGCAACACTGCAGTCTCCAGTTTGCTCCTGTCTCTTCATCTGGCCACGCCCATCTGGTTCGAGATTCATTTCCGACGTGGTTCGAGCTTCGTTCATTTCGGCATTCAAGGATCTCTGGGGTCTCAGTTTGTCCTTGAAGTCGATCTGGGAGGTTCGTCGCTCGTTGCTCAATTGGGTGGTGAGCATTTGTCGACCACGGCGAATTTGGCCGTCGATCTCAGAGGCACGCCTAACCAGTAGATCACTTCGGGATTCATTGCCCACCAAAGACAGGGAGTGGTTTTGGAGTGCACTCAGTGGAGCTCTGGTGGGTTTGTTTTGTTTGGGAGAATTTGAGCTCGTTTTCAGCAGATTGTTGTTTGGCCCACGAGACATCTGACTTGTCTCATGGCTGCTCGAGTTGTCTGGGGCCACAGTCTGGGGTTGGTTGTTTGTCGGATGGCTCAGCGTTTTGTGTGCCGCCACTTTGTTGTTGCCCGTCAGCACCACATTGTCGTGCAGCTGAGACGATCGGGCGCCCGTCGACGAGACTGAACTTGAGACTCTCGCCGGCAGGTTAGCTCCAGTGGGCGGCCTCAATGGAGGCTTGTTTGTTGTCTCGCCGAGCTCGTTCTTCAAAACTTTGGAAGGATTTTGGAGGCGGTTCCTGTCTGACAAATCATCCAACTGAGACGCTTTCCTCTGAGTGCTGCTGCTGTTGCTGGTCCCACTCTCAAGCTGCATGCACTCCTGGCCTCTGGTTGGCTCTGCATGTGGTTGGCCCACTCTCGATGCTTCACTGTTCTCCTGCTCATTGGCAGGCGAGAAATTTCTGCTCAATGGATGGGGATCAACAATGTTGCCCTGCAACTTAGCTGCAACTCTTTGCTGGGCCGCGTTTGCCTGCAGCGACATTGACGAGCAACCAGACGAGGAATTGGACGAAGAGGCTGACTCACTGGAGCCTTTGTTGGCCGCTAGATTAAGCTCGTTTCGGTTCAATCGTATGGTCTTGGTGTGTGGATTTTGGTTTGGGATTTGTCATTGGAATTTTTTCGCATTAATTTGTGTCCTTTTCACGGAAATTTGATCTTAATCGTCGCGCTTAAATTCGATTAGTTTGGATGTGTAATTTCCATTCATCTGATGGTTTTGGAAGTGTAGCACTAGCAATGACAAGTAACAGTCTGTAGAAGATTTCTCCATCATGCAAGTGGGCGAAATCTAAGCTACAGCTAAGCTGTAAAACTTACCATCCGTCGAACTGCCGACGAGTTTTGATTAAGGCCCAACTCCTTGAGTGCCTCCGTTGGAATGGGGGGATTTAAAGCACGACGTCGGCAAGACGAGCACATCCAATGCTGGCGAGAGATCATCAGAGAGCATCATTTGGCATACATTTGGAAGGAAATGGAATGGATTTGGGTGGAAAGAGTTCAGGGAATATTAAGAGGCATTCGAGTTAGATAGACTGTCTCCAATCAACAGATCGATTCTCTGTCCAATGCCAGCGCGCAGATAATCCACACGATTAGGTAGTTGTGTGTAATAGGAGCACATTGGCAGTCCAAAGCTTACCTTATCTGTCACAGAATAGGAGGCACAATCGTCGCATATTAGCTGCTGACAATTACTGCACAGGTGCACCGGCTCCGAGCTGAGTGTTGGGCTGCCGGAAGCTAGATGCTTGCGACAAATGCGACAGTATTGTTGTTGCTTTGTTGCGCTTGCTTCCTCCTGTTTACTGGACGCAGCTTCCTGTCCATCGAGTGGCGTCATACTGTCCACTTCGGAGGCCGTTTGAGGTCTGTCCGTGTTCATGGCGCTGGATGACTTGAGTGGCGATCTGGAAGTTGAGCTCGTTTCGGTGGAATTCGACGAGGCGCCCCTGAAAAGCAGACTCATGTTATTGCTCCTACTCTGCGGCCTCGCATGCTCCTCTTTGAGATCATGAAACACTGGCTGCTGTTGTTGTTGTTGCTGCTGTTGTTGTTGCTCCTGTCTGGCAGCCAGTTGTCTGGAGTATCATTTCGGCCAAGTGCAAGTTCAGTTCAGTGGTTCGTTTGCGAGATGATTCAAATGGTAATTTAGTAACAGGTTTTCATCAATCAGTTTTGTTTATTTGAGAATGCCCTAAGGGCGAGGAAATTCTCCTCTTTGATCTCTTGGAAAATTTAAGATCCATCTCAGAGGCTCACTTTCGGAAGTGATGCCGCAAGGATTGTGAGGTTTACCCCATTTGGTCCATTTGAACAAAGATCCAGAGCTTTTCAAGTCGGATTGACAGGCGAAAGGGCGATCTAAAATCACTCTCAAGAGGAGCCAAGTTGGTTTCTGTTGAGGTGAACGACAGAAGCCTACAGAGCATTAGATGCAACGTGTGGCAATCTGGTGCAACTGGAGGCGCGAAATGCAGCACGACTTGAATGACTTTGTGGCGAAGTGGCATTCTCTTAGTGCTAACTGACCGGTTGGAAATGCAGCTCCAACAACACCAATTGCAACAATGCCAAACACCAATTGCAAGCTACATTGTCCTCAGCTGCAAGTACGAGAAACGGCCACCAACACACAACAGTGTCCAGTTGGGACTTGAAAGGCGCTTCAGAGCCGCTTCAAAGCGAGCATCAAACGATCGCCAGCTATTGGCCGAAATTCCGCTCCTCATGACTATTGGCTTATCGAGCTCGCTCGACGATCAAGTTCCGCCACTTACGGACCTTGAAACTGTGGGCCGCTGGAATGCTGGAACTGCTCAAACAGACTGTCCATCGAGATCTGTTCAAGTTGAGCTTCCGGTTGGAGTTTCTCTCGCACAAGCAAGTGGCCTTCAGAGACCATTAGGAAGTGCAGTCGATTGTTTGGACCAAACTGGCCAAGCGAGGCTAGTTCATAACTTAGCCAAATTGGAGTGAATCCATTTCATTGAACGTCGGTTTGTGTCCAATTGGAGTTATTGAAATTAGCCAACAAATAAGCGCCAGTGGAGTACAAAGTGGGCGGAGTGTGAAGGAGGCTTAAGGAGGAGAGAGAAATGGGCAACAAATTGGCGATGCGCGAGGAATCATTGGAGCTGAGCCATGCAAGTGAAGTGAGCAGTTGGCTGTAAGCTGTAAGCTATGAGCAAGTTCAAAATGAAACCATCAATTGGAAGCGGCACTGAAGAGCATTGGATGGAAGCTTTGCAAGTAAGTAAGTGTGCTCCAAGTGGATTGCTGTGGGGCTTTCATGGGATGCAAAAAATCCCCAATCGGAACAAGATTAATCTGCATATTATGGTAAACCAATGACACAATTAGGCCCTCGTTTTGGGCAGTGGGCAAAAAAGAGGGATTCTTCCTCTTTTTTGCCCACTGGCTGCATCTCTTCAGCTGCTATTTGCATCCGACGAGATTTACTCTTCTCTCTTTTGCTGGAAAGCGACAAATGCAGAGACACAAATGCCAAGGTCGCGGGGGAGTGCAAATCGCGGCCGAGATGATCGTTATGGAATAGGAGTTGCAAATTAAACAGTTGCCTTGCAAAAAGCACCACTTGAGAGCCAGTTCATTTGAGCCCAAAAGCCAAGGGGCAACACTTGCAACTTGCAACTTGCTGCGCTCTAATATTGGAAATCTCGCCCATCCATTTGAGACAAGCTGAGGGCACTAATGGACGAGAGTGCAGTGCTCGTGCTTGACATGGCAAGTTTGCCCAATGAAACGACGAATGTTTCCGAATCCTCAGGGCTGCCCTTTGGGCGTTAAAGAATTTGCCTGAAAAGCCATTTTGGGCGCCAAATATTTGTCCAGCTCGAGCAAGAGAGAAAGTAGAAGGCAGAAATTGCGAGACAAGTTTGGAATCTGGATGGCTTGTGTGCAGTGCAGAAAGCGATTTGGCAACGCTTACTGTTTTGGTGGCCAAAATATCGCTTAGAGCTTGCGATATTTGCCACTGAGCACTGCCCGGCACTCCTCTGGGCCCATTGGGCAACTCTTCTCTTGCACGTGCTCGCTCGAGGCCGATTGTTATTGATGTCAGTGGGCTGGAGCAAATCGCATGGGACGAAAGGAGGACCAGAGGAAGTTGCTGGAGAGCCACTTGAACTTTGGCTCCTTTTGGGCGCGCCAATGTAATTCCATCGGGGGACTGCCATTGGCAAGAGTTGCGGAACTGGAAAGAGAACTGGAGGGAAAACTCTGATACGCTGGCTGGCTGGCCGACGTATCAGAGCTGCCAGACGACACGAGCGACGAGTGCAAAACAGCGACAGAAAGAGAGAGAGGATAAAGAGAGGGAGAAATTGAAGTTGAAATTATGTAAATTAAGTCGCCTCGTGTTTAGCTCGGCGCATTGCTCCGGGCGACTGGCTCGTCAAGGGAAAGGGCGCCGCTCGGGGCAGTGGAAGAGAGAGAGAGAGAGTGTGTCTGGTGGCAAGGAGAAGGAGAAGGAGAAGGAGGAGCTTGGTGGGGGCGCTCAAGGGTAAAGCTGCGAGCCGAGGCAGGAGGAGGAGGAGTGGCCCCGCTAGCTCAGCTTAGGGCGCCCGCCAGACTGTCGCCCACTTGTGAACACCCATCCGAGTGGCTCTGGATGCTACGTGCACCCCGGCTGCTTGCGTCATCGATAATGGAGGAAAAATTTGTTTCAATTTAGCCGGCAAATTGCAATTTTTCCCCTCCCCCTCCGGCGCGCCTAATTCACCTGTCGTCCACTGGTCGACTATTGGCCGACTATTGGCTGCCAGTTGCCGGCTGCTAGTTGCCGGCTGCTGTCGATGGTGCTCGCTGGAAGGCCAGCTGCCAGTGGGGCGTCGCGAGTGGCTAGTTGCCGGTGGCCAGACGTCAATCGGCGACTATTATGCCGCCAACACTGGGCCATTACTGCACAACAATTTGGCCCACTCGCTCATCTACATGAATGGGCGCATTCCAGCACTGCAGCAGTGCAGTGGTGCAGCACTGCAATAGTGCAGCAGCACTGCACCTTAGCACTGGCGCTCCTTGGCACTGGCGCACTGCAGCGGCGATCCTCCCCCGCGCGCTCATGCTCGCGCGCACACCTGGACGCGTCTGCCTTGCAGTGCGCAGGAAAATACTCGCCCAGCAAAATAGGCCGCCAAAATATATATAAATAAATAAATAAATATCTCACTCGCCGCGTGGAATATAAATGGTCGGCGGGCGAAACTAATCAAAGATGGAAGACCTGGACAGGAGCCGCTGGTGGTGGCCAAATACTGCTGGTGGACGCGCAATTGGTGGACGCGCAATTGGAACTGGCCGGCCAGTTCACGCGCCATCGATCATCCATTGTGGCAACATCAAAGAGTTACAGCCTCACGTGGGCCCATTGTTGCGCGCTGGGCCCGCGTCAACGGCGAGTAATGCAATCCTGCAATCAGGCCTGCTTTGCGGCTCTGCTAGTTTGTGGCTCTGCTAGTTTGTGTGGCTAGCAGGCCAGACAACTCTGGCCATTTGCTGCACGCGGGCGGCCGGAAGCGGCGTCTGCAGAGTCCAGCGGCCGGAGACTGCATCCAGTGGAGCCGTTGTGGCGTAATCCGGCGGCTAGTGTGCAGCCTGCGTGGTGCAGCTCGGGGGCGGCTGGCCAGCCGGCTGGATTATTCGATCCGAGGCAATCGATCGCTGATGGATCCCCTAAGTCAGCTAATGGTGCTGGGGGGCCGCAGGGGAGCGCCAGTGGAGGGCGCCCAGCGGGAGGTTATGGTTAAAAACTGGGGCTCATCATCGCGGCGCTCGATTGGGACGAGCTGCGGGCGGCTAAAGCGGGCGCCCCGTGGCCAGCGGCGGCGCTTCTGGGGCTCAGCGGCGCGTCAAGCTCGGCGCCGAGC
>Ga0058701_10000888_pt1 | contig 20459 bp, 12 predicted proteins | sample AgamicOrMae_FD_97039 | JGI IMG/M metagenome (GOLD analysis project Ga0058701, IMG submission 97039) | Agave microbial communities from Guanajuato, Mexico - Or.Ma.e | ecosystem: Host-associated > Plants > Phyllosphere > Phylloplane/Leaf | place: Guanajuato, Mexico | collected 2012-06-04
AAACAGTTCCTGGCTTGTTGTAACACGAACTACTGAAACCTTATCAGATTTCACTAAAAGTCAGAAATTTTTTATGAGCTAGGTCAATGGGCAAGAAATTAGCGACGAATTTCTTAGCTTTTGATATCAAAATGACACCGTCGGCGGTTCTAGTGTTAAGGCGCGGTGGTAATTGCACGGCAAAATTACTTGGTGAAATAGATAGACCCTTTTTCTCCCTCAACTTCATATCCTAAGCATGGCATAAGTTAAAAAGGTTCAAGCACTGAAAAACGAATTTACTGGTCTTAAAATATCATCCGTTCCGTAATACCTCGAATTTTCTTCCACCTATCGTTCTATGTGAAACCTATCAAGGAAAATATAACATATTCCCAACCTTCGGGGCCTTTTAAAAAGAGTTATAAATGATTCTTGCCAAACTGAACTGTTTGAAGGCAAGTGGACTCAAAGTATAACTTTTGACCCTCTGTGCGTCTCAAGTATCCCTAGTGATGTTACCTCGGCCATAGCTGCGGTTTTAAGGTTACATTAAATATGAATCATCTTATGTAAGACGGCTTTCAACAGCTCAAGATCCCATTCGCGAGTGAAAATCTTGTTTCGAAAAGGAGGTTTATCAATGATCCCACCGGCTTTTGATCGAATTTCCGTGTTTTATTGGCTTATTGTTTGGAGCACCGCAAGGCGCTCAAAGCAGATTTCGTTTATATGAGCCAGGAAAAGCAATTTTGCCACATTTCCGGATTTCTTCAAGTTAACGCGCGGTAACTTTTGAACCGAGATAAATAACCTCTCCGGTAGACTGATCAATTTAAGAGCAATAAATTAAGGTTAGATAATTTGTAATGGTTCTCTAGTACCCTTTAACAAGTTTCATGGGTAAGATTTTTTACCTTGCTCTACCATCCTTTTGAAAATTACGTAACGACTCGGAACCACGTATGAAAGACTAGGTTCGCAACTCGCGCTTTTCTTGAACGACACTCACAAGCCACAAACTCTAAGATCGCTTCTTAAACCTCCCAAGTGAGAGTCGCTCGTTTAAGATTGAGCAGGCCTCTTTTTATACCGACTACCGAATACACCAAAGCCTCAAAGGGTCCAAGTTTGAGTGAACCCCACCTCAGATTTCCAGAGAGACTTTCAGCGTAACGAAAAGACCTCGCGGCCCTACTTAGGGCGCTCTTCCGAGCAGCTTCGGTCCGCAGGCTTTTAGAACATAATTCTAAACTGGTATTAAAAGTGGCAGCAGTTGCTGCAAGGCACCTAAAAACCTGAGAGGGAGGACACGAGTTGGAGAATTTCGTTCGGCGGTTCTCTGCACTGCAAACTAGGCAAAGCCTTTTTGACGGCATCAGCAGGTAATAAACAAGGAACGTTTCCTGAGCCGAATCGCAAAAAGGTAGGACCCACCAGTTCTTTGTGTCACAATTTCTCTGAAAGTTTTCATGCGGACTCGACTGATTTGTGCCCAAAAAGTGCTGAACTGTCTTTATTTTAAGAAATAAGCTCATTTAATATTCTTGTTATAGCCTGAAATAGTAATATTAAATGAATCAAACTTGTGTTTCGCAAACTGTAGTAGCTCGCATTTTCAAAGCAAAGTAAAGAGATGCGCACACTTAGTGGTTAACCCAAAACAGCCCAAGGTATTTGGAGTGAAATTTGGCTTAAGAGAAATTTGACGGATTTTTCCTACAAAGAGGCGCAATTTAAAGCTATGGAAAATGCTTAAATTATTAATTTTTAGGTTTCCAGAGGGGTGATATTTTTTAAATTAAGACAATACTGAACTGAAAAGATCCTCTATTTTTTTAATTTTTTTTTGTTTCCAAACGGTATCGCTGGCCGGTGGTGGGTTAAACATTGCCCTAGGTTATAAGTCTTTGCTTGCTCCGCTATCATTCTGCGTGCGGTTAGGTGATGAAAAATGGATCAAGGCTAATACAAAATTCAGCATTTCATAGTACAAAATAGGTATTTTTAATTTGTAGCCCGACTCCTTGAAGCCGTCTTATAGGCAGCAGAATACTTACTATCAACTTTCGTCTGTCTTTCCGCCTAAATCTAAGCTGTTTAAACGCCTTAGTCAGAATAAAGGATTACCCAGTAAAATCATTGTCCTTCCTAAGTGTTGCTGTAACGTTATCTTAATCCATGGAAACTTTGACTGGATCCTTTAGCTAACTCAAGCGTCTAAATATCTTCAAAAGCGGCTGCTAACGTCGCAGTTTCGGGATTTCCTACTAAAGACAAGTTTGCCATCGTATGATGCCATTGTGAAGTAGATAATAGTGTTGAATCGTTGGGATTCGGGAAACGACTAACAGGCTAGTGAGTAATATAGCCGGGTGAGTGATTATCAGTGCACTTTTGGAATCAGCCACATTATACCCCGATAGTTCGATGTAACAGTTATTATCGGAGTGAACACATTTCTTTCACTGTATCAAACACATCTGCTTTGATAATGAAAAGTAAGTATCGAAAGACATTTTTACTCAAGCACATTTTTTAGAATTTACCTAGGCTGCGTACTATATGACTTTCGTGTTGAATGGAGGTATATTTCATTTCAATGGTCACTCAATTTCCCCTAATTTTAGCTTTAAGCAAATTATTAACCTCTACCCTAATCTGACATCAATCCGCAAAAGAAAAAAAACCTGACCCCAACAACTGGCTACCCATCCCAAAATCTACTCACCTAATCAAACTATAACCAGACACAACTATTAATCCAACCCACTAAATATTAACTCAAAGCTAACAACCTTAGACTTGTTCTAACTTTACTGAACCTAAAAGCTAGGCAACTCGAATATGATCAGCCATCACGTAGCGGTACGCGTAAAGGACACAAGGCGTCAAAAGCAATATTTTACATTTCACGTTCTTTTTTCCTTTTATTTGACTTTGATCGATTACTTGCCACAAAAAGATGCCATTTTAGTCATTCCCCTAAATTGGAATAACGAAATACTTTGTGAAAACAGTTGGTGATGGATAAGCAATTTTTAGGGGGTCGGAACTCATCAAAGGCAATGCCCGGCGCTTTGTGGACACGAGATAATTGCTTGCCTAATTTTTTTAACAAAAAAAATGTTTGGTCGGCAAATGAAAATGTTTCACTTAGACGATGAGTTTTCCACTTTCCAGCTGAAGTCTTTTTCAAGTAAAGCCCTCAGACTGATTACTTAAATTTAACCACGTTTAAACTAGAGAGCTGAAAAGGGACAACTCATATCATAACGCTCAGAAAGAAACGGAGAAGAGAGGAGGGAAAATGCAAGAATGCATACACTGAAGTATTCAAATATGAATACCTTTCCATACTTCCTCGCAAGAGGGTCATATACATTAAAATTTCACGTACCTTGAGCATCCTCGCAGTAGCGGATGCCATTATTCTAAAAGATGATACCACCCCAAAAAAAGGAAGTAGAGAAATATTTAATACTGCGGAAAACCTATTCGAGTTGATACATAAAACTGATCTCAAAAGCACACTGAACACTCAACAAATACTCAAAGCTTGAACTTTGTTTTTGACTGCCACTTTAGAGAGAAAGATTTGAACAGCCCAAAATTTACGTTTGCGGTTAAGGATTAGAAAATTACAGTACAAGAGTTTTTAGCAAACGAAATTGAAAAAAAAACGTTCATAGGTTTACTGATTTTTTAAAAATTACAATTTTTCCTTTGTTTAAAAAAAATCTTATTTTTGAAGAATGTATATAAAAAAATCAACAAAAAAGCAAATTTTGCAGCTGATTTCTTATATTTCCTTCATCAAAAAAGTAAACAAGAAACAGCTTGTTTTTGTAAATTTATTAAAAAAATAATATTTGAGTTAGGTAAAAAAATCAGCACAAGCGAGGATTAACAGATAATGCAGCCAGATACGAAATCATAGGTTAACGCATAAACTCAGCTCATTAAAACCACGATTAGAGCAATAGTTACTCCTTACACCTTCAGATAATATTAACTGGGTAAACCCACAAGCTGTTCTGTAACTTGTGGAACCTAAACAAAGCTTTGACTCCCAGATCTTTGAGAATTTCCAACTTATCTTGTGGAAAGAGCTCCGATCAAGATAGGTAATTAAGATAATCCAATTCCATAAATAAGCTCAGATTGGATTTGTGAGATGTAGTCAGTAACATGGTTGCTTTGCTTGTGTTGATCGTCGGCCTAAGCGCCACCGCTGCATCCGCTGAAGATTTCACACCTCTGGAAATCTTCGGTAAGAAGACATCTGGGTTCACTTCGCGCAAGACGATTTGTAACCAACACCATTCGTTTGAATATTGCATCTCCTATCTCTTGTGATCAAGCCTATTTACACTTTTTCTTACAGTAGTTACGAGAAGTCACAACATAAAACATATAGGTTATGTTTTCTTGACTTGAAGTAAACGAGATTGAGTCGATGTGGCCACATAAAGTTGACTCACAATGTTTGAACTAGGTAACGTTAAGGTGGGTTGACTTAGGTCTGATTAATTAAAGTTGACTTAGGCTTGATTACTGGGTGAAATTGGATTTGCTTAGGTTACACTCTCAGAGATGATTTATTATGCGAAGAAAATGTTTTCTTAATGAAGTGAAACAATTTTTACTTACTGCAAGATTTTTTTCTTGGCACAAAAACTTTTTTCTTGCCGTATGAAAAAAAAACTAGTTGCAAGAAAAAACCGGTTTTGACTCTATAACACGAAAAAATTCTTGGCAACAGAAATAATTTTGTGGTAATATTTCTAAGTCGTGCTCTTTGTTCCGCTGTCACTTGGCTCGTCTTGAAAACTAATAGTAAAGTGCAATAGAAAATGCACTTAAATTTTACAGTGTAAAAAGCCTACCAAGAGGTTTCTCATAGCCTGAGATGTAACGATTTATACCCTAATAAACGCCATGATTGATTTCAGATCATTATTCAAACAACACGCTGGTGTACGAGACTTTCAACAACCTTTTCTCGCAAAAGGGTTCTATCTCTTTCGACAAGCAACAGTATGTGTACAGTCCTTACAGCGCTGAGAGCCCTGTTTTAATTGTGCACAAGCCTACTGAAACTTCGCACGAGCTTCACGGGTACTACTTCCCTAAGTAAGTTTATTATATGTCTGGTAAAATCTGTTTTGCAAGAGTGTTATGCTAAAAGCGCATTGTCTACGAGACGGCTCTCAAGACTTCTTGTATAAAAAAATAAAAAAAACAAGGCTTTTAGGTTATTTCAATTGTAATACAGCTGGAGTAAATTTGGGGCAAGCTGACTTTTAGGTCCTCAAAAAATACCTGCTTTACCAAAAATACTCGTGAAATGTTTTACATAGAGAATTAAAACGGCTGCTCTGGGCATAAGGAAATCCAACCGATTTACGAGGATTGCTTGAAAATTACATCTATGATAAGTTGGAATATAACTGGAGTAAATTTTGGGCAAGCTAACATTTAGGTCTCCCAAAAAAAACTGCTTTGCCAATAATAGGTACTCGATTTTTTTTCATTAATAATTAAAACGGCTGCTCTGGGCATAAGAAAGTTCAACCGATTTACGAAGAGGATTGCTTGAAAATTACATCTAAGATAAGTTGGAAAATTTTCGGTAGAGTAAGTTCTCACACATATGAGTACAAGTTTCATACACAGAGGTATGACCAAGGTCGCCTTTTAAAATCAATAATACACAATTTAAGTAGAGAATTTTGTCTTCAAATAAATATTTGCTATTGGTTGAAATAGTCAATAAGGACACATAGCTAATTATATGTTACGTTTACTAGACGCTATTACAGCATGAGAGTCCTACTCTCATGATTACAGTAGCTATTTTGCAGATAAAGTAAGGCTTGGTTTCCAAACCCAAGGCGAAGTGAGGTTCGGAAATGAAACCATAAGTAAGGTTAGGTCTTAAAAAAACGGATGTCAAGCAGGAAAACCAGGAGTGAGTTAAGCTTGGTTTTAATTGATTTGCTAGTTAATTGATAACATGCTCTTTTTTACAGGGGCTTTGAGTCTTTCGCGAGTTACGGAGGCGCGGACTACGAGCCTATCCGAAAATACTTCCACAGCAAGGAATTCGAGGCGTACACTCCATTCGCAGCCCGTTATGCGCATCCTTTCTTCTTTGAATACGACCTCATCAAGTTCGTCCACGGCACCGAGTTTGAGCCTCTTTTCAACGTTGTCTTCCTCGTGCCCCGAGTGGCCCATCCTCCGGATTACGTAACATCTTTCAGCTCTATCTTCGCTGTCATCCCAAGCTAATACCATAAAACATTGTTAAAATAAACATTGTTTAACTGAAATGTTCTCAGTGCACCGTCGGGAGATGCGTGTTGTTGTCCATCTCCAAACCTGAACATTGAACAACACTCCCTAAACCAACCTTCCCTTCCCTTTGCAAACATTGAAGTTGCTTGATCCAAATCCTCTTTATGATAAAATAATCTACCCATAAAAAAAATATCATTCAGAAAAAAAATATTAGGAAACTTTCTTTTAGATAAGAAATTTTTGAAGTGTTAATCCTCACCATTAAGCTTTTAACGAAGAAATTTTTTTACGCGCTAAAAATTTTAGCAGTGAGAATTCGCATTAGAAGTGAAAATTCACTCCCAAATAGTGAAAAGTGAGCCAATAATTTGCTAATAGTGGATTACTTTTTACAATTTTTCACTATTTAGGCGTGCATATTCACTCCTAAAGCAATTTTCACTGGTATTTTTTTTAGCGTGCACCAGCTAAAGATTTCGAATCTTGAGTCAAAAACCTCCTCAAGATGCAAGCTTGGAGCAAGCTATAGACGACTGAAAACTTTTCCCTTCAACTTTTCATGATTGCTTTTTTTCAGCAATTCAAGTACCTCTTTTTAAAATATACACATTTTTTAGCCTTGATTTTTCCACTTTTTTTTACATGTTACTTACGTAGGGAGAAAGATGAGAGCTGAACGAGAATTAAATCCGTAAATCCGTAACATACCAGACCATTAAATAAATATTAACACATAAATTGTGTTACGTAAGAGACCCATAAAGAAACTCACCCTCTCCTACACAGATCGATTGTGTAACACTCAAATCGTTATGATAAAAACCAGTAGTATATATGATACGATCCTATTTAACGGCATTTCGTCGAGCGAACTCGCTAGATCAGTTGTGAATTTTTGACAATATGGCGGGGTTAAAAGTTATAGTTTTTGCTTTAAGCATCGTGGTAGCGACTGCTAACGATGCGCTGGTACCACCATCTTCGTGCTCTCTCAACAATGCTCGCTATCTCCCAATTTACGGTAAACATTAAACATCTAACCTAGTATAAGTATAGTGAAATTCACAGACTATTGCCACAATCCAACAAATAAGATATCCGGTTTGCTTCATTCTTTGCACGGCAATAAAGATCTATTAATTAAACCAAAGTAGCTACAAACAAGGAATTTTCAAAAAGTGTTAATGGCTATTAAACTTCGCCCATAAAATATCAACGTTCTACTTCCAAATTAAAAAAAATAATCTTGGCGAGGTAAAGCTGATTTTGAACCACGGGTAGCGTTTGGTTTAATGAAAATTAATATTTGTTAAGTTGGAGTTTCACTCTTTTTTTTAACCGACTTGGATGTTAAGCTGTGTTTATTTATGGATATTGTAAAAAGCAAAATTTAATTTAAAAACAAATAAAGTTCCGTTTTGTGTCTTATTTGAATTAATATTTTTCTTTTGTTAACTCTTTTTCCGTGAACTTAATATCATTTTTTCTAAAGATGTTTTTTCCCCCTTTAGATTTGGAAAACGTGACGTATAATGTCCTTAGCTACGACGAGCTCAAGGACGGTTTCTACCAATTCAAAGATGTTGAAAGCAAATTGTTCGGAGGTATGTTCTACGGTGACTACCCCGTTTTAGTAGTCTATCAACCTGACGAGGAAGTCCCAGAGTTACACGGATATCACTACTCTTTCCCATGGTAAGTAACTGTGTTCCGAGGAATATATTGCACATATCTTCAACATACCAGATCAACTTAGGATACGGTGCGATTGTTGAGCATTGCTCCACTGTCAGTTTGAAAACCAAAGGTGGAGCACACAAGATGAAAAAATCCTCGCTTCAAACAGTGCAAACTGACTACATTTCATGAAGAGGTATTTCCAGGGTGTAAAATCTATGATAATTTTCTACGATTTGTTTCTCACGACTTTCTCAGGGGTCTACGTATGATGTACGACACAGACCGCTTCGGAGCAGAGTATCAACACCTCCGCGATTACGTAAATAATCCTATCCCAAAAGAAGGATACACGCCTTCTGCCGCAATCCGAATGTATCCGGATATCAAAGACATGAATCTTACTAAAATCGTCCACATCCCCGACGAAGGAAACATAACCCGGGGTTTCGCGTTACTCTTCCTGCTACCCGAACAAGTCAAACCGACAAATTTCGAACAAGAGTACAGCGTGTTTGAACAGTTTTACTACAACGGTACCGAAATCTGTAAAGTGACAGGTATGCAAACAAGTTTTGATATCTTATGAGAAGCAACTAACGGGATGGACTTGTTTATATAACGTTTCTGGAATCCGATAATTTTTCACTGATATTTCAGCAGAAGAAGTTGAAGAAAAGAAAGAAAATCCCGATTCTCAAAACGGCGAAGTCGTGGACGCTGATGATTATGTCCCTCTTTTGGCCATTTATGGTGAGTAACACGTCTTATTCTTTTTTTTCATTTATAATAAAGGGTTAAAATTATTGATTTTTTAAAATCAATTTTATTACACTTTGAGTAGGATCGAATAATATCCATGATACCCGATATACAATTTAAAGATTTGGACCTCACGCAGGGGCACCTCCTGGATTATTTTCCATTAAATTCCCGCGAAAGTTCCTCTGAATTAAAATGATGATTCGGTCAACATACCAAAAAGGCGACTTTTAAATTTGTTTGGCTACTTTATACATATACATACATACATACATACATTCAAACATTCCCATTTTTAGATATCATTTTTAAAGGATTATTTTATACTGTTCAAACAACTCGAAAAAATGAAGAAATAAATTTTTAGCCATGAAGTTTCCAAAACCCAATACCCTACTTGCCGGTTACATATGAGAGGAAATATTGTAATACTCGTATATTGTGGATATATTTTAGAGATCTTTTAGGTTACGAGGGCAAGGGGTCTAGATTTGAGATCGTATAAAGGTTGTTTACAGTTTCAACAGACTGCGGTTACAACCAAACCAATACCTCTCTGAACAACTCAATCTTTCTGGTCACTATTCGCACACCTATTTCAGGTGTGCGAATACGAATAAAAGCTTCGTGCGCAGTTACGCTCGGAAGGTTCTATTACACCACGAGTTCATTTCGCCGGTTAAGGGGCAATCGTAAAACATGCAGCGCACAGAAGGAGAACGAACATGATGGATAAAACCTCTTCTTCACTTTTTAAGCAATTTTTACTCAAGCAATGATTCACGGTTTAAAGTCTGACAACAATAGTTATGGCTATTCTCAGTCACTTCAAGCCTTCCAATTGAATAATTTCCCGTAGGTTAGGTAAAGTCAGAGTAGGTTCATTTACGTTTAGGTTTGTTACATGATGGGATGGCAAATGTTACGCTAATTTAGATGACTTTAAACCACACTACGTTTCGTAAATTTAGGCTAGGCTACGTAATCTCGCTCATTTCAGAAACATAGGTAAATCCTTCAGTAATTTGCAGTTCCAAACTGAACACGATGTAATTAACCCTTCCCAGGCCACGATTCAGCAAAGAAAGGCTACAACGTTTTGGCTCTGGATCTTATCAACGGACACTTCGCCGAAAACGGGTTTTACAAATTCAACAACTTCGTCAAGGAATGGCTTCCGTACGATGAGTACCCGATTCTGATCGTCATTCAACCGAATGAAAAAGTACCGGAACTCCACGGGTACTACTTCGACAAGTAAGTTGACCTAATAACCCGGATAAAGACGAAACTGGGTCAAGATGTCTTATCTCACAGAAATCCTGTTTTTAATTTTATGAATTTTGTGCATCACGAAGCACCGTAGCCTCTTAGGAGATGTAAGAACTATTAAGGTTCTTAAACCTCAACTTTGAGTTTAAAGATCTGCATTCTTTCATTCTTTTCTTTATCTCGTTTAATCTCCCTATATTTTCTATCTCCGTTCAACCTTGCAACGATGATAACCTATACCGATGGGGCACTTTAAAAACAAGACAGCCGTTTTAAGGAATACTATGCCTGTTTTAAATGGGAAGCTAAAACGGGGCCTGTACGTATTTTGGTAACTTTTCAATATAGACCTATATTCGGCCATATCAATGGAAAGCTCTCGCCGAGATATTTTAAATTAAATGGCTGAAACGAGGGCTAAACATAGACCTATCTTAAAAAGGTAACCAAAGTACGAACTACCCCTGTTAGTTTCATACTTGTTACATTTCCCTAAAACAGGTACTGTATACACCTTTGCTGTGAAGGTAGCTAACATTCACATGGTAAGCTTAGGTTGAGTTGACTTAGGAAATGTTAACCAAGGCAAGGTGCTTATTGCCTCGCTTCGCTCATGTTTCGTTCCACTGTCGCCACGCCTAGGCCCCTTACTTCTGAGTGGGACTGCCACCTAGAAGTGGAATCAGGCTTGGCGACAATAAGCTTGGAGAGGCTTGTAAAACAAACCAATATATCTGTTAAGGGGCATCCTGTCCTTGGCATCGTACGTGAACGAGAACCCGGAGATCCTAAACGAGTACCAGCCATTTTTCGACTACTTGGAAAAGGAACCGGAAGTAGACGGCCTAACACCGGAAGCCGTCCACTTCGACTACCCTCTTTTCTTAGACTTCAAACTGACGAAGTTCGCGCACGCCGAGAACGTCGCTAATCGGTTCGCCGTCGTGTTCCTCGCGCCGGCGAGATATCGTCCTGTGGATTTCCTGAAAAACTACGACCTTATAGAAGACTACGGGATTGGCCAAAAGTACATCGTTGAGTATGAGCTTGAATAATCATGTGATATAAATTAATAAATTCATTAGAAATAAGAGAAAAAAGGGTCCTGCAGCCCCGTAGAGAAAAACAATCTTCACCTTATAATTACATATAAAAAATTTTGGGATCAAAACAAGTGACTTCTCTTGAATGACTGGATTTAAAAATTGAAAAAAAAATGAGGAGGCATTAAAAAAAATCATAAAACTGAATATAGAATCTTCCTACACTGCTGCTTTATTGGATATCCCAGACGATATAGCTTGGCGCAAAAGGGTTAAAACATTTGGGCCCTCGGATCACTATAAAGCATTTGTGTAAGCACTAAATTAGGCGTACACAAAATATGGGAAGATTAACGTGACTGATAAAAATAATTTCTGAAACTGGATAGAAACGGGTTGAGCATTTTAACTAAAGATAGAGATGAATGGACGAAACATAGGCTTTTGCTGGAAACCTAGGGAAATCCCTCCGATCACGGAAAGTTTTGGTCTAGCACTACTTTTTCAAAATTAAAAGCAGGCTCCTAAAGTAGTTTTACTAGTAAAACAAATAATAAAGAATAAGAATATAAAATAAATAAAAAAATAAAAGCGTTTCTTTGTTTAAAAAAAATAACTCTTGGAAGTCGCAAATTTGGAAGTCGTAAATTTGGAAGTCGTAAATTGCAGTCTACAAAAAAAAAATCTCTAGGGGGCACCAACTCAAATTTAAAAATTCCATATTATAATTAAGATGACATTTTAAAACCCGGAAGCAAAGCTTAATGTCTTTTTGGAACTTGTCAAACCAAGGCTTGTATTGCTTGTGGTCCTTCGTATTCAACGGTGGCGGCTTGTCATTCATTCTGTTTTATATGACAAGGTCGCGTGACCTGAGGTCGAACAACCCTCGTAAGGAGCTGTTTCCTCTGCGGCGTCATATCTCTGAGTTAGGCTTGTAAAGGATTCCCAAAATGGGCGCCGTTAATCGTGCAAGCGAAATTCCCCTCTGGTCGAAACATGTTGGGTGTCCCACCCAAACCCAAGCTTGTGGTTCCGTCAGACCTTCCGTGGTCGCAAGCACTCACTAATTTCCTAAGAGAGGCAAACAAGGAACACGAAGGCCGATTGGACCTCAATAATTTGATTGCCTCTGACAAGAGACCGTGTTAGCCTTCCGATATAAAAAAGAATCAATGACACAATAATTTACTCAGAACGAATCCATGAAGGTTAGAATAGTGTACAGACAGTCTTCAGGTTTGTTAAACTATGCCTCGTTCGGCTCGTTGATGAAAGGTAAACCACTAGAGAGGTCGGAAATGTATCATTTAAATCCACTATCTTTTCAGATCTTTGGGATATTTTCAGTTCAGTATTGTCACAATTTAAAAAAAAATATCACCCCTGTGGAGACCTGAAATTTAGTTACTTAGGCGTTTTCCAAAGCTTAAAATTGCGTATTTTAATGGAAAAAATCCTTCCAATTTCTCTCAAGCTATTTTTTTTCCAAATACTATGGGCTGTTATGGGTTAAATTATTAACAGTGTATGAGCAGCGGAGTTCCGAATCCTTGATATTCTTCAATCGTATTTGGTGAGGAGCTCTACCCTCGTCACAAGTGGACCAACCCAACTGAAAACTAGCCCAGTTCCCCAGCTCCGAGAACAAACTTGACAGTTGACCAGGCACAAAACTGGCTCCCCTTTTGCTCAAACACGAAAGTAAACACTGTACACATTGTTGAATGACCGGCGTAACGGACCTTGGGGGGCCCAACGTTCCCCCCCGTGGGAGGGTCTTTCAGCGGGGCGTATGGGGGGGATTGGCGCTATGTCAGGTTCCCATACTTATTCAGTAATTCCTGGGTCCGATCTCGGCCCTCGTTAGGATATCGTATCTAGTTAAAATTACATCATTGTTGGAATCAAGGCATCAATTTTGCATAGTGTGTGCTTTTCCTACTGCCCGTTTCAATCAATTCCGCCAACTTTTTCGGCTTGTCCTTGACAATCTGCGCTCGCCGCTCCAAATTGTTCGCTAGGTTTTTCTATCCATTATTAAACCGGTAAATGTTGATGACATGACGCAATACCATTTGCGGTTTAGCGTTAATTACGATGTCGGTGTTTGTATTACACTGTTAATAAATGTTGCGTTCGCTAAATCTTCACCTTCCGTAACCAAGCCGAGAGGAACTGGGCCCATAACCTGTCCTCTAATCGCCAATCCTGATAGGATGGAAAGCGAGTCACAAGCCTAAGCTGTTAATACAGTTAAACTTCGTAGACACAGGTTAAACCCAGAACACATGAAGAAAAAGGAACAAATCTTTGATTTAACAGTGTGAGCAAGGTTTTATCAGCACAAATATAGAGTGTTATAAAAGCTGCCGAAATAGCGGCTACCGAGGTTTATCATCAATTCGCTAAAACGCATCACCGGTAACGAGCAATCGTTCTGAACGACCGATAAGGCTGTCGTTAACATTACGTTCGACCTGGCCGGTCGTACTAAGCCGTGCTTCATTTCCCCTAAAGCTTTACTTGGACGGGGCGCGCAACAATTAAATAAAGGCGCCATTATCCACTTCCGGCGGCGCCGGAAGTGCGTTAGCGGACAACATGGCGCGGTCTTTTCAATTACCTGGCAACACATGTACTACAATATATTGTTTCGGCGAAATATCATGGCTTCGCAAAAACATCAAAATGAAACAAAGAAAATCTTATCAAGTTGAATTTTATCACAGACCATAAAATGGGAAAGCACACGTCGTTTATCGCAATAGACGCGGGGAGAGACGTAACTTGCAGCCCGGCAGATGCCGCACGACAACAAGAAATGCTCACGATTATTGGTCGCATATTGCCGCTGTTCTGCCGTCATACCTTCCACGCAAAAACTCGTAAAACTGAAGAAAAACGTGCCTAGATTCCAATAAAAGCAACTAAATAAAGTAATATTTGAGGTACGCGAAAGGGAGTCCATTTAGCCGTGAAAATCCACGACAAAAATTCATACCAAACGATCCCACAAAACGCCAAACGAACCCACTAATTTGATGCGAACGAGCATTGTCACCTTTTTAAAGTAAGTCACAAAACGTATGGACACTTGGGAGTCAATTAAATATTTACTCTTGTGTGAAATTTTCTTACAAATGCGAGGATTTTACAGGAGGAAGTTAGGAAAGCAGATTGATTTTATCACACAGCCTTAAAACTTGATTCCACCATCCCTCAAACCTAATCCTTTCAAGCCCACCCTTGCCCAACCTAACTAAGCTTCAAATTACGAGACTTAACCCTAAACTTAATGTTATCAAACTTAATCTTACCACAAGTAACCCTTGTCAAGGTCTAATATTACTGAACAACAGCTAACGTCACCCAACATACAAATATAAATTGTAAACTTATCAAACCAACCAAAAATTCGTAAGCTATTAAACAAAATATACTCCGCGTTGGAGAATATACCTTACTGAATAAAATATCTTCGATCATAACGTTGCTTATCCCAAATGTTGCTACTGAAAAACCCAGAATCTACGTTTGTGTACTTTTCATCCCATCAAAAAACCGCCAGTAGAAAAACAGCGATTGCAACATCTTGCCCACAAGGGACAACTCTTGAAACTAGGTCACAAAGCAAATCTGCCCTTTATTCATTAAAAACTAGGGAAGCGGACTGAGTAGCGCAACTAGAAACTAGCAAACATTTTGCGGTATCGGTGGTTAATTATTCGCGCTGGCTTCGAGGAGTTACTCTGTTAAAATAACGTTACCTTTAAAATGTAGGCGCATGCCTTCAGCTCGCCTCGATAAACTTATCAATATCCCAAACTTTCGGGGAAAAACATTTTGTACATGCAATCCGTAACCGGTGAGAGGACGGAAAGCTCCGATCAACTATGTTTTAGCAGATGTTGCCATAGACCCATCGTGGACCTTCCTAGCGCCTTGGACACGTTCACCCCAACCCCCAAATGCCCTCAAATTGTGTTTGCGAAGACACCGACAGGGAAGCAATTTATTTACCTTAACGATTTCCCGAGCTCAGATGCGTTCATGCTGGACATGCTTCTACGTTATATCTGCCCAATAGATTAGCTATCAAACAGCCTTAAATGAGCCTATATATAGCCTTTTATTAGCCTTCGATTATCTCTGAATAACCTTCGGTAATTTGCATTACAATGCCGGCGAAGGGGCGCCAAAGTAAACACGATTGAAATATTTATTGCTATATCAAAAATATTGAAAATATTTTATGATTATAACAAATAATACTAGTTACGACAAAGATTATTTGGTTTAACTTACAAACCAAACTTAATTTAGCTTATCTACATTTTCAGAGGTCATAACCTACTTAAGAATAGAACAGCCTTGGGGGTAAGGTATCTTCCTACCGCGATATGTTTTATTAACCCATAACAGCCCAAGTATTTGGAGTGAAGTTTAGCTTAAGAGAAATGGGAAGGATTTTTTTCACGCCAATACGCAATTTTGAGCTTGGAAAATGCCTAAATTATTAAATTTCAGGTTTCCAGAGGGATGATATTTTTTGAAATGTGACAATAACGAACTAAAAAGATCCTTTAAAATAAATGTTTCTATTTTCGAACGGCATCGCTGGGCGGTAGGGTTAAGTATGTGATGGCCATGACGGGAACTTTGCATTCTGACATGAATAAGTTACTCACGCTGGGGGAATGAGGTCAAAATTAAAAAAGATTTTTTTTTATTAAACGTGAATGTATACAAGTTCCTGAGGTAAAATCAAACGCAAATGCCACGGACTTAAATGTTAGGATTATCAATGACCGTTAAGAAGTTGAGCAAAGAAAGAAAACGAATCGAGCACTTCAAGGTTCGGAATGTTTTGACAGGATAGTAGTTCTCCTGGTTTTAAATGGCCCTCGAGTTAGGATAAACAGGTCGAAATTATGTTATCCCTGCTAGTTAGAATGTTAAGCGAGTTTAAAGACCGGTTTGCGAAATTTCCTACCACTGACGCAGTATTTTGAGTGGGGACTCACAAGAGTCGTTGAGATGCAAGAAAGAGCTTTGATGTCACTTCTGGCAAATTGAGTCACTTTCATTCGACACTTTGACGACAGGCTCGACAGTCATGAAGATAGAAATCCTACCATTTTAGAGGAGCAGGTGTCAATGGGCAGTACAATTATCTGGAAGCTCACCTGCAACAAAAGATAAATGTTTATGTCCATTATTTGCGATAAAACATCCATAAGGTTATTTGCGCATTGGCCCAAATAAAGTTCTCAGACATTTTTTGGCGGAGTCCAGGGATTCTCGTAATAGTTACGAGAGACAATCACGGTTTGTTAACTTTTTCCGAGAATTCACTAACCAGACTAAATCACAAGAGGCTCGCAAAAGTACATGGGAGGTGTACTGGAGTGCATCACGAGTAAAATCCGTACTGAAAAAATGTTAGACGCCACTTTTCATGAGGAGACCTTCACTTTGAACAAAAAGTGGGCACGGAAATCAAACAGAGGGGCAGGTGGAGGGTTTCTTTCAAATGACTTCTTATCCACATCACTACACAAAAACAATGCTTAATAAAACGAGAAGCGTTCCTGCTTTCTAAAAATATTGCAGCAAAAATGGTAACCATTTTTTAAAGAAAAACTGAAAATAAAAAGGGGCCGGGGATACGATTTTATAATTTTCCCATAGTGATTACTAATTAGTTTTACTTATTCTAATAAGTGCCATGGGAAAGTTGATTGCATATTGTTGGTGGTACGTGGCACACATAGGTTTAATCGCTCAGATCTTTATTCGTCAACAAGTAATATTTATATTTGTAAAAAGTTTTAAAAATCCAGAAGGCAGTTAATTCTTTAATAATTTTTCGAGACAGAAAATTTTCTAACTTTTGATGTTACGCAAACGCAAAAACCCGAAAACGTATTTACAAAGATTGTTTTGGAAGACTTTCTAAAATAACACGATTTGCATGAAAAACAAGGTTTTATCCAGGAATTCCACCACTGGAACCCATAAATGTATACATGTCCGGGTTTGAAAACGAGCTGACAGGGCGAAAACAGATCTGTATGACGTAAACAAGTAGGTGCGCGATGAAGATAAGGCCATCACCACATTGACTTGTTGGCAGGAAAAATAGACGAGCAGCATTTGTCGGATTAGCAATTAATTCAATTCCGTGCAATTTCCTTGTTTTATGGTCGGCACGTGTAAATTGATAGGCACTTGAAGTTGTTGTAATTAAGTGTGCGGGCCACGATATATGTGCCTGGTTGGCGTTCCCCAGCCATTTCATATCCGCCCTCCGCACAACACAACCAAAGGGGTAAGCTAAAGCTAATTTCTTTGTTCCAAATCTTAGGCTACCAACAGGCATCAAGTCTCAGTCTGATTTATTCATTAATGAAACAACCGCTACGAATTCATAGGAAAACGCAATTTAGGCATACACGGAAAAAAAATGGTTTTGTTACGGCAACAAAATTAGGGACAACAAATGAATTTTTTGTTGCTTCAACCAAAAATTTTGCTTCAGCAACCAAACGTTTCGTTGATAGAACTAAACATTTTGTTGTTGTAAGAAAATGTTTTATTAATCCTATTTTAACAAATGACTTTGTTGGTATAACAAAACCTTTTTTTTCCGTGTAAAATTACTCCGCCAGAAACGCGAACAAACCAATGAAAAGCAACAAACTACCATATGCTAGAGAACTGACCGAAAATATTGACGAAATCTAACGTAAGCTTGAGAAAACTCAGCGTAACCTAAGTTAACCTAGCCTAAATTAGCCTTGTCTGGTCTCGAGTAAGCTAATTTACGGTCTAGCTTAACTTTGAGTAAGCAAACCTAAATTTCAACCATATAACTCATGGCGGTTCAGTCTGGGAACAGATACTTCTACCCCGAAAAAAATTCTATGCAGAACAGTTTCTGAAAAATCTCACTCTCGAGATGTCTGCAAAATTTAAAACTGAGGATTCATCGAGACTTCTCGGTATGAAGGGTGGAAGCTTGGTGAGATTGGAATATTTAGAAGTTTTTCATTTCGTATCTCTCGTTTTACGCTGCTTTATCGGTACATATTGGACGGAGATGCGCTAGATACCAGCTGGTATCTCATTGTAGGGACTCAACCGATAGAGTCGACTGGGAAGATGTGCGGGAGTATCTTATAGCCAGTAACGAGGTGAAGAGCCATTCCTGCTTTTTGGTATGTCTCCTTGCGAAGTGCATCTTTGGCAATGACCATTGATTCAGATTGGGCGCGCGATTGGAGAGCCCTTGGGGATTGGTCGTGGCCAAGGGGGATTGGCCGGAGTAAAATTGGCCAAGATTGGCCTGGACAGTCGGGTGAAAAATAGCCAGCAACAGGGGAGTGGAAGCATCTTCTCGGGGAGGTATGGACCCTCTTCCCTGCAACGAAAATTACACCCAAAATTTGGCGGGTGGTTAAAAGTATAACCGAGGGGTGGCTGATTTCATCAACTTTTTTTGCCTTTGCCGCGGATTTGATGGCTGGCCACCTGCTACAACGAGGCGGTTCGGTGCTTAGTAGGGGCTAGTTGCAGCTGACTGATTGGTCGCATCCGATTGCACCGGATCTGCTGATTGGCTGGTATGCAACCTGGTCACGTAGGACTGTCGACTCCTGTGTGGTTTATTCCAAGGGACGGAGAGTTTTATCGTCTCGTATTTTCACTTGGACCCCAGCGTGCGTGGCATGATAGTTTTTCTGTAAAAATTGGCTATCTGGTAGGTTTATAGCTGTTTAGTGAAAGTTAACTGGCTTCTCAAGCTATCTGTGAACTTTCTATAAAGTTATTCAGCCCCTTTGACTGTGTTGAATATGGTTAGGACGAGGATAAAATTAGGTGAATTGATTGTGGGCTATTTAAATTGGATTTGAGCAACATTGATACGGTAATTTAAGATAGGTTAGGGTGACATTTAGGTTAAGTTAGGGTAACTAATGTTGGGCTAACCAAGTTAAGGTAAATTAGGTTAAGTTAGGTTAACTTCGGTTAAGTTAGGTTAACTTGGGTTACGCAAGGTTAAGTTAGGTTAACTTAGGTTACGCAAGGTTAACTTAGGTTACGTTAGGTTAACTTAGATTGGGTATCTGGTAACTAAGGATTAGTTAGGGTAACGTAGGTTAGGCTAAGTTAAGGTAGCTAAAATAAGGCTAAGATATGTTATTCCAGGTAATGGTACCTTAGAAATGGAGGTTATAGAAGCTCATATTCGCATAATTTCGGTAACAAGAAAAGTGTTAACTGCTACCTAGATTGGGTTAATTTATGAGGGGTCTTATCAACGAACCATTATTAGGTTCCTCTTCCAAAAGAAGGTGTCTACCCAGAGGAAACCCACCATCTCGTCGCCTCTTTTCCTAGCAACCAATCGGGATATGAGTATCGACAGTTCTAAATCGTTACTCCGCAGCCTCTCTCGTTCCACGTTGCTTACCCCGCATAGTTCCCGACTCTTCGGTGCGTATGCGGCACAGATTCAAATTTCGCGCCCAGGGCAACAGCAAGCGAACTGTCAGTGATAAAAGTGGCTCTGGCAAAAAGCATCGCGGAATGATCCACTCGCAAGGATTTGTATCGTGCGAAAGGTACAAGATACAAGACTGTCGATCCCTGGGGAAATTGACACACTTGTGTTGTTCGAACGCAGCGGGCGGGCAGGAGGAGGCTGGGCGCCAGCGGTGCTAGCGCAGCGTGGCGCCGGCAAAAATTCAACGCCGCTGCTGGCTTCAGCGCAGGATTCAGCGCGCTGCGCTGAAATATGCATGACAACGCGCTTAGGTGCTCCATTCCTCTGGGAGATTCCCTCGGGAAGTCTTCCCTTATCTGGGACCGGGCATCACTCCACCATACATAGTTCTACCTTCGCTAGACCTTCCCTAAAAGCGTCGTCTAGACTAGGGCTGGATACGTCCCCTGGCGTTACACTGTAAATTTGCAAGGTGGAACTCTAGGTCCTTTTGTTCCACCCATCGCTAAGACTAGTAAAAGAACAATGGAGCGAGTCACAAAACACGTAACCTAACTTAACCTTACTTAACCTAACTTAACCTTACTTAACCTAACTTAACCTTACTTAACCTAACTTAACCTTACTTAACCTTACTTAACCTAACTTAACCTTACTTAAACTAACTTAAACCTAACCTAACTTAACCTTACTTAACCTAACTTAGCTTTACTTAACTTAAACTTAAGCTTATGTTACGGTAGAACTTCTATTAAAATCCGCTTAGGCGGAAAAGGGCAACAAAGTAGACGCTGCAAAGTCAGCACTATATCCGAGCGAGTTGGAAGACGATTCAGGCTGAGTGGACGCAGAGAGTCCCGGACGTCCGACCAATCAACACCTATATTTGTCATTCACTGGGAGGCCAA
>Ga0058701_10000889_pt1 | contig 20456 bp, 18 predicted proteins | sample AgamicOrMae_FD_97039 | JGI IMG/M metagenome (GOLD analysis project Ga0058701, IMG submission 97039) | Agave microbial communities from Guanajuato, Mexico - Or.Ma.e | ecosystem: Host-associated > Plants > Phyllosphere > Phylloplane/Leaf | place: Guanajuato, Mexico | collected 2012-06-04
CTGAACAACACATCACGTTCAGAATACCTACCAAACTTCTTTCCCTCTCAACTAGAACTTTAAAGGAACCTTACCCTCGGGAAACAAGACATAAAATAATGCGTTCTGGAAGCGTCCAAACCGAATGGGTTGAAAAAACTGTCTAGCTTGATGAGTTTTGTACTCAGTGTGAGATGTGTTAACGGCTATAAAGAAAATGTGTGTAGCATGGGTGTGTTGCATGTGCATGTTGAGATGTTCCTCTCGACAAATGATGACAATTAAATGTGTCTCACTGCAAAGACACCTGTGTGCCGCTTACGCGATTTTCTACACACTTCTTACTCTATGGCAACACCTTGTGAAAGTTAGGAGGTGGTAGGCAATCGCAGTACAGACATGTGAGCATGGTTGCCTATCAACGCAAGAATCAGCTATGTCAAAAAATTAGCTTGTAAAGCTACTATTAGTCTGTTGATTCTCTTCCTAAAAATTGTGTGCTGTTCACAACTCATTGCAAATATTTAGGCATACGGCAGCCTTTGTTTTTAGAAAAAATGTACTTATGCGATAATATTGTGTTCTTATCACGCAACCTCGAATATTATCAAGATAGTTTCTGCCTTTTTTTCTGTGTTCAAAAGAAAATTATGATTTCGATTTTAACTACTCAAAGCCTGACGTCTTTTTAGAATATTTTCTTAAGTTCCATATCCCAATTTTGTCGGTAAACTTTTGAAATTCGCTTCTTTGCGAGCACCATTCAATTAAAATAAAGAATGTGGCCTCCTCAAAAGAAAAATTGAAATCAATGTCTTTTCACACAAAATAAAATGTGCTCTAAAATCATCGGATTTTCAGTTTATTTTTGAGAGAAGGGGGCATTTCCCCACAAATTTACAAAAAAAAAAATTGTTTTTATTATTTCTAATCGGATGCAGTTTTTTTTTAAATACTTAATAGGGTGTTTTGGTGGATAAGTTAGCGGTTTCGAAGGAATTTTAAATAGACTACTTTTCCGATATTTTCAGAGGCATTCGTACGAGTTTAAAGATGCAGAATGCGGCTCTGGCCCTGAAATTGGAACAGACTTGGGCGGCTTTCAAGGACATGCAGATGCATCACGCACCTGAAGCGTCTTCAGTTTGGTTTGCCTACGAGGCACGTTGAACCACTCTTTGACCGTCTCGCCCTCGCGACGCGACGCGATGATTGAAACGGTCAAAGACATGTATGAGAAATTTCTCGGGACGGTTTGTTCAAGGGTTGTGTGCTTTTCATTTCAGAAAAGAGATGGAAGGACTACAAAGCAATTTGAATTATCTGAGTAACAAATTGGGATCACAAGATGGGCAGGAATGGCGAGGTAAAAAGCGACGGTCATTGCGCTTTTGGCAATCACCCTTTTCTGCCTTGTTATGAAAAATTTGGAGAAGCGGCCAAATTTTTCATACAGCGCAGCAAAAAGTGGAACTGCTTTCGCCTGGAAATTGTAGTACACATTTTTTTTCCTTCTGTTCACTTGGGTAGTATGAAAAATTTGGAGCTCGAATTTCTCATACTTAACTTATGGGAAGAGGGAAAAATGGGAAAGCTTCTGCTTAGAGTTCGTTGACTGGCTTGTATCTAGAAGCAACACGACTCTCACTCTAGGCTATCTTAACTGCTGCTTCCATATCAAGTTCGAATATTTGAACAAGTAAAGAGAGCTTTGTAGGCCTAGCTTTGTCGGAAATGATATCGGATGGCTCAGCCGTCGTTACAAATCGCTGGCTTCTTTTATAAGTAGATGCAAGGGTAGATTATGATACCTAGCACCAGTTTTCTCAGCCGTAACATACATTTATCCTTATTCACTCGTACGAGTCACACCGCGGTGGCTTTCATTCTTACGAAACTACGACTTACCATACCGTACGACTCATAAACGACTTACCATACCTTAAAATCTACATCTTTTAAATGAAAGACGAAAAAATATCGACTCAACGCTGTTGGCTCTTCCAACTAAAATTATTAGCTATGTGTGCAAACGTAACGCCGTAAGGCGTAAATTGCTTTCTTGCCAATTTTAATTTAGGGGAACAACCCCTTTGTCCCAGAGGCAAAAGCCAATAAAACATTTGGTGGGACAAGTTAAAGCCACTAGTAATTTTGGCTCTTGGAGCCAAAAAGTTCGCGCCATTTTAACTCAAAAGTTTTGTCCGGGGAGCCATAGTTTTTGGCTTGAGAACCCTAAACGTTCTGTACCGGTATGCACGTCGATCGCACAGGACGTAGGTGTCCGCGATTCACCCCGTTGCACAATTCAAAAGGGGGCGTCAGAAAATCGAGGGAATCGACTAGATTACTGATGACACGAGGTTTATGTTTTCTGACATGCCTATTGACTTTTTCAGGAGATGAGCAGAGTCGTCACAGCCAACAAAATCAGCAAACAGCTCAGCCTTCCGGCACAGCCGAAAAGTACGACACAACTGCAGCTCCCCGGTACTCCGAGTCCGCTGAGTCAGAACGACCTACAGAGAATGCACGCCGACCAGTTGACATGTATTACGAAGACAAGTCTCGCAGCAGCGTTCAGCCCGATTACAGCCGAAACCAGTTCGCCGATTCTCAACAGTCTTACTCGGAAACCAAAACCGAACCGAGTTACGACAATTCGATGTACGGCAGACAAGGAGAAACTCATTACAGCAATCCTGAATCGCAGGAGTACGTGCCAAACGGCAAGGACTATCAGGCAACGGAGCCGCAGCACCAGCAGAGTGCAATTGAACAAAGTAGAGGCATTTATGAGACGCAGGGCAATGAGCCTAACCAGGGCTACCTAGATTCTCGGTACAGCTACGAAACCGATCAAGCGGGCGGTGGGTATCAACCGGATCAGCAGTACCAACATCCTTACTCTGAGCAGGGGTACCAACAGTCAGAGCAGGGTATGCAGGACCCTAACTTGGGCTACTCGGTCGGGGGTAACAGAGGGTATGAGCCAGAGGATATGGGCCAGAAGTACGAAAGTTCGGAGCAGCCGCGATCGCGGTATGACGACGAACAGTCGCGAGCCTATTACGGTCAAGAACGGTCAGCACCCATGCAAGAATCGGAAAGGAGAATGTCTCTAGCACCTGAACAACAACAACAACAGCTGCAGCAGCAACGTGCACCGCAACAACCCGCCTATTCAGCAGGGGGTAGTCGGGCTTCAGATACATCCAAACAATCTTATAAACGCGCTGAATCATAAACCACGAAACACTCAATAAGTTTTGCTGTTCATACTTTGAGCTGTGTTTAACTGTCCCCAAGGAGTTCATTTTTGTGTCGGGGTATTGTAAGGTCCGACCGCCGCCAACTAGACACTCTCCAACCAGCCGTTTCGTAAACTTCTCATATGAATATTTTCATATAAACCGTCATTTTTTTATTTTATTTTTTTGGTGCTCTACCCTTTTTTTTAAATCATTATATCATATTTATATCATTCGAATGTTTTACCCTTTTCGTTTATACTCTATTAATGAGTAAACATCAGTCTTTCTGGATTTCATGTCTTCGTCCTTCGACCCGCCATTTTGAATCGCTGTTATGGAGCTAGTTTGGCGGCTATCTGACCAACTGTGAGTAATGACCAGCGCCACTGGTCCATCTATTTCCAAACTTTTCATAAATTAATGTATTTTTTTTATTAATTGATCCAGTGACAAGCAATTTATGTGAATCCACTTGTAAGGTAGCCGCACTTACTGCAAATTGATATTTGTTAATACCGGTACAGTCCAGTCCTATACGCAGTAAGGTCCTAAATCAAAATCCATTTTATTTGCATCAAAGTACCTGTAGAAAGCGAGTTGAAGTTCTAAATTTGTAAAGTGTACATGCTGTAATATCACATCGCTTGCTAATAAACCGTGTTTTACGTGTCTAAGGTTCAATCGATGTTGAGATCGAGACGGGCGTGTACACGTTTTGATCCGAGTACTAGAACCACGCCATCATATTTTCTAAGGTTTGTGTTTTCATCCTCTCGCGTTCAATACCCTTCCCAAAGCCTGATACCGCTTCCCTCTTGAAGGCAGTACGGTAACTACCGGTATCGCCAAGAAGTGAGCGGTATTCAGGCCTTGGCGTCAGCCGAGCGGAGAGATAACAAAGCGACGCACAGGACAAATAGCCAAACCGACACGTTTGTTTGCCCTAAATCCTCATGATTAAATAAAAGGATGAAACAGAGCTGAACTCGAGAGGTAGAAGGGACACCATGAAAACTGAGAGAGAAGCAGTGTACCGTTTTTCAAAAATTTGATAACGAAGCGGCAGACGTGTATCTTCATAATAAGATCGGAGGGGCTTTCTGTACCCTAAATTCCTGGAAACAAGCCCAAGGAGGAACTCTTTCGGGGGTCCCATGACCCATGACCCATGAAACTAGCCATTCATATTACTTCCACTTTTTCTCCTTTTCCTCTCCTTTCCTCCCCCTCTCTTTTTGTATATTCGTCCCTTTTTGACCTCTTAAACTCCTTCTCCCTCTCAACGTTTTGGATAGAGCCCTGTAACTTTAGTAGAGAGGCGCTAATTAAACCCCCACCACTGGCACTTCCGCCATGTTGAGCACAGTTCGCCCGTAAGAAATACATTGTGCCGATCATGGCGGCTCCCATGGCAGAGACACCATTTGCGCCTCTCTACGAAGTTGTAGGGCTCTAGTTTTGTATACGTCCTGGAAATCTTGCATCGGCCGCTCCATCCTCTCATGGCCGCTCCATAGGGCTACATCCAGCCTTGTGAGATGGGGACGCTCACGTTTCAGTTGCGCTGAGGAATCATAATCGATATTTCTGAGATTTGCGTCGCTAAATAAGTATTCTGTTTTGTTTGTAGCAATACTTGTAAGTAAGTTGCTTGGCGAGTGATCTCCCTACGCTTCTTCGCTTGCTAGATGAAAGAGGAAAAGTGTGTCACGCCAAAAATACCGGTACAAATATTTCTACAGACCGCTTTTATACAATACATCGGTACTACTAGTGTGGCCTTGCATATAGCCAAAATATTCTTTTCGAAAAAAAGTGAATTATGCAGAATATAAAACGAATTTTGTCTGTACCGGTAACTAAAATGATACTGGTACGTACTTAAGTGCTTAGAAGGTTGGTGCATCATGTCGATTGATTTCCCTTACGATGACAATGAGCTTCAGAGCGCTTGAGACTATTGTCTTGCTGTTTGTGTCTGTACAAATTTCCAGAATTACAAAAATAAAATTTTTAGCTTTGCAAAAAAAAATGGCTTCTTTGTGGGGGGAAGTTAGAGACCGAATAATGAAAGCGCCTATTTTACTTTGCGCATACCCCCCCCCCAAGGCAAGATAAAGCAATATACTGTAGTGATCAACTAAACTCAGCTTTAAAATAACATTGACAACACTCATTTCCTTGTTCTGCATGCCGTGCAACGCCGACAAATAGGTGTACGGAGGACCTTGGCAAGTCATGAGTGAAACTTGGCGACACGAAGCCACGAGCCTCAGTTCAATCCTTTCCCGCAAGGTTTCAGCTAAGGTGCCATCTAAACGTTGGAAACTCGCTTGCTTTTGACTCCGGAAAAAAAGGAAAAAAAAACGAGGCTGTTGTAGCCAGGCCGCCGGTCGCAAATTTATCTGCGAACGAATATCCACGACCATAACAAATGATGTAATATAACTATGCGGTTAGGCGTGTAAGGCGTCTACATTTTTCAAATTTTGCTCATCTGCCCGTACTTCTAAACACTCAAATTCAAGAGAAAGGCAAATACTAAGCTTTTAAGAACTTCTTATCAAGTACAAAAAGAAAGAAAGAAAAAGGGAAAAAAGTGCTTAACATAGCCGCGTAAATGTCACTATCTCGAATGTATCCCATCTATGGATAAAATTGGCAAAAACGATATTGAAAATCTTCGGTAAAAATGCACAGTTATTAATTCAAAAGCTGCGCCAGCTACGAGTTTCTAGTCTATTCACTAGGTGGCGCTGGGACACCGCGAGTGCAAATAAAGCGGATATCTTTGTACGCACCCTTACTATCGCTGACTATTGCGTGTGTACGTACCGCTTGTGTTCCATGACTTCATTCAAAAGTGCTGGAGCTGGATTTTCCTGGAGCAGAATTAAGTTAGTGTAAGACATGTCATTCAAATAACCGCAGAAGTTTGCGAGACTGAAAAGATCAGAAGTTTTCTTCATTCAGTTTTAGACTCAAACGTGCTTTTGTTCTATCCATCAGGGTTATGTTTATCACCACCTCCACCCTATAGACAACGTCTGGAAAATCATCATCATGTTTGAAGCTGATGACGATGACTTGGATTTCGTTCCAGCGGCTGGGTAAGTGTATTTAATTTACTCTTTCTTGTAAATTTGACGTTGACACCCGTCGTTGTGTTCACGGCTCGTGGGGTTAAAGATCCTAGACACATGGAGGATGTGTTTCTTCTCGGATTTCCTCCATAATTCCCCCGCAGTCCCTCAGGAATTCTGTCGATTTGGAAGAGTTATTTACAAATGTGATTTTCTATCTTATGGGTTTGAAGCTAGTACCATCTTAACTGAACGATTGCCCCCGGTAATTCATGAACCTGTCATCCAAACTCCTCAATTGTTTTTATCACCTGTCTGGAATTTTCAAAGAATCTGTGATTTTCATGATTTCTGCATGTAGCAGCACCTGTCATCACATACTTGAAATCCATTTTCATGACATAGCATTGGGTCTTGCATAATGTTTTGACTCTTTCTGATAGATCTAAATTGGCATCAGTATTTGGTATGGAAAAGACTAAGGAGAATGGCAATCCCTCTCTTGTCTACACACCTCCTAAAAAGCCAAAGCCTGTTGAACCAGCTGCTGAGTCTCAACCAACAAATGCTGCAGGGAAACCGCAAGTGCCTACACCCAGATTCTCTGTCATTATTGCTGATATTGTCCACTCCTTCAAATTGTAAGTGAGAAGTATATGAAACTATCAAGCTAGAACATACCTAGTGTACGGAATGCTTATGAAGTCTCATGTCTTTTCAGGGAAGCTGGAGTGTACAGCGATCAGAGGAAAGTAGGAGCAGCTGTCTTGGGAAATGCCCAAGCACATGCATTCCAAGTCCTTCTATACAGAACCACCCCAACAGGGAAACAAGATTACATAGCCATAGCTAAAATAAATAGTGACTTCCGCTTCTTGGTAAGCTGCAGCCCATGTCTCTTGTCCTCAGGTGACTCATTAGAAAACTTTTCACTAATTTGATGTATTTGTTAACAGGTGCAACCAAAGCTGTATTGTAGTTTTTACGATGAAACTAAATTCTACTGGTCCCTTGTATTCAATACACCAGCCTCATGTATGCAGTTTGCTCGAGAGGTAATGAGGATTTTTATTGAGGAGATTCCTGAAAAACATCGTTTGAGTGATGCTGTTGCAAGTTTTGGACAAAATGAGCTTTTAATTCAATCGGAATCTTCAGAGTCATCAAAATAATTGTATCTTTTAAGCAGGATGTGTTGAAATTTGTGGTTGTTGTGACAGGTTGGTGCTGCACAGTTTCGGTCCATTTACGGGAAAGATGTAGTTTCGCAGCTTCTTGATGTAGGCGAAGAGGGAAAGATCGTCGGAAATACCATGCATCTCACGATCTCACAGCAGCCTTTTGATATAAACTCAATCTCGGTAAGTCGAAAGTCAGCCCTTTCTGTCTTTAATTACTTCATAACTGACCACCTTACATACTAAGTAAAGTATATGCACAGATATAGTTGAGCCAGGTTACTGGTTAGAAACGCACGCCCGTGCGAAGTCCCACGATTGAGCTTTAGAATTAAAGTCCCATATTTTCAGACAACTAAAGTCCCACATTTCCAGATCACAGAACTTTGGTTTTTTTAGCTTCTAGTCGGGGGAGTCAACAACAACCATGTGTCAATTGCTAGAGCGCACGATTTGGTTGTTGCTTACCGTATTTGTTGGAGACGAAATCTTTTAAATGTGAATGTTCCATCTAATGCTACAATCGGACAAACTCCCTCTCGTAGCTGTCACTCAAATCACCCACTGACTACGTAACAGTAGGTTTGTGGAATAAATGCGCTTTTTTTTTTTTTTACTATCGAGATCAGAAAGAAGTATGTGTCACTTTTCTTGTGCACTATTCCTTATAAGAGTTACTTGATCACCTCAGTATCCAATAAAATTGCATAACCAGAAGGGAAAAAGCCACTTTATTCCAGCTTGACGAAAAATAAGAAATGCGTTACTAGGAAGTTCACTTAACTAAAATTCGAGCTTTCACATTTATTTTTTTCCAGCCTTACACGCCCGCCGAAGCTACGGTCAAGGTTTCTATAACTCCTTCCTTGGCGAAGTGGTCCGAAGGGCTCGTGTCAGCAAGTCCTGGTTCCAAGTGGGCTATTTTCATTCCGTCATCTACTGTTTTGCCTTGGGCCTCAGAGGTATCCGAAACTCCTCTTGCTTTAGAAGTGATCGTCGAGAATATGGTGGAGACCGCCGCAGCCCCACTCCCGGTTGAACCTGAAAAAGTTGTCCCAAGGTAAGTGGACCGAAACGTTTAAAATAATCGCCTGATTTTCCCATTTTGATTACTAACCCTTATCATGACCCACTTTAAGTATCTGCTAATCAAACGAAAAATCTCCATTTGGTTTCCGGTACCAATCCATTACGTTCCATTGGGCAAAGCTGTTCCAGATTTGCTCTAAGTGAGCGAGTGTCAGAAACTTTTCCTGCATTGTTATTAGTAAAGCAATGACTGAAATTTGCCTAAACTTTATAAGTTCTACAGTTCCCTTACACCGGTTCCAATTTATTTATTTTTTTCTAACAGATCCAACTAAATTTATTTTTCACAAATAAAAAAAAAATATTTTCGTTCTCCATTTTATTTTATGTTATGACTAAATGTGTAGCAAAATTTATTTTTATTGACAAATAAAAATATTTAAGGAAAAAAAAACGAGCGCGCAGGCAATTGCCCTTTTTATGAAAATTCAGCTGCAGGGTGTCTACAAATCTGGAAAACCTGGAAAATTCTTGTTTCTGGAAAAATCGAAGAATTTTGTGTTATTGGATCAAAAGTCGAGGAATTTTCCTGGAAGCAATATAAAAATTATTGATTGATGTCTGAGCGAAATCTGAACTGTGCTGCTGATCTGATAGTGGTCAGGAAATTCTTGAATTTTCTCAGGGAAAAGATTGGGGGGGGGCAATCGCCTAGACACCCTGAGCTGGTCTCAGGACGCCGTCGAACAAAATTTCATGCCTATTTCATTTTTAAAACTAATCGTTTCAGGCATTTTATGACTAACTCATGTTTTTAATTTCATTTTTAGCGGTGAGGATAGTGTTCAAGCCAAGGGAGCATCTCTCACAGAATCTTTGTCCAACAACGTGTCCTCTTCCAAGGCTAGCCTGATCTCTCGGGTCGCCCGCATGGGGCAGCCAACATTACCCTTAAAAGGAGCCGTGTTTTCCAACCCGACAGACAGCGAGGATACGGAGGTAGGGCCAGGCCTGATTTGAGTGAGCTTTGCTCCTCAAATGCGAGCACGTATGTGGAGCACGAGTGCCAGAAAATGACTTGTAAAACTGCATATGATTTCAGGAAGAAACGTCTAGTGTTATCTCCAGCAGCACCATAAAATCGGCTACGAAGCCGAAGTTCAGCAAAGGGCGATCCACTGGTCGGCACGGAAGTTCTGAGTCGGATTATGGCTCGAAACCAGTCGCAGCTGCACCAGTTACGAGCACCATTTGGAGACCCGCCACAGTGATGGTTAGTGTATTCAAAAAAAAGGCGGACTATCAGCCGGAAACCGCCTAGACGCATATCGAGCTCACGGTTAGTGTTCATGAATTACCATAAAATAACCGTCTTTTCTAGAGTTCGGACAATAAGTTGGTTCAGTACATGTCGGGAGATGGGCAAATGGTGACTATGCCTGTCAACTCCGCACAATATCAGCTGCTCGCCAGCACGCCTGTCACTTCGCCGTCTGAGCCACTCTCCATGTTCATTTCTGAGGCACGGATTCAGAATACGGAGATGAGAATGAACATGACTAGAATCATCGACAAAATCGACACCTTAGCCACTAAGGTTGGTTCCTGCTTCGTATTTCAAACCTCTCATTTTAGGTACCTGTTAAGTAGCTGCAATTTGGATGGTGGCATTGTCTACTACTTGTTCCACCTTTCACCGCTTAGCCGAGTGGAGCTGTTATCTCATTAGACGCTTAACGTATGCGGTTTATGTCGATAATCCCACAAGGCATTAAAAGGTTAATTCAGGGTCGAAGTGGTACGATGTGCAACCTATAACATTTTGAGTATGAATTCTTGGTAGAAAGTATTTTCAAGGAGATTGTTTTGATTGTTGGCGTATGGCGATGTTGGGTGATAGGTGGAGGGTATTTCCGTTGGGGGTGGGAGTCAGGCTGGCGCTCCAGCGCCGCCGCCGACGCCGTCCGCCGCGATGGACGCCGGAACTCTGCTCAGCAGCATCGAGAAGCTCGTAAGGGACAACCAGACCCTGGCGGCGGAGGTAGCAGAGAAGAATCAAAAATTGAACGAGCTCAACGAACGAGTCTACGCGCTAGTCAACGCCAACGCAAAGTTAGTATGCTTACTGAATATTTCATCGTAAATTACGCTGCTCACACTATACCCCTGCTGGAGCACCGGTACGAAAACGTGAACTTAATCTAGCGTAGTAGACCGAGTAGTGACGCTATCCCCGTAAGAGCGGCATTGCCCTTGCGCAAATTTGAAACGGGAGAACCAAGAAACCGGCAATTCGCCGGAAAATTGCGAGACCTGGTGAAAAACTTAAATAGCCCGAAATTTTGCAAAAATGAGAAAAATACCAGAATCGTGCAAAAACAATGAAAATCCTGTACTTCAATCAATCATTACATTATTTTTTAAGAAATAATATTGCAAAGTTTGCATTATCATTTTTTTCTGTCATGTCCTGAACCACTCTAATTTTTATTAATTGAAAAGCGGCTGGCGTGAGTACGGTAATTTTATTTGGAGAGATTGCCTTCTGAAAAGCCTTTTTTTTTTCAGTATTTTGGAGCAAAATAAGAACCTGCTGGATGAAAAACAAAAAACAACGGAATCAGCTGACGCGGTGATCGTCTACAAACAGCAAATTGAGACTTTAGAAAAAGACAAGGCAGCCTTTGCCGAGAAGGCGGAAGATCTGGAAACTCGTTTGGCTTCGCTTGAGGTATGAGACAATTATATCAGTTTTAAAGTCCTTCCCGTCGGTCAAGTCTCTCACCGTTCGTTTTTATTTTAGGAATTGAACTCCCGGCTGGAGACGACCAAAGAATCCGAATTGAGTTCCAAGGATTCCGAACTGAGTGCGAAGGACAGTGAACTTAGCGCAAAAGTTTCGGAGCTAAGCCTGAAGGACGCTGAACTGGGCACCAAGGACGCTGAACTAGAGGAACTTCGGGCCTCTTTGGCTGCAAAGGAGGCTGAACTGAAAGCAACGCTGGCTGAACTGGAATCTCTTCGGAACGCCACTCCACTAAGTGACGTAAAGTTAAAAGGTAAATTTCCTTTTTTCTCATTTATTTGAAGTGGATGAAGTTTATGGTAAAAAGTACAGGTAGAATCGAAGAACAGGTAAGCCAGAAATCGAGTAACTACCTTGCGTTGTGGAACCGTTTAGGATACATTGTTTAAAACGGGAGAATTTAAGCCCGGTATTGGGAAAGAGGCGCAAACGTATAAAAAAAATGGCTGCTATACACAGGAGCGGTCGCCATTTTTTTTTAAGCCACTGAGTATATCTGTCTCTATCGCACTCACAGGTATTCGTATCTTCTCGCCGACCAATAGGAGACTCGTTCACCGCTTGCGCCTCTTTACCAATACAGGGCTTTAGGGAGAATGAGCTTCAGAGTTCGTGGAATCTTATGACAATGGCTATTTCGAGGACGCAACTGTTCACAGGCGGGTAATCTTGTAAAATTTCTCGTAAATTGATTTGTACAATTTTCAGATGCTGTCACGCGAGCTGATCGTTTTGAAGCTGATAACGCGGAACTGAAAGAGTTAGTTACTAGTCTTTCGACAAACATCAACGAACTGGAAGCTGCCAACGCTGCATTGCTAGTGTCCCAAGAAGAGATAAAGACTGATTTTGCATCTCAGACGAAAAAATACGAGGTGTGTACCGCAGGGTGTGTTGTGCACCCTTTTTTTCTTTTTCTTTTTTTTTTTAGCCAGTCTTTAGAGCTCTTGCGCACTATAGTCCACATCCTATGGTTCTTACTTTGTTATTTTTAGTGTTGAGCCCCTGAAACATTTGGGAATGGTTCCCGGCGGGAAATTCAAATCGAACCTAAACAAGTGTGTGTGGAAAGGAATAGTTTTTTCTTTACTTTCTCTTGATAAAGTCGAGTTAGTTTTGTGATTTCGTTGCGATTTCGTATTTGAACAATATTCTTCAGTAAATACTCTTGGTTTGCAGGAGACAATCGCGCAAATAAAGTCACGTCTCGAGAATGTGCCCAAAGAAGGAGTAAGTAAACAAAGCTGAACTTCAAACGTTGCACATATTGCATCTTCGAACTTTCAACCTAAATCTTGGTGCTTTTGGTTTCAGTGTGACTACGACGCAGTTGTTATGGACTTGAAAGTTCTGATGAATAAGGTTTACCGGAAAATCTCTCAGTACTTTGAAGGAAATAATAATGTTAGTAGTACTTTGGTCCGACAGACTGTCGCCATTGTACTTAAGGTAAAGTATTTCCTAAGGCTGTGCGGGAAGCTCGCTTACTGGGCTTGAGCGGGATTCGTAAACTTATTTTACTTACTTGTGTGTTTTAGGCTGAAGTAACGCAGTACGTTGATGATCTTCTCTCCAAGAAAAATCGCTCAGCGGTGAAAAGTGACGGTGAGTATTGGACAAGTTGAAGATAATCTTGGCTTCTGGAACAGAGCCGAAAGTCAGAGACCGGTGTCGTCATTTTTAAGCATTTTTCGATCACTTAAGGAAAAATTCTCTATAACAAAAATATTATCTGGTATGGGTGGGCCGATGCCTGCTTTGTTTCCATCCTTGCTTTGATTTTGAACCGAACTGGGTTTAGTTTTTACTACGGATAGGTTTTAACGTAGACCCATCAATGGTCGTGTCAGTGAAAAACTATCGCCGAGTCCTTTCGTTTGTTGGGGCTAGAGCCTCATCAGGAGAGGCGGGCTAACTCGTCACGTGATTATTCTGCCCAACCAATCAGGAGTAACTTCACTCGGTTTCGTTGAAAGGTCGCTCGTGATTGGATCGGGCACTTAAAAATTCACCTGATGAGTGTGCGCCTCTCTCCCCATGAGGCTCTCAAGGCCACTGACTGATCCATCTTGAAAGCGAACAAATATCTCCCGTTAAACCTTCTTACAGTCAGTGTTATTGAAATTCTATGTTTGGCTTGAAATGAAAATGTCGTTAGTTGGTAATCCCGTGCGGGCCGCGTCTCCAGTTGTGAAAGAGCCTGCTGCTCCTGCGACGAAATCGCCGGAGATCAAGGATACTGCTAGCGGCGTGCCGCAACCTCAGCCTTCTGCTCAGCCTAAGGCAGTTCCGGTAAACGCTGAGCCCAAAGAGAGCGTCCGTCCGCAGAGTGAAGTGAGTTTTCTTTTCGCTGTATCATCCACCCGTCGCTTGCATTGCCCAAGCAGTGCCAAGCAGTACCGGAAGCTTTTTTCTTCTTTTTCAGTTTTGGCGATCGGAGCCGCCCCCAGTGCCAGAGTTCGAAGAAGAAGAAAATGATGACGAATGGCTCACGATGAGAGATTAAGCGCTCAATCATGCTCTACTGCTTTCCAAATCTGATAAGAGCTAGTTTAATTGTTCCTGCCCAAATATTTTATCATGTGATTGATAATGCGCTCGTTGTTCCTGATTGCCAGAGTGCAAAGAAATATTATTTTTTCTATCGAATGTTTTGCGAAGATTTGTATCGTACAATTTCTATTGATAGTTACTATGACGCGACTGATGTTCTTTAAGTTGAAATACATTAACATGATTTTCTACGACATGGTTTTTATTATTCTGTATACTCTTCAATTATTGATACATTTTTCACACAAATTCTAGTCTGTTGTAGTCTCCTTTCATTTTTTTTTTATTCGTGGATTTTTCTACTCGCATTCTGTAATCTAATGACTGAATGGAATACAATCCTGGGGTTCACGTGTGCGGCGCATTCAAAATTTGCGCGAAATATCGTTGAGTGGAGATTGGTTACATATGCGCACAGATAGTTTCGTGCACATAAGATCAAGACGACATCTCGGCCTAACCGTTCGTTTGTTTCTGGCATTTTTCTCGGCCCAACAGCACACAAAGAAGAAGAACAAAAACACTACTTTATCCGCCCACTAGAGTGCGCCACTGGTCTCTTTCAGGTTCCGAATTTACGGTCCACGTTTTCTTTAAGGTCAGTTCTGTTTTTATGTTCAAATTTCGCTTCAACATCAAGTTTAACTCGGAGTTTCAATTTCACCAGTACCATTTTTAAATCGTGTGCTGTATTTCGCTGGGTGATTAAGATATTTGGTCGTCCTGAAATTGTTGTGATCAAGGTTAGGATCGCCGCTCACCGCAGGCTAACGCCATATGCGCGTGGTAGAAACACGTTGCAACACTTGTGATCGCCGAGTAGTCCGTAACGGCAATCATCTGTATTCATATTTCATCTTCTAGTGCGTTCAATCTATATATCAATTTTCTATAGACCCTAATAAGTGTTTGTTTTGCCGCACCTCTTGGTATGGCGGCCTATGTACGTCACTGTCCATGTGGGCTTACGTTGCTGTATTACGCGGCTATTTTGGCCCTATATACACCTACTATTGTATTATGCAGAAAACCTTTCTGGTCAATTGACCTAGAAACTGCCTGTGTCACTCTATCAAAGAGGCTTGCTTGTTGGCTGGGCGTTAGTATTCATATCTTCTTGTCAACATTTGGTTCATCAACTTACAGAAAGTTCTTTAATTTATAGTAATTGTCATTCTGTTTTCTCTTCCTGTGCGGTGTATTACATTGGTCCTCTCTGACTCTGCCTTAGTTATGTTCTTATTAGGATGTTAACTACTATGGTTTTGTGATTGCAGTTAAGTTAAAATGCAGATATTTGTTAAAACCCTAACGGGTAAGACAATTACCCTTGAGGTAGAGCCCTCTGACTCTGTGGAAAATGTCAAGGCCAAAATCCAAGATAAGGAAGGCATCCCACCAGATCAGCAACGTCTCATCTTTGCTGGCAAGCAGTTAGAAGATGGACGAACACTTTCAGACTACAACATTCAGAAAGGTAATTTGAATAATTCTCAATTAGTACGTCATAAATTTTTCAGCTTTTTTTTTCTTAATGAAATAAGTTTGTAGTGATCCCCTCTTTACTGATAGATAGAAATCATTAATCTAGTTAGTTGGATGATCTGTTTTCAGAGATTGCACATTTTCAACAAGAAATTGTTCAGAATAAACATTATTCATCTGAGTCATCCTGACATTTATATGTGATAAATATCACTTCATCATCACCCTGTTATTTCCTATGACTTAGTCTTGTCTTCATCACTTTTGATTGAGACAGTTTTTGTTTTGCGTTTATTACAGTTTCATCGAGGTTTAATAATTCTCTGTAAAAGTACTCTTTATTAGTACCAACAGTATGCATTCATTATCTCTAGTAAAACTGGCCAGAAACATTAAATTAAGTTTCTCCAGTTGCTGATGTTGAAACTATTGCTGCAAGGTTTGAGTAGTGATTTTGTCATTAATGGCCACATAGTTTTTGCACTTGAATTAAACAGCCATGAATGATGTTATACTTGATTACTGCCTCCAATTCAAAAGTTATTGCATTAACTCAATGCAAAATTGTCAAGCCCTTAGTTCAAGATAACCATTTTTTGTGTAATGGAATGATACAGCTTTTTGTTGAGAATTCATTTCATTCATAAACTCCTTACTAATTCCACTAGCTGCATCCTCAAGAGGATGTTAATTAAAGCCCTGTCCATGTGCTGGTTTTCCATTGCATGTGCAATTTTAAACATAGAACTAAACTGTGGAGTGTCAAATTGAGTTGGCTTGTTATACCATTTCAAAGTGTTGAAACTCACTATTTTTCCATGCTTTCCCTTTATTTTCGTCTTTTTTTTTTGTGCTGATATGATGTCACATTCTGTGTTTAGAATCTTTGTCAGCAACGACTGGGCCACAGACCAGGGTTGCCACAAGATCTGGAAATCCTGAAATGTCCAAGATTAATAAGGTTGTAAGGGAAAAACCTCATCCAAGTGTAAATGTCAGGAAATGAAGAAACAAATCCTTTTTTGTAATTGGGAATGGCAATAATTGACCAATTAAAAATACTGGGGATATTTGAAAAAAAGGGTCAGGGAAGTTGGCAAAATGTCTGTTGAAAGTTGGAGATTTGTGGCATCCCTGTGAATCCCTGTCCAGAGTATGACTGGTATATATCTTTGGAATTTTGGGTACTTGTGAAAACTTGAATTAATTCCAAACTAAAATGAACTTCTTTTTTCAGAGTCCACCCTTCATCTGGTCCTTCGTCTGCGAGGTGGTGTTATCGAACCTACTCTTCGAATTCTAGCCCAGAAGTACAACTGCGACAAGATGATCTGCCGCAAATGTTACGCCCGACTTCACCCAAGAGCAACAAACTGCCGCAAGAAGAAGTGTGGCCACACAAACAACTTGCGCCCCAAGAAGAAGCTGAAGTAGATTAAACGTGACATTATCCTTATTCTATGTTTTTTTTGAAAAGAGATATGTTGGATGTTTACGGCCATCAAAATTGTCAGACGATCGGACGCAATAAAGCATTGGTTTTTGTCGGCTGAATAAGTCTGTTTATTGCAGATACCTACACAATATCTGAAAAGTTATTTGCAGATCTGCTTCGTTTGTTCCTCTGCGCCCTATTGACTGATGTTTTACTAGCTACAAACTCGTCTATACTCGATTCCAATTTTTGTGATCCGTGAAAATATCGAAGGATAGTATCAACCTGGTTTTTTGTACAACGGAGATCAGAAGTCGTACCCCTCTTCGTAGGGACTTAAATTGGACATACGACATTTGGTCTTGCTTTTACTTTACATCCAAGAACGGAGAAAATGAGGGTATGGAGAATGGGGCTTAAACTCTGATAAAATGAAGGTTTGGCTAAATATTACAAAAATACGTTTGGTAAATTGGCGCATGAGAGGAATACATGCCTCTCATGTTTGGCGTTACCTGAAAATTTACATTTGAAGGCGTTTCAGGTCAAATTTCCCGGTTCATAGTGAGGTCTTTTATACAACCGTATTTCATAGCGGGTGTGCCATGTTGCGAACGAAAAATCCCAAAGCAGATGCTAGACGGTTCGTTTGCAAACAGGTATTTTGGGGTTGCCTCCACGTCGCGCACCCGCTTGTCGCGGGAAGTTCACTTGAGTAGAAACTCCAATTAAAATTTATTTTTGTGATGGGTTTTAAATGATAGTCGCCAATTTCATTGCAACAGAATTGATGTGCGTTTGCGTTCGGCCAAGTGCAGCTACGAGGAAATCTTATTCCAATTTATTATTCCTGAAACGCGATGAAATCGTATTAATCCATCCATTAAACTGCCTTTTTTCATGTATTTTTTAACTCGCACTAGTAATGCCTTCTAATATCTTTGCTTCGAACAATGAAATTCCGAAACCGACTCTACTACGAGTTTGAAGCTGTATAGAACCAGCTTTGAAAAGCCCGCCAGGAAGCAGGATGGCATTTTTGTGACGTCATATTTGATTACCACAAGGCGGTAAGGTCAGGTGAGTTACGTTCTTTTCTGAGTGGCAGTGGTCCGGGGACAGCAAGAAAAATACTTGAAAAGTTTCTTTTTGATACATTTTATTTGATGGCTACAATGTTGTCTCTTTCAAGAAACGTCCACCGGAGTCTTTACGCCGTTTCGGCAAGAATACTTGAAACAAACAGTTACCAGGTAATTCGCGATCATAACCAAACATTCCTCTTAGTGAAAGAAAAGTGCAGGCCGGAGACCCCCAATTTTATCCTCTACCGATACTATTTTTGTCAACCTGTAATTTACGTTTGCTCTAGTTTCTGTCAGTGTTCTCTGATAAAAAGTACTTTAATGGTCGAGTTCTTATACTGAATATATAGCAGACAATCTGTGCTAGCCAAGGAGCTTTCCTGCAAGCAAGGAGTGTCTAGTCGACCTCGACAGCGGGTGCAGGTAGCGACGTGTGGAGGTTACACAGGTGTTAACTGTGTTTGAAGTTTTCTAAATTTTTCAGCTGGTTGACAGAGTCAACGGGAACTAATTGGATATTTGATGCTGTTGTTAATCTGTCAAATCCTTATTCTGTTTATGTGCACTGAAATAATTAGATATACAAGTTCAACAATTTCCTTTTCTAATTGTTGGGTTATTGTGATCATTTGCTTTGGTTTGTCAAATACCGATAACCCTATTTTTTTATAACCTTAATGTTCAGCTTCCTAATGGCAATGAGATAGTTCTACCTATGTTGCTACCCACCCCAACGCCTTTTGGGAACAATCTTCATAAATCCTGACAGTGCCCTTTGATTATTTTTATGGTGTATTAACACTTTAAATCTTGACACCAAATACAATGATTAGAAAATTGAAGAAAATAATCAAAAAAAATATTCAACCCCATTTTTTCCCCTCTTTTACATTTATAAGAAAAGAGTGCAGAATGCTGAAAGACAAGGGCTCTTTAATTCTTGGTTTTGAACTTGAAGAAAAGAATGTCAGATGTTAACAGGATGATTTATCAGCAATACAGTCATGGCTTACCAAGAGAAAGAGGGAAAAGTCTATTTTACTGCTAAAATCTAATGAATAACCACCCTCAGTTAAAACATTGCAGCCCAGGGTGATTGACTTATTCAGGTGGAATGAAAGGTCTTATTATTTGTAACAATGTGGTGAGCTTGAAGCAATTATAAAGTCAGACCAGTGCAGATCTTTTTGGAATTTTTTTCTCTTTTTCTTTTTTTTATGCATGCTTATATGCTTGATCAAGATAAGTAAACATTGGTTGTAAGTCTAAACATGTCGTTACTCGCGTGTAAACTTCCAGCTGTCATCGAAAAGTAATTTAAATAAATAAAGGAAAGAAAAAAATTAAAGTTAATGTTTTCAAGCTCTAAAATTATTTAATAACTTTTATCTTCCTTCAAAAATAGCGTAACCCGAACCCTTCGCATAGGACTGTGTCGCTTAAAAAAAAAAGAAAGAAGAAGAAAAAGAAACTTTAAGAAAAAGTTACCAATCATTTTTTTAATTATGCCTAGATTAATGAATATGTCTTGAGGCAGAAATCTTTCTTTGAAATTTTACCGATTCTTTAATATGGTCTGTGTGTCTTCTTAATATTGCTTGATAAGCATGCACAAGCAAGTCATAACAACAACAATTTTACGGGCGGTTACGAAGTACCTTTTGAGCGCAGAGATGATAAGACAAGGACAAGGTCACAGATTCCCTAGCGCTACTTTGTAAATACGCGACCTTTTTCGTAATCAACTCGACGAAGCGCTGAGACCGTAGGTTTAAAAGTTGTTAGGACAGCAAATTCATTTGTCCACCTCAGCCCAGTTACTTATTAGGTTTTATATTTCGGAAGGTTCCGCCTTTGGTTTTCGATTTTATTCCGTAATTTTCTGTTATCATTATTATTTTTTAATCAAACGAAACTGAAAAAAATGATACCTTATTTAACTGAGACTCGATTCACGTAGACGAGACTATTCTTGTGTAAATTATACTGAAGTTTGTCAAAAAAAAAGTAAAATAATTTTTGAAAAAAAAGGCTTTTCCATTTTTAAGGTTTGTTAGCTGCGATACGGCTGTTTGGTGTTATTAGAATGGAATGTGTGATGTGAAGTACAGCAAGGATGTAGGCAACTAGGAAAGAACGCTTTCAAGTACAGCTTAGGAATTCTAAACAAATGCTTTCTTCCTCACTATTTGTTCGCGTTTTATTTTATTTTTCTATTTTATCTTGTTTTTAATTAATTTTATTGAATTTAACTTTAGGATGTCAATTTAAATTTGACGACGGTTACCTAGCCTTTTGTGTACTTCTCCTTCAAAAAATAAAATACTTTTTTATAGTCGTTTATTCCATTGTGGTCCAGCTTTCAAGCATCTAATGATAGATTTGAAGGATAGTGAAATTTATTTTGCTCTTCCAAACGCGCAGAAACTCGTGCCAACATAACCACCGGTGACTGTTTCCGTTTTTCTTTTTTTTTTCGGATATTGCCCTGCTTGTGTTACGATTTTACTTGGATTTTTTTAATTCCCTTCTGGCACGGATACCGTCATCGAGTCAATAACCGAAATCA
>Ga0058701_10000890_pt1 | contig 20437 bp, 5 predicted proteins | sample AgamicOrMae_FD_97039 | JGI IMG/M metagenome (GOLD analysis project Ga0058701, IMG submission 97039) | Agave microbial communities from Guanajuato, Mexico - Or.Ma.e | ecosystem: Host-associated > Plants > Phyllosphere > Phylloplane/Leaf | place: Guanajuato, Mexico | collected 2012-06-04
AAAAATAGGGGATAAAATCTGTTTTTTTTTGTATTCTTAATATTTATTTATTTTTTTAGTTTCCTTTACCAATGTTTCTGTATAATCACTTGTAAGATAAACATAGCCATCATAAATTTCAATCATGCTGATAATTCAGACTCTCTTCCGGTATACCCACAGTTAACCGCGGGATGGACAGCCAATAAATCATTCATTCGGAGAGAAAATATTAAAATAGGCGTTTCCTTTTGTCTTCCTTTTTGCAGTACAGCTATACGATTCTTTTCGTTTCTAGTGCCCTGCGTCCTGATTGGCCTTTGAAAAATGTAGACGATATGGCGTAAAAAGCGAAGGGAGAGCAGGAAAGTCCGTTCAGGCTTCACGTGAAGCAAAGTGAAGAATTGAGGTATTTGCATTATAGTTTACAAAGTTTAGGTGAAATTACTTGTATAGGAGACTTCATTAAAGAGATCCTGACAAATCTGTTGCATGTTGCATGAACATCATCCGTGAAAACTCATCTCAAAAATCCTTTTCCGTTATGTCTTGGAAATTATGCTTTCCATGAATCCATACAAAGAAAAAAAGGTTTGGTATTGTGAGAAACATGTCAAAGATGCTTCGAACTTCCAGACTTTCTAATGATAAAATACTCGGAAATATTTCTGTTTTCACAAATCTAAAATATATAATTACGGTTCCCTTTTTGATTATGCAGATCAGTATGGGTTTCGATTTTTGCTTCTTAAGAACTTTTCTCTTACGTAAAAATGCGTGACTACTTAAACGAAAAGTTTTCCCCAAAGCATTAAATTTTTAAGAATGCTAGTGGGAAGGGGAAGGGGTGATGTAAAGGAAGCTAAATGCCTTTAATTCCCACATCCTGTAGTCTTGGCATCCTCCAGGCAATTAAGAGACGTACTTAACCAGAGATGCATACAAGTAGCATAGACGTACTTATACTGGCTATTCAAATTAGCCGTGTCAGTGACGTCATTGACTTGGAGTTTCGAAAGCGCTTCGTTTTCAGAGATGCATTTTCACTACATGGAGCTGACACTTCCCAAGTGCCTTTATCCGCCCGTTCAAACCTCGCGCCACAAACTCATTCAACCAATCATGCCCACTTTTCAGCGGTCTTCAAGTTGTTTACCGACGGTAAAGGGACTGGGTCCCCCAATTTTGTTCTCCAAACAAATTGTAAACACCGTCGAAAACAAGAGTTATCCAAGCATCTGAATTCATAGATTTGGCTGTAGGATTTTCATAAAATTGGCGAATATTATTATGCGGTTTACGAACTGTGCGGAAATGTTAAAGAAAGAAATAGAAAGTCTAATTCAACATAACCTAATCAATCCTAACAATATTTAATCTGGCCTACCCGCCACGGACCATTTTTAGAATCAGCACGGGTAAATGAATTGATCTCAATAAACAGACTTTTGAATGATTGTGATCGATATTTTTGCTCATCCTTCGCAGACTTTACAGCGAATAATTACTTCATGGAATCCGTATTCAGGAATAAAATAGAGAAGGGTTTGCGTTAAAAAACTGATAAACAAGATTTGTAATCTGAGTAGAACTTGAGGAGTTTTTACGGTAGTCCGGTTTTGAAGAACCCCTTCCAGCCGGAGACTCGATCCTGCAGATAAATCAACTAGAACAAGCAAAGCGTCTCACTAGATGAACGACTGTACGTGTTCCGGCAGGTTGCGAAGGTCCTTGCAAAGGACTCGCAGAGGAACCATTGTTTAAACACATCGAAGAATTTAGGATGATTTATCCTTCCTCCTTAGCTGAATATCCTCGGTGCTCAAACTAACCTTATATGACTTGTGGACCAAGATGACCACGCTAAAAGCTACAAGTTGTCTTTACTGAAGTAAAAGAGGACCTGCACGTTCATTTTTCCATCTTAGTCACATGTCCTTGGTGCTCAAACCGTCTTAGATTCTTTCAATAAGACTTTCTATGCTAAAACAATAATAACTATCTGCTGTGTAGAAGACGAGAAGAGGGTCTTTTCATCTGAAGTATGCTTTTGTGCGCGAACTGACATTCGGCAAGGGCATTCAGTAAGCTTGAAACAAGAAATTTTCACTGATTGCGGGTGGAAAGTTCTTAAGGAGCCCTCATCCTGTTCAGTTGTTTAAATTCTCGTGAGAAGAAGTCCCTTTGGGCGCGGAGGTTCTAAACTGACCGACCAGTCAACATCCTGATTTGTCAATAAAATAAAGACACCAATTCAGAAAGAGGGGCAAAGAGAAACATTGATAGAGGTGGGTCACTCTTCTGCCACTTGTTCTCCCCTTTTTCCTTCGTCTCCCCTTCGTCTCTCCTGCGTCTCCCCGGCCCTCCAATTTCAAACTAACTGCATGGCTCCTTTCAATCATGGACGATTTCGTCAAGTGTATAAATGCTAGTCTCTTCGAAGAAGGCCGGAAGTATGGTCACCCGCGCTGTTGAATCCATATTTTAACGTACAGTAAGATTTATTTATCTCTGACTGGCAAGGCAACTTTTCGTTAGCTTAGAGTTCTCTACCTAAACTTGAGTTTATACTAGTAGTCGTGATATAGATATGCATAAAATCTTATCCAAAGTCAAGAAGCGTAACTACTGTAGAGTCTGTATTGACTTTTTATGTAAGGTGCGGAAGAGATTGGTATCAATATCTGTTCTATTTATGATTATTCATCTTGCTTTTATATGATCTTTGATTTTCACGTCGACATAAAAATGGAATCGAGATTATTATAAATATTTTTTTAATTTAAAAAAAATAACACATATATGAAATATTCATCTCTGAAACTATGGAATATCGTTTTCCTTATTATTCATTATAAATGTCGTTGTTAAAAGACCACGTGCCGAAGCAAAACTTATCTCTCCAATGCACAAAGTACGCCTATTTTTTGCGATTTTTTTTCATGAGATTATTTATTACGGTCGAAGTTCTTTCGTATTGTGTAAATTACAAACAAAATAATTTGATAATATTGTTTTGTCATTAGGACTAAATAGATTATTTTTAAAGTCCAATGGATTTTGACCTTTCACAACTTGCTGGCTTTTATTTTTTTTTTATCGACATTTTATGAGTGTCATCGTCTTGAAGTAATTGAACTTGTGCCGGAGCAGAGGAGGGGGAGAGGGAAAGGTTCCCGTCTTGGCTCGTGTCGGCCTTATTCTGGAAGACGTTCTGGTTGAAGGAACTATACTCTTGGGAGAAAAAAAGCCGTTACGATTGTGTCTTTTAGAAGGGAAGAGGATTTCTTCGAATTCAGACCAACGATTTTTGTTTCGCTCGCAGCCCGGTTCATTCACTTCTGATTGATACTTGCGAACTTGGTTGAAAGTTGCGCCCCTTTCATATTGGCATTAAGGATTGACTTTCTTCTTCGTAGCCCATTGGACGGAAAGAAAACTTTGCAGGAAAAAAAGGGTTCGTTGTGTTGTGTTAGGCTGTATTAGCATTGTGATGATTGGTGAAGTGCATCTACATTGCTCATTGTAAAGTCCCATGAGAGAATCTCGACCTCTTCTTTTCCAACCTATTCTTTAAATTACGAGGATTCTGGACGCGTAGGTTGTAGCGAAATACAATTAGCGCACAGATTAAGCTAGCAAGTATAAATTAGGTTACGTGTCTTGTGCCTCAATGCGCAACCTTTCGCTCGGCTGCCCGCAAGCCTGATTCCGCTCATTCTCGGTGGCAGAACTGCCGAAAAGTAAGCGGAATCAGACTTTACCACCGGTTGGCTATTGAACCGAGGTTAAGTTAGGTTAGGTTACAAGCCTTATGCCTCCATCCACTATCGCTCCGCGCAGCTTGGTGACGATTGGTCAAAGCAATAGAAATGGAAAATGTCACTTAAGTTTACGTTCAGTTTCCTGCACAGTAAAAACGAACCCCTCTTCTAGGCAGTCCCTAGTACTTGTTTTAGTTAGGAACGTAAATCAGGGAAAGTTGTCATTTTGGTCATTTTTTGAGATACCCCAATAAATAAACATGTCAATTGAGAGCTCTCGTCGAGAGTTCTCCGTTGATATGGTTATTCATATCTTTGAAAATAACCAAAATTACGCTGTCCGCCTTTTTAAACTTCATTTCCAAAACAGGTATGGGACAACTTAAAACAGGGATTAATTTTTTGCTGTGTTCCATCCAGCGCAAAAGCCGTGGCGTTTGGGCAAGAATTAAGGATGTTACACAGCGGCGACAAAATGAAAATAATGAAAAGCTGAAATCCATATAGTTGGTAGCTATCATACATCCTCACCTAGCTGTAAAATTAAAACAAGTTTCACCATCTAGTTTCCGAGTTTGAGCTTGTAAAAAGTGACAAAAAATACTCGGATATATACTGAGACCTCATAAATGAAAGTGCATAATCGAGAAATTTCGCTATACCTAGCGAAAACAAGAGAGTAAAAAAAAATTACTTTCAGTTTAAACACCATTACAAAACTTTTGAGCCCAAAAAACTAAAACTTCGCTGTTTAGTTTAAGAGAAATTCGAGGAAAACCTCAAAAGAATACGCATTTTTCTTGGAAAATGAGTCAAATCAGCCACTGTGGATTTTTTTTTAAATTCGAAATCAACTAATGTTATGTTAGATAAATGTTTGACCCGTATGTTAGTCTTGTCTCAAAGAGATTCTAACAAAGCTCTAGATTACTTTTAAACATGCATTTAACAGTTCCAGGTGAAATTGACTAGTTTGCCACGGGGTATACCCTTAAGGCAGTCGCTTGAAAGAACTCCGTTGAAGTCACGGACCCTGACCGAGCAACCGGTGTGACTTACCTAGCGTCTTGGAGACGTTGGCGGTTTCTTTTCCGCTTCGGTTGAGGTCGGCCAGGGCCGGACAGGGAGATACTCTCCACGGTGGCTTCCCGTGGCCCGTGGCGTGTGTCTTGGCCGGCTCCGATCTGCCCGTGCGCTTGACTCGGGTGTGGAGCACGGCAAGCGACCGAACGGCCCACCTTTTATGGATGTCAAGGTATTGCTCTGGACGGGTCAGTGCGATGCAGCCGGCCTTTCGCAACCGCCGCCGTCGTCGAGGGCTTCCTGAAATGTCTTGGTATTTTTCGACAAATAAAGCTCCACGAATAAAGAATCGCTCTGAACCGCAAAATCACTTATTCATTGGAATTGGAATAGAAAAGTAGAACCTGTAGGTAGGTCGCTAATCAGAAATCAACCTATGCTAGTCTCGCCCCATACGTAATCGTACCGCAAACCTGCCGGGCTGAAGTAACACAATATTCTCTATAGGGTTAAGCAAAACCGAAATAATCAAGAGCTGAAAGCGTATGCTGTAAATTTCATTACGCAAACCACTCTCAAATCCTGAAGAGATTTTAATTTTTGACTGTAGTAGAGTCTCGATAAAACGATAATGTCGGAATTATAGACAAAGAAGACGTTACATCGAGAGAGATTTTATACCAATTCTAATGCCTCTTTCATTCGTGTGGGGAGGGGAATAATCGTGGAATAACAGTGTACCGAGAAGACTTGGGCTAAACTGGATAATTTCAGAGTACTTTTTGCCCGAATCGATACCGTATTTTCTGATGTGTAAGCCGCCCCGTGTATAAGCGAAATGCGATTTTTGGGGTGCATTTTTAGGAATTTAATTTCGTACCGGTGTATAAGCCAAACATAGGTTTCAAGCCAAAAACCGTCAAAGACAACCAATGTATCAATCTTTTCGTCAATAAGCCAAAAACACGAACATAATTAATTTCTTTGTTTAAATAAATAAAAATAAATTAAAAAGAAAACTAAGACACCTTTCAGCTTGAACTGAAAACTACGAACCACCGCAAAGACGGTTATCTAAAAGAGCTGGTAAACGATCGCTTGAACTGTATATAAGCACGGTTCCGCGTCTGATTAGTTTCTAACCAGTCTTTGGTTTAAAAAAAAATATAAGGCAGGAACATATTTGAATAATCGAAGGTTACACTTGAGCTTTTTAATTATCGTATAACGCAGTTAAAACACGATTAATATTAAAAATTATAAATCTAGACACGTTTCTGCTCAAATAGCTAGGATGTAACCTGTCTTTTATGGTTAAAAAATTAAAACTGCAACGGTAGTAAGCCGACTCCGTGTGTAAGCCAATCCGGTTTTTTTCTTTTTTTGTCTAAAAGCCGGTTAAAATAGCCGGCTTATACAGCGAAAAATACGGTATTATCTGTACGTGACATACGTTAAATGCCTTATATTATCGAAGTACTTAATGTACGCAATAGTGTTCCTAACTCGGGCGAAGAAGTGCAACAAGCTGTGCATTTTCGGCAATGTTGCCTAATGTCGTTACTTCATCGTTTTTATAACGCGGTTAAGTTCCAACCGGTATAGATAATTTAGTGATTAATTATTCCAGTATCAAATTGCTCATCCGTGAGCTATCAAAGACATACCCAACATGCTACTAGTTACCGTGATAAGCTTGGTTAAAATCACGAAATAGCGAAATATCTTGCAACGCTGCTTTAGAGTTGTAGCACGAGCCACAACCACAGTTCATCGGGGGCTTTCTTCGTATCGGTTCTTTCGGTGGTTTTGGCTGTCTTTCCGTCAGCTGGCCTGCTCCGCCAAGGTCGGTGATCTCTGCCTTCCTTGCAAGACATTCTGCCCCCATCCCCTACTCCTTCCCCCCTCCACCTACTCCTCATCCCCTCCCCCACTTCTCATCCCCACTACCACCAGGTTTAAAAGGCTCACTGACGATTGTTCACAAGACAGATTCGGTTGCAAAGCGATAACCCAGAGCCATTCACAGGGTTTTGTCTCTATACAAGTAAGGTCACGCAACCTTTATGAAACAGGTTCACTAAACTCGTCCCGTTTTTTTTTATATGTTTGTTTCCATCCAGATGGTATCTGTTTTGCCATGATCCACCAGTATTTTTTTATTTTTTTTCAATTGTGGGTTTATTCTTGAGCCTTCAAAAACAAAAAAAACAAAAAAAAAAACTCACCATCAGTATTTTTTAATTTTTCTAGAAAGGAGCTGTACTTTGCTTGGGCTCCCTAACCTCAAATTCACGGATTTGGTTCTGCTCGTATTATCACATACTTACCAAAGAGCTCTAAAAATATCAGATATTTCAAGGAAAAAATATTGCTGTGCTCTATAATGCGTATATTAGTTTAATGAGAAGTTTTACTCGCAATCGAGAAAATTGACACAATCTGCTCTGAAAGTTTCTGAGGCTTTTTTGAAGTTGCGTTTTCGCATTAAATTACTCCTTCTGTAATAGCTGTCCAATTTATAGTGAGAAGGGTAGGTCAGAGATAATAACTATGGGCAACTTTCTTATATGAAATTCTACTGCCGGAAACACGTGTTTACCTTTGCACAGACGCGGGCGTGGTTGCCATCCTTAAGACAACCTCCAGTTTGACGTTTTTCTTTGCCGTTGAAAATTGCGCGAAGCGGACCATGCCAAGAAAAATTGAGTCGATAATTTAGTTGCTTTTTATTATAATTTTTTAAAATATTATTTTCATCGTTTGTATACTTCAATGCTCATATTTAAAAAAAATAGGTATAAACAAAAGTGCCGTAAACATAATTTCAGCATTTTTTAATAATCACTTTAAAGTCATAGAAAAATATTGCCTTGAGAGCCTTGACTTTGGCATTTTTTTAGGCCCTCCTAAGCCAGAGACAGTCTGAACTCAAGAATTGAATTTCCGGAGCACCGCAATAATTGTTAACTTTAATCATCAGTCATTAGTTCAAGACTCATAAATAAGGTCATACTGTATAACGCTCTTCAAGGTCACCAAGCGTTTTATTCATATCGAATTCTTCCTAAAAAAACAGGTGAGGGAATTAAAACCAAAGAGAACCTTTCTCAACCTAACCTATGACGTACTAGCGTCGTCACCGGTGACTTGCACGCGCGTAGCTCTCGCGCTTTAAGCGCTTTAGTGCTTGTAGCTCGAAGGAATACTGCTACCGTGAACCACATTTTTGTCCACTCAAACCGTTTACAAACGCTCAAACCGAGGCGCCCGCGTGCAAAGCAATACCCGCTCGTGCGGTCGGCCGACGCGGGCAGCCGACGCAGTGAGGCGGCCACGGAAGTCCTGCAAACAGAGATGGTTGTTGATTGCCTTGTACTTTTTATTCTCCTTTTTTATTTAGACAGTGGGTGACAGGGGAGAGGAAGAGGCAAGTCCCCGATGGCCACTTCCGGTCAGTCTCTGGGTTTGACCTCAAGCCTGACGTCACCCCGTTGTAGCCATAGTGTACTTCCGGCGCGGCGCGCTGGTGGTGGTCGATCCATGCGACACCTCTTTCGATTCCCATCTCGAGATTTTCCCACGCACTTCGCAACGCTCTTTCCTTTTAGACAGATGAGCTTGATCCAATTTTTGTAACCTTTTCACTACAATCTATTTTGATACTCTATGTACTTCCGGTTTCCTCTATTTGAAAATCGAGTCTTGCGTGTGGCGATGTTTTCAAAACAACCTATGCTCATGCACACAGTCAACTTAGCTTTGTAGACTTACACTTTTTTTGTGCGAAAGAATCTCTTGAAGATCCTTTGAAAGCAAATTTCCAAAATCACCGTAAATTCTTGTGAGTCGAGGATTCGTATTAGAACTTGAGTTCCTTGTTTCTTTTGCGTGACCTAACCTAACCAAACTTAACCTAATGTTACGCGGCATACCAATTCTATTGGTTTGTATCCAAATCAAATTAAGACCTCTCTAAATTCACATTATTTTAGAAAAGGATTTCTCAACGAATAGGTGAGCCTTGTCGAATTATAATTTTAATGATATCCTATCTGGGAGTAAATACTGAACAGTTTTTAAAGGTTGCATTTTTTATCTCATTAGCTCACATTTCGCCCCAATGGCAAGCGGATCCAACGCGGAGCAAGGAAAAGGGCAGTTAAGCTTACCCAACGGTTCCATGCTACTTACTTCTCGGCGGCAGTAACTGTCCCCGAAACGTAAACGGCATTAGACTTGGCGACAGCAAAGTGTGGTTCAAGGCATTTTCAGGTGGTGAGGCATATGGCACCTTTAAAAACTAGCCCCTGTTTTAGGAAGTCCCACACCTGTTTTAGGTATGAAGATAAACCAGAGTGAGAGCACCATTTGGTTATTTTTGAAGATTAACCTATCAACAACCATATCAATGAAAAGGTCTCGTCGAGAGCTCCTCCATTGATATGGTTATTTATGGGGGGATATCTTTAAAAGTAACTAAATTACGCTGTTCCCCTGTTTTACCTTATTCGTAATACCTTAAATAACAGGGTTTAAATTTTATTGTATTAATTTAACCTACGGTACCATACCTGCGTTGTCGATAATCCTTATAGGGCGAAGAAAGGTTGAACGCGGGTAGAACATAAAGGTGGAAAATGTAACAAGAGTAAAAGATTCTTTTAAAGCGATAGTGCGAGCGTGCACATGGGTGAGCGTTGCGAACGGCGGGTCGTATCGCCCGGAAAATCTGAGACGGGTCAGCCGCGGTTTCAGCACAGCAGTGCAGTTTGCTCCATTTCTGTTCTCCCACGGAAATCGCCAGGCGGCCATTGGATGCTCAATGCCCACGGCATGCGGAGTGGACACCATGCAGATGGCGTGCTCATTTAGTTGGCCTGTATTTCACTGTAATAAGGAAAATGAAAATGCGTCGCTCTTTTAAAAAACGTTCGCGCCGACAAAAGAGAGTGCAACGAGCAGGAACGCACAATATCTTAAAAGTCGCTCATATTTCCTCGCTCTTGAAAATTTTATTTCATACCGTCCCGCGGGTGTTTTCTAATTTAACTTTACTCTTTTACGATTATAACATCGCCTGCAGAATTTCCGCCGCGAATTTCGATTGTCAGAATCTCACGCAGTAATGTCTCAATTTTCAAGATAGACGAATAGCGATATTAAACGGAAGGGTTCGGTGCAATGCCAGATTTCGCAACTCTGTTTCTTTTAAACGCGTTTAACTTTTTAACCGATACTAATATGTTTGTCATCAACCCCATTTATGAATTGCTCAGTTTGAGAGCGATCTAAAACATACCCGATATGCCAGGTTATCTTGAGTGGTTCTTGAGTTAATCCCAGTTAAAATGGACAAACTCGAGAAATTGGGCAACACTGACGGTATAGTTTTTCAATGACATGGCTATTGATTGTTCGATCTTGAAAATTGCCAATATTACGATTTAGACCCTATTTAACTTCATGCCCAAAACAGGTTAAAATGTAAGTATATTATTTTTTCCTCAGTTCCTCTCAGGTAATTTTCAGAATAAATATATTTATTATATTCTATCCGTGATTAAAAGCCTCGGCTTGATATAAACATGAAAAGTTTTCTCTAGCGTTAAAATCTCGCATGCAATGAACCCGTCGTTAAACAAAATGAATTAGAATTGTTACCAGAAATTTTGAAGCGTTCCAGTATTATTCATAGCCTAAACGATAAAACCAAATGTTTTGGTACACTCTATCTCTGATCTATTAATTTGCCTTGCGTTTATCAGCTTTGAACTGTTTTAATCATTCACGCAATAAAGCGACTTGTACTTAAATTGTCCTTTTTTCTTTTCATTTTTTTTCTTTCTTTTTCTTCTTTAGTAGATTGTCAACGAAATCCGTCTCAAGTGTGCCGTTTTTATCGCGAAGAACTTTTCCATGTCTGTGTATACAGTCTGGGAGTATTAAACGCTATTTGTTCAGTCGGTTCAATTCTTAGTCTGCAGTTAGTGTGACAATTCTTTGTCCCTTTTCCTCCGTCTATCCTCCTCTTTTCTAGTCGCGCTGCAACGAGTTTTTGTCTGCCATATCTCGGTAGTTTTTGTATCTCGTATAGATTTACTAAAATTGTGACAACCGAGTTCAAATCGGAGAGGTTCGTGTCGATTTCCCCGCCAAAATATTGAAATTTTTCTGTGGTCTCTGAGTAAAAGCATATAAGATCCATCAGCTCTCAATCAGTTTTGACCATACAGGGTTGAGAGACGTTGAATTTTGGCGTTGCCACCCGCAAAAAATTCAAACGGGTGAATGGCTGGACGAAATTCACAGGATTGAAAAGTAATAAGGTAATAGCGGGGATCCTTGTTTTAAGAATGGCTTCGCCTTAAATATGACGCGCAGTGCAGTTTACCCCTTTATTAAACACTCTATGACGCACTCAGACGATTATAGTGGGCACACTAAAAAATAATGCAATAAAACGCTTTATACTTCGACAATCTACTTCTTGTCTATCGGAGCAGAATAAACCCATCTTTTGGAGGGGGTGTTTTTTTTTTTTGAGAGCATTGATGCGTTGCTTTTAAAATTGTTGCCACTACTGTAACCCTTCTTTTTACCTATTTCGTACGGTTGCAATTGTTTTGAACGCGTTTTTAAAGATGGTTCACAAGAGCGCACTAATGGTTTCACTGTTGTTACTTTCTAATTAAAAATGAAGTCCATACATGGGAAAAAATAGTTGGCAGTGGCAGCTATCACGTTAATTGGTTTACCAGGTGCTGATCGCAGTAGCCTATTGCGCCTGCACATCTATGCACTTTTTGCGACTAGAGCAGTTGATGCTAACAAAGCTTTATTAAGGTCTTTTACCGAGATTCGTCAAGTTTGAGTCAGTCGCAAATTAGATCTCGAACGGCTAGGCCCGTGCGTGTGAAGTGGTGCGAATAGTGGGACATCGCCAAAATGTAACCCTCAGTGTTATTACTTGAATAAACCCCAAAACCCCCAAGACAGACGATGTCATTAGTACAAATAATTTTAGCAGACATCGCTAACTTTGAAGCAGTCATTGCTAACGCCAGATGTGACTGCTAAATTGTTGGCAATGGCTGATAAATAGACAAATTGGCCCACTCTGTTGCCCTATTGCTAACTTATTTGTAGCTACAGCTAACGTTAGCAATGGCTGCTAAAAGTTAGCGGTGTTTACTAAAATTATTACCATTTGCTATATAAACTAACGCGTTAGCTGCCAAGGCTAATTTTTCCCGTGTAGTTTGTCTTATTTCTTGGGGTCGATCAGATTTTAAATGCATTATTAATTATACCATTTTGTGTGTCGATAGTGTGAATGATGAACGAAAAAAGCATCGTTTTTCCCTCTGCCGCAGGAAAGGTATTAGTGTCAGTTCCGGGCTATGGGGAGGGTGCTCCCATGTGGGCGGGATAGAGATAGAGATAGGAAAAGGGGTAAGGGCAAGGGCGTCTTTGCAACAAGTAGTCTCGGTCCCTCCGTTGCAATGCGTGAGCAATGCGTGAGTAATGCGTTTGAAATGAGGTAAATGCGGTAGCAAAGCGACGGGAAAGTGCGTGGCTGCGTTAGTTATTGTAGAAAGAGGCTCTGTCGGTGCAATGCAATGGAAAATGCAGGTGTGACATGTGGCTGTTTATGTCACCTTGCAGGTTGGGAGAGAGGCATGGGCTGCTGACTCCGGCGCGCCGCGCCGTGTCGCGTCGCGTCGCCGAGCCTCGGTCGCCCAGCGTCGGCTTGGCGGGCGGGTCCTGGCGGGATCCGGCGGGTCGGCCGGTGGAGGAGGAACGCCTGTCTGGGAGAGAGACGGACAGAGACAGGCGGAGAGAGAGAGAGGGAGAACACGGCAGTCACGGCGTGACGAGGAGCGAAGTGTGGAGGGGAGGAGGGAGGGGAGGGGAGGCTCAGAGGAGGGGGAAGGCAGCCGCGCCCGCTCAGCCAATCCTAGCCGGCCTTTCTTATGATGTCATCAGAGGAGGAGACCGACTGCCTCGGTTTGTACGGAGACAAGCTGAAGAAAGCGAAGAGACAGAGGCAGCGAGTAGACGCGGGCGAACCGAGGAACAGCTACTCGTCCATCCCCAACTTTAGTTCTCGGCCGACCTTCCTCAGCGGCGGCTTGTACGGAGCATTCTTTAGCCAGGGCCACAGCCTCGGTCTGCTGGGCCAGGGCTTCGGAACCTCATCCAAGATGCTTAACGAATTGCTCGGCCGCCAGGTGAAAGCGGCCACCGAGGCGGGAGCCGTGCCCAACGTGGACTTCCCTATGGACTCGGCCAACGGCAACGTGGACGCCGCCGCAGCCGCAGCAGCCGCAGCCGCCGCAGCCGCAGTCATCCGACGGGGCCTGGACGAGGAGCCCAACCCCGAGCTGGCGCATCACATGCTGCGAGACATCCTCCAGGGACGCAAGAAGGAGCTGCTGGCGCTCGAGCAGGAGCTCCACGACCACGACCCCCAGGCCATCATCAACAACAACAACAACACGACAGCCAACAACAACGAACTCAAGAACGGTGGTGACAGTAGTGATGCCAGTGATTCCGCGACCAGTGCAAAGTTAGTGAACGGTGTTGACAATTCGGACGGTGACGACGACGCCAAGGCGCCGGACGCCGAGGCTTCGCAGCAGGCCGCCATGGCCGTCGCCGACGCGGAGAACGACTCGGACTCGGACGCGTCCTTAGTGTCGCGGGACTCGGAGGCGCGCTCCCACAAGGACGCCGATGACGACGCCGACTTCGACGCCGACGACAAAGACGGGCTGCGCAAACTCGAGCCCCGCGTCGAGATCAAGCGCAAACGTGTCGAGGACATAGTGTCATCCATGGCGCGGGCGTCGCCGTCGTTGCCCATACCGGCACCCGTCAACGGCTGCAAGAAGCGCAAGCTCTACCAGCCCCAGCAGCACGATGCCGGCCTGGGACTCGCACTGGGACTGCATCAGTCCATGCTGCTGGAGGACGCCGACGACTCGGATGGCCCCCAGCTCAGGCAAAAGCGTGTGGAAAAAAGTGTGCTCAAGACGCAGTTGCGAAGTATGCAGGAGCAGCTGGCTGAAATGCAACATAAATATGTGCAACTGTGCAGTAGAATGGAGCAGGAGTCGGAGGATGCTGCCAGTGACATGGAGGCGGACCAGGACCAGGATCAGGAGGCCGACCAGGACACGGAGCAGGAGCAGGAGGAGGAGCAGATGGAGCAGGATGCTGTCGTGGACCCGGATGCTGACAATAGCCTCTCGTGCGACGTCAAGGTAAAAAGCTCGCCGCCCCCAACGCCTGTGAAAGAAGTGACCCCCGTGTCGACGGGCAGCTCGAGCGGCGCCGTCAGCAAGATGGCACCCCCGAAGATCCACCCCCACCACGGCAGCCCCCTGTATCAGATGCCGCTGCCCTTGTCGCTGCTCCAGCAGCAGCACGAGCAGAACCACGCGCCTCCGCCGCCCCCGCCACCTCCTCCGCCGCCCGCCTTTTCGCACCACCACGGCCACCACGGCCACCCTCACCTCAGCAGCGCTGCTGCCATGTACCTCGGCGTCGGCCACAAACTCCTGATGGAGCAAGAAGCCCGTTTGGCGAAGGAGGCCGCTGTGGCGGCTGCCGTCGCGGAGCACCACCGCTCCGCCCAGCTGCCGCACCACCAGCAGTCGACGCCCCAGCACCCCCACCCCCATCCCCCGCAACCGCAGCCGCAGCATCACCTGGCACCCCAGCCACAGCCCTCTAAGGACTTCTCGGAGCGCTTTAACATGTACCGAGAATCGCCCGTGGACTTGGACAGCCTCGCCGAGGTCCTCAAGAGCGAACTGACGGTCTCGATGAAGCGCATCGTCAATTCCATTATATCACGGTACGCCGCTATCGCCTCGGCATCCACGGACACGGCCAACCGAGACTTGATGATGGCTCAACTCCTGGACCGGAAATCGCCACGCACCAAAGTGGTGGACCGAGTTGGCAACCCTAGTGTGGCCGAGCCACAACGCCCTGCCCCCAGCAGGGTGAATGGCACCCCCAACACACCCAACAGCCAGTCGGGGAGCGCCACCAACGGCAACAACAGCCCCAACCACTTGGAGGCGGGCAATGGCAGCGGCAGCAGCGGCGCCAACGGCGCGGCCAACCCCAGTAGCTCGTCGACGCCCCACAGCCGGCCTTCGGCCCTCTTCCCGCCAAACAAGCTCGGCGCTAGCGCCGCCGCAGCCATCTACGGCATGACTGGCCTCAGTAGCCATGTCGCGCCTTTCTGCCTCCCGGAGCGATCGGAACGGGAGGGCGTTCCCGAACAGAACGAGGCCCTGAGTCTGGTGGTGACCACGAAAAAGAAAAGGCATAAGGTGACGGACACGCGCATCACGCCGCGCACGGTGAGCCGCATGCTAGCCCACGACGGCGTCGGCCAGCCCGTCGACTCGCAGAGCGCCCCGAGCTCGCAGGCCTCGCCAGCACCGGGCACGCCGCTGCAGCAGAGCACGCCTACGTCCCAGGCGCAGTCCACCCCGCCCCATCAGTCGCAGACGCCCGTCTCGCAGCAGCAGACGCCTTCGATACAGTCGCAGCAGAGTCAGAACAAGTACGGGCTGCTGCTACCCCCCAGCAGCTCGTCGGAGTCGCCGCCGCCCCCGATGCCGCCCCAGGGCCAGAGGACCTACCATCCGCCGCCCCCGATGCTGCCCGTGTCGCTGCCGACGTCCGTCGCCATCCCCAACCCTGGCCTTCACGAAAGCCAGGTGTTCTCGCCGTACTCACCTTTCTACCAAGCGCACGCGCCGCACCTCTCGGCGTCCCCGCCGCTGCCCCTGAGGGACTCGACACCACCGCTGCCGCCCTTGCTACACCCCGCGCTCATGGCCGCCGCCCACGCTCACCACGGCTCGCCGGACTACAGCGCCCTGCGCACCGGCACCAACCCCGCCCTCGAGTCCCTGGACCGGGGCTCAGACTGTAACTCCGGGGACGGGCCTTACGACAGCATGTCATCATTCAACTACCGGAACATCGTCTCGCAAATAGAAGAAAGTAAGTCTCAATACATTTTCTCCTTACTTTTCTCTTTTTTTTTCTTTTTTTTTCAGCCTCATTTCAATAAGACTAGTCAGGAGAATAAATTCTAATTTCCAAGAAATCTGGACGGTCGGCATGTGCGCGTCTATTTACACAAGCCTCGTCACCTGTTGCGCTGCGCCATGCAGAGCCCGTGCTATCGATTCATTGTGAAGCCTCTTTGGCCACAAAGGCGTTTCCTCTAATTTAAAGTGGCCAGGACTCCTTGAAATATTGAAAATCCGTTTATTATCGGAGGTATTTTTAATGAAGGTCCCAAGTCTTTCTTTTGATCGTTTTTCCCGTGGGCCGAGCGAGGACGAAATTCTGTCTGAAACTACTAGGTCGTGAATATTATAATGGCAGTCTGAGGCATCACGCACGGCCCGCTATATCTGTCAAAGCGTCCGTCGGAGCTAGTCCAAGCAGTTTGAAACTGTTATCAAAGGCGTCGAGCCGCTTCTTGGTCATGTATGGCTTATGCGAGTAGTCCCGCCACGCCGCGCCGTTTTCTTGTTGATCCGATCAGAAATTCACAAATGGCCCGGCCCGCTCGATACTCCAGCATATTAGGCGGGAAACCGATTCCTCGATTCATTTCGCGTGATTCTTCAGGTATTCGTCGTGGCTCCCGACCGAAAACGGATTACGTAATAGTGCGTGACACCGATTGGCCCTTAGAAGACGGCGCGATCAGCCCTTTCTTGACCGGTCACCGCGCCGCGCCGCAGGGCAGCGGGGTGGGTGACCGGAACCTATAGGACAGTCCGACTGCCGAGGAATAGGGTCTAGCATATCACTTGTATTGCTTCGGATTTCCTCCTAGGCGCGCAAACAGGGGATTGGCTTGAGTAGGTGGTCACAGAAGCCTTACTTCTTTGGCGCCATCCCCCTTGCCTTACCCAGGCGCAATGCAGATTTCAAAGGTAGAATTTTCCATCTGTTCCACCTTGCTTGCAGAGGCGAGCAAGTCACCCAACTTAATCCCGATCAAACTGGTCGCCAAGCCTTATGTCTCTTCTCGGGAGCAAAAATTAAGAGTTATCAGACTTGGCGACAGCCGAGCGGATTGGTAGCGATGCAAGGCACAAGACTTAAGTATACCTGTCCATGGTAAATCTATCTTGCACGGTTACATGTCAGCAATTCCCATAATGTAGGAAAAATTAAACCATGGTGGGACACATGAGGTGGAGAATTCTATCTTTCTGATCTACTGTATAGTGCACCTTTTGTCCTTCGGCGCCTTCATTCACAAACTCATTGTTAATTAGAGCTGGTCTAATACTTTTCCTTTTGACAGATTCTATGAATGGTCCTCATTCGGCAACGCTGTCTCCGATGCACCTAAGAAAAGCGAAGCTCATGTTCTTCTGGGTGAGGTACCCCAGCTCGTCCGTTCTAAAGATGTACTTCCCAGACATCAAGTTCAACAAGAACAACACTGCGCAGCTGGTCAAGTGGTTCTCAAACTTCCGGTAAGTCTTATACAAAGTTCGTGTCTGTGACTTAATTCTCGAAGTAGGGACCGACCTCGATGTGGGAAAAAGTTTTCTCAATTTAAAGGAGTTTTCCGCTCAGTAGCATCATTTTGCTTTCCTCTTTGAGAAAAACGCGTCGCGCATGTTCTTTACGTCGCAACAAAGAATGGCGCAAAAGTCCTTAGCGCGTCTTTTGTGTCCTTGTTACCGGCCCGGCATGTGCCTGCGGCCTACAAGCCTCGTTAGAAAATGCAATGCCCTGCCCTTTTGACCAAGCTAAAACATTAGGCACTCACTCAAAACCCAGTTTGATTTCAACCCTCTCTTAAGCGAAATTAGTGGCACTCATTACTTTTATGCAAGAATACTTAACTAGAGCCCAGAATATGCAAAAGTTTTATTTCTCGAAATCAACCTACATTTTTGGCGGGAGATTTTCATTTATTGGTATGTTTTCATTAAGTGAATTCTTGATTTAATCAAAACTAAGTTATATATTCGGTTTAAAATTCACGAAGCAGATAATTTTTTAAAGAGATATTTGCAGCGGAACAAGAAAAGACTTTTGAGATGCGGTATTCTCTCTATAAGATAATTTTGATGTTTTACATCGCTGCCTAATCAGCTAAACTCTTCAATCGATTTTGCCATCTTCCTAGAGATGTTCCACCTTCGTGGTTTTGTAGACTAACTTTCGAAGATTCATTTGCCTTTTCCAATCACACCGCTCTCTCTGTATTAGCAAAGACTGAAATGTCTGTCTTCGGATAAACTTAAAGTTTGTACTTGGCATTTTAAGACTAGCATTCCAACTCACTTAGCAAGGGAGTGGACTTTCTCCGAGAATTCCTTTGTGAACTATCTTTGCAAGATAGGAACTTCTTGAGGTCCTGTATCCCTGCTATGCTTATGCCGCAAGCGTGCCCTTATAAGCTCCCTCCTCCCCCCTCCCCCCGCATCTCCTCCCTTCATTTCATCCCCAACCAAATCTTGCAGGCAATAACCGTTGCGAGGAACCATGGGTTAGATAGAGGAGGTCTTAAAAGGATAGAGAAACTTGAACTCAGGACGGGAAAAACGCACTACGACAGTCCCCTTATGTTGGCCAACTTTTACAACAACAAAAAAAATCGAACTCCCGTAGCATTTACAAATTGTCGGTTCCTCATTTTAAAAAGAGAGAAAATTTGCGGTTGTTCTGTTCACTTCTTTCTAATTTACTACTAGTTAATTAAAATCTGTTAAAGGTTGCACCACCTCTTCTAACAATTAGCTATATCTGCTTTGAAAGCACAAGGCCTATTTTGGTTATGTCTTAAGAAATTCTCTAACAACCGAATGTCTGTTATATCTACATTTGAAAACAAAAGCGCCTTTAAATACACGACAAAGTTTTTGGGTTTTTTAAAAATGTTTTTCATGAAAGCCTGTCCTTTTTTTTTCTTATTTGAATAAGTATTTGGTTGTCATATCACACTATTCATACCAATCCATCGATCCCAGTGTGTTATCGTTAAATGCGTGTTTGCAGTAAAAGCACCTAACTTTATCACTTGTGAGATTTAGCAGAAGTACTCATGGTAATACGCATTGAGCCAAAATATCATGTCAATACAATTTATATTTATATGTCCGTCTTCCTCCTCTTGTCGGGAAGTGGCATCTCCTTGCTGTAATAAAAGCTAAACCGTTCCTTTTTTGGGTCACTTATCCGAAAGCAGTTGGTGAGAGAGAGACGGCGATATTTCTTCGTCGGACGTTATGCGGTACAGTCACCTTAACAATGGTGCCTCGAAGACGGGTTGAAGTCGCTTTGGCATCTTCTCCCCTCGACTTCTTTTCTTCCTTGTACCTAAGATGCCCTCGCGTCTCCTTGGCCTTGTAATGAATTTAAAAAGCCGGTCGGTGGGAAAGCAAAGGTTCCTAACGTATTTCGACTCGACTCGGGCGACCTCGCTGCTGACTCGGCTGCCGATCTCGGCCAGGGGAGGACGGTCGCCACGACGTGGGAATAGAAGGGTGTTCGGATTTATATACCTTCAGACGAGGGGGAAAAACGTTCTTGAGAATTTTCTTAAGATTTTTGCCGTCTTGCCTGCAGATCGGAGATTTGTTCGTTACATCTACTTAAAATGCCGTTATAACGTCTTTGTGAGCAAGGGGAGAAAGCTTCAAGAGACCACTTAGCTCTGAAACTACCATGTTTTCGTTGCAACCAAATTACGTAAACAAGCCTTTTTTTCCAAAAAAAAATAAAAATAGTCGCCATTGTTTCACCACTCTGTTCTGTTTTCAGATCAATCATGTTTATTTGACTTCCCGTTAATGCATTTTCTCAAAACGTTCACAAAAGTATTCATCTATTTCTACAAAAGACATATCAGCTGTCACTTAAATTGAGTTTGTAACCCACGAAATGTATCGTTATATTTGTCTGTGTCCAACCACTCAGAAGTAGGTGGCTAGCAAATAGCTGTTTGTTAACAGCTCTATTCGACGTTTCATTTTTCAAAATTCCCGCCCTTATCCTTTTGCAACGACTGTGGTTACGCTCATATGTGTGCTCGGCCGTAATGTGGGTTGCCTAAACTGGCACCATCACTCAATTTGTGCAGGGAACAAATCTAGGCAGTCTGATTGGTCTACTCAAAGATCGGACCCATTCGACCGCACTTAACGAAGACAGAAAGACAAAGGGTTTCGCTTAGGACAGGCAACGAAAAAATTACTCCCGATAATGGTATATTTGGCGTTGGAAGGGTTTGGGCTACGGCAGCATCGCGGGTGATATTTATAGTGCAGTTAGGCTTCGCTGTCGTACCGCCGCGGCCGCCGCCGCCGCACTAAGTGAGATTCTCGCGTGTCCAGTTCCGGCGAGGAAACTACCTATTTCCTTACGCGTGACACGCGATAGAGATGGAATGATAGGTAAGCGCCGTGGGCCAAACAGAGAGGGACAAACACACCATTGATCGTCGCGACAGTGCTTCGGAAAATGCCACAAGTCGTTAGCAAAGAAAAGTGTACTGTTGATCACCTCCCCCAAAATTACCCATTAAATGACAGCTTTCCGAAATAGAGACCCCGATTTATAGAACGGCCCTTTCATGCCTCTAAGCTCGATAGATT
>Ga0058701_10000891_pt1 | contig 20408 bp, 17 predicted proteins | sample AgamicOrMae_FD_97039 | JGI IMG/M metagenome (GOLD analysis project Ga0058701, IMG submission 97039) | Agave microbial communities from Guanajuato, Mexico - Or.Ma.e | ecosystem: Host-associated > Plants > Phyllosphere > Phylloplane/Leaf | place: Guanajuato, Mexico | collected 2012-06-04
AAAATAAAAAATCGGCAATCGAGGAAGTAATGGGACTCCTATCCCCGCAATGCATAAGAGCTCAGCTTATCTGGTCACCTCTAGTTCCAAACTCGCCGCTGTGGCGCTGCTGTATATGCTGCGCCTGCGAATATCTATGTGTGAAACTTTTACTCATTAACAAAAGACCAGTTTAATTGTTAGCAGATCAAGCTGTTTTAAGGCGTGAACGTCCGAATTCACTGCCGCAAGAAACGTTTAAAAGATGATGAAAATATTCATCTTTCGATACGAAAACCGCCTGAATGTGCTAAAGTCAAAGTTGTCATTGTCAAACACAACATATAATGATCATATCAAAATGCGACAATGTTCGGGCTGAATAGTTATCAGAATGTCAAATTGATACATTCTGCCCATCCAATAGTGACGATCTCTCATTGAATGCTGGGCGCATATTGTCTAAGTACATAGAATGGAGAGGAGGATATTAAAAAGGCCGAGAGGAAAAAAAATGTTTTGGCACTTTTGTTGAGCTCGTACATACTAAAAAGCAAACAAAAGATTGCAAGTGTGTGCTCGGTTAATCAACTTAACTTCTATGAAGATCCCGATAATTCTATTAGTGACCACTAGTCTTCCATAATTTCTGTTCGCGCCATTTGATTATCGGTTTGGGAAGGTGACATTTGCAAAAATAAAAATGACCAAGGAAACAAAAAGGTGCTAAACTCGCGCAGCATCTTCATAAAATAGCAAAAAATTCTCAAAGCGGTAAGGTGTCTAACCATGCCGCAACGCCGAGCTCAGACGTCCCTCCCCCGGCAAAAATAGCATTGGTGAGGGGCCACAGACTTCCGATTTAGACTTAACAATTTTGCGGACCACCAAATGATTCCTCTTTCTTCGGCAATTTTCTCAGTGTGATTGGTGGTAAGAAAGAATATTATCCTTCACGAATAGTGTAAAAAATGCCGGAAAGAAGGTACTTGTTGCTTTGGATAAAGCAAATTCGGTTAAATCCTCGATATGAATAGACTTCCAAGAGATCTCCCCCCCCCTTCCCCCGCTAAAGCTCTACAACAAACTCTAGCATGATCAACTATACCACAAAAAAGTCACAGCCACTAAAATTGCTAGGACTAATTAGGCTATTTCTCCGAGAATAATACCGCTCGAACGACAGCGACAGAAAATATCACTGCAACTAGATTATTCAAGTCGAAGGTGGAAAAAAAAGTATGAAACCTGATATTTTCGAGACCGACAGTCTCAAAACCCGGTGAAAGAATGATGAACATCGACTTCAAAAAGAAAGACCAGTTGGATAGTAAGGGGTAAAATTATGTCTAAAATCTTTTCAGATCCTAGTTTCTCGACCCCGATGCTTAAAGCTAGTGCTGGAGCAGAATGCAATGAATGCACAACCACGATTGACTATGAAGTTCACAAACCAAAGAGGTTCCTTGCATCTACCAACAACGTCGAAAAATAAAAAAAACAACGAAAAACTAAAAGACAACGAGGATGGAGAAAAACAAAGAAGATCCACAGAGGAAGAGGAAAAAAAACAACAAAACAAATACGATAAACCTATGAAAGATATCTAACAAAATAAAAATCGTGAATGACTACGAAACAAAAAAGGGTGCACGGGATTCTGGTTGGCAGCCCCCCCCCCCTTCCAAAGAAAAAAAAAATTACATCGCGTGGCAATGATTCAACTTCTGCCTTGCCTAACAACCGGCTCAATAACTCCCTGAAGTCCTAAAATTGCACAGCTCAAAAATATCTCTTTAAGTGCCTGTTCTAAATTATGTCTTTAGTTTTGAAAACTCTTCATCATTGAAGCAAGAGTCTCCCGTGCTTAATACGATAATTTCAAATATAACTGCGAAAAAAAGCGATTTTTTTATTTATGTTTAGTGGACAAAGACGAGCTCTACAGACCGCTCCATTTTTCTCAAATGGTTAACCAGCAAAATGATTTCAATCAAATTTGCTATTAATTTCTTGGGAGAAAAATTATTGTAGATTAAACGGTCCACGCTCAAGTCGAAATTGAACTGTCAATTCTGAAGAGTTGCCATGAAAGGGACAATCATGTTTAAAAAAAAAAAAAAAAAACTTTTGGACCGGAATAACTAAACTTAGGGTTGAATTTAAAAATTTCAATAAATAATTAAGCCCATTGTTCGACTTTTTTTCTTTTAATCAATTTCTGGTTATGTTGGGCAAAGTGAAAAGTCCTTAAAGACGCTCTATAAAAATGTTATCACTTCTTTCAAAGCATTTTTTAAAGGCAGTTTTTTAAGTTATGAATGTCCCAATCAAGGCACTTGAACTGCTCTCTCTGCATCCCAAAACCGGTACGCTTCGCTTCAGCGTTCTTGCGGACATCAAAACTAACATGAGCCAAAAGACAACGATTAAGAAAAAGATTTACCTTTTCGCGGCCTCCACCAGTCCTCGAAGTAGCCTTTCAACGTAGAAGAACAACATGAGGATCCTTGCGTTTAGTGTGCACATAACAGAAGCAAACAATACCGCCTCAGGGCTCTCATCTCCGCGCGCCCAATTTAGATAGGGTGTAACGAGGCCTCAGCAACTCTAGCTTTCAATCAAGCGCCCTCTAAAAGAGTCCACGCTTTCCACACAATCTTTCAAGATGGATCCAAAACTACTGTCGTGAGTTCAAGTTTCGGAACCCTTCACAGCGCAAAAGCGGCACGTTGGCACCACTTGGCGTGGCAGAGGGGGAGGTTTAATCGTGATTGGTCGCGGAGGAGGCTCGCCTAGTGCTGCCAACCTCGCGGTCATAACGCGTAGAATACTGTTCCGAAATCAGGGTTCGTGATGGTATGTTTATCGCGCCGAAAAGGCACAAGATATTATTAAGTTTGAGCAACTTGTAAACGGACATATCTCCGTGATAAGTGAAGATCGCGGCATTAACGATGCGTTTAGAGAGAACTATGTCGCGAATGTTTTCTTGTGCTTAGTAAAAGTTGTTTACCAGATACTAAGAGCCTCGTTACGACCAACAAGACGCCAATACCATAATGTTCGTTTTAACGACCAATTCAAGTCGCCCCTCATTTTCAAGAGGTCACCTCGACAACAGAGCGTTACAGCATCAAATTTTCTAAGAAATTTATAGATAACTGTTCCATAAAACGAGCAAAGCAAGATGATTCAGCCTCACTTTCTCTGGTGGAACTCGCAAACACTGCGTGCAAATACAACCAAAACAAACCAATCTTGCGGAATGAAATATTAAATCATCATCGTCACTCATTCATTCCGTTTTGAGGGACAGCGCCTTCGTGGGACGTTAATAGTTCCAAACGATAGTGGTTCGGGAAAAAGCTATGCCTCTCACACATGTCCACTGCTGACAATACCATTAAACCTAACTTCGTTTGAAAACATGAATGTCTCTTTTAAAGCCTGTCCCATACAAGGCACTCGACACCCACTCCACCGACAATCATGCAACGCAACACTCCCTCAATCATCCTCAACGTCTAGTGCAAAACAACAAGCAACAAATTCAAAACTTCCGCCACTACGAAATTTTTCTACCAGGGAAATAATGAAGAGAGCGCCAGAAACCACCAAAAGAAACTGTATAAGAAGGAAAATCACAGCAAATTATGCAGACAAGAATACCTCTTCAAATCATGCATTTGCCGAATTCATCACTGGCATATTTTAGCGAAACGAGGCTAAAATGTCTTTTTCTTTGCCATAATTCAAAATTGACCATGTCACCTACATCAAACACTCAATTACATTTTTTTTAATGCATATTTTAATATCAGGAAGTATAGAATAAGTCTACGACGAGGAAAGAGTAAAAATAGGTATATTTCATAAAAGGCTTTTTGGAAAATAATCCGGTGACTAAAACGGGCAAGTGATATATTCGAAAAAATAAAAATTGAGCATTGTCTTTAGGAGTTCAATGAAATCTTCCGATCCCTTTCCACAAATATTTCCGTTCAGATATATATCAGCCCCTTTTAAGAAACTTTATATTCGATGATTTTGGGCAAATGTATTCGCTTTCCAGCACTATTCCTTTTGCAGAGCGGCCTCCTACAAAAATATTTCTTCATCTGTGTGATTTTCCTCCTTAAGTGAAACACCCCGTTTGATCTACAACATAATACTACAAACTGAAAACCAAATTCAACAAAATCCCCCCTCCTTTCTCGTGGCTGCGTTCGAAAAAAACACTCGAAGGGTGTTCTGTATTCCTCTCTTACGAGAGCTCCATGTGTTAGATAGAGATAGAACATCCCCGAATGCCGTTTTCGAACGCGACCCGTGCAATCGGAAAATGAAATCCGGACCATCCCTCACGCAGACATAAAACAACTAGTTTAAGTGATCCTCCACAGCAGTGTTGCCAGATTCCGCAATTTCGTAAATTTTAATCGCGTTTAACTTTTTAACAATTAAAGATAACCCAGCATGTCGGGTATGTTTTGGATCGCTCTCGAGCTGAGTATTCCAAAAATAGGATTAAACATTATGTTTTCTTTAACGGTTAAAAAATTAGACGCGTTTAAAGTTGACGGAGTCGCAGAATCTGACAACACTGCTCCAGAGTTAAGAATCCTTGAGTAAACCTTCAAGAGTGATTCAAACAGCACGCCTTGAGACAGCTTGCCAGTAATAACAGTTCCTTGGCAAAACAAAATGGGGGGGGGGAAGAACAGAGGAACACCTCTTAACTATTTCTGTGATAAAGTCCACTATAATGAGAAAGTTAACTTGAAGTTGAAAAGTAAAAGCGTTTCCACATTGGACATGGAACTAGGTTGTCTTAGACCGCGGGAAAAATATCAAAGCAAGAAAATTGAGAAACAGAACTAAGAAAAGAAAAAAAAAATTGTCTAGGGGCGAAGGAGAAAATCTCTTGGACCCGAAGTGAAACAAAAACTGTCAGGCAAATGTTCGGGTAGAACGCGTTTGCACGCATGGAACAATAATCCATTCGCTAGCACTTTCGATTTTATTTTTCCGGCCGTTTCGGGCAACATGATACGAATGAAACCTTGCCATGGTAACGCGTCTGCGAAACAACCCAAAAAAATAGAAATAACTGCGTCAAAAATGGGATAGATAACGCAAAAAAAAAAAAATTGGATAATTAAATTATGGAAGACTATGTTCTTAAAATTAGTAGACTCAAACCAAAACTGTCTACTTCTAATGGTTAAAAGAAAATGTTGTACACACAGTTGCTTTTAAAACAGTACACTAAAAAGTAGAAGAACATGATAAGAGTTTTCAATGACATCTTGCGAGATAAAAATATAATTCATTGAAAAAATGGGCCACTGGCATTGCATAAAAAAAATATTACAAAGAGAGAAACCGTTTCAAACCTGGTTTTAGCTATAATTCTTTTTACTTAAGTATATAAAACCACTTATTGAAACATTGCCAGACTAGGTAACAAAGAGTAAAGAACCCTTAGAATATGTATTGTTTCAAAACACTCAGAAAGATAAAAAGCTAAGGTGGCAAAAAGGAAAGGTAGTTACTTGCAATTAAGACAAAAACTACAAGCAGAAACTAACCACTTTACAAGCAAAGTTCCACTTACATTCATTCCATAAAATTAAGGAAAAACAGAAATGTAAAATAATAATATTGATGATGAATGAATTGCTCTAATCTTGAACATGAATATGCACAAGACAGCTATGAGGACTCTATAGTCTATAAACTGATAAGGGAACAGACTTGAAGTACATAAATATTAAGTATGAATATGAAACTCACCGTCACGCTCATGGCCACCTGCGCTTGTTGTCTGCGTCTGCTTGGTATAAGTAACTGATTCCTTGGGAGGTATTGTAGTGCACTGAACATTTGCAATACTTAGGTGAGGACTCCTCTTTTTGCTGTAAAAAATAACAATAACAATGAGTACATCTACATATCACTGTTGTAAAAACAGTTTAAGTGTGTTGCTCATCTACTGCAATGCTCAGTAGGTCACATACCCATTCATAAGTTCTCCTGTCGCTATGTCTACCAAAATAAAAAAAATAATATTTTTTAAAGATAAAAAAAAAAGGAGAGTTAATAAACAAAAAGTTTCATAAGGGTTACATCTAGGAGCACTGCAATCTGGCAAGATAATTTCAAAAACTGAGATCATAAAATTGATGAAAAACTAATGTTTTCCAATTTTAGAAAACTACCCTGGAAAAGATTTAAAAATTACAATTAATTTTTAAAAAAATAAATTAAAAAAAAAACTAAATTCAAAAATGCAAATGAAATCACACAAATGGATTATAAAAAGGTGAGAAATGGCAAAAACAAAAATACTTTACCTTCCATGTTGGCTAGGTGATGCAGAATTTAATGTGAGACTGGAATCTGGGGTTGCATTATCACTTAAGTCTGCAGAAAGGGAGGGCATACTCGCCAAACTTGATAAAACATCTGAAAAAACAATTCAAAATTAATTTTGAAAAATGTGAAATGAACATTTGATCCATAAAGAATTTTAGAAATGCCTGCACCCTACAATTTTACTTTAGTTTATCAAAATTAAAATTAGGATGAATTAAGTCATTGTTTCACAGATACCCCATTTACAAACGCTCTTGGGTTTGAATACCAGTAACTTGCTAGATGTCAAACAGACTCGTCATTGTGTACCTGATACAGGTGCTACACCAAGGGAAGATAGCATATCATCTAATTCCTTCCTCTGATCCTTATCTTTATCAGAATATGCTGCTCTAGAGACAGCATCTTCCATCTGAAATGCAGACAACATATGTGAGAGACACTCTTGTCAAGAGATAGGAAAATAAAATGTTCAAGAGATCAGTTACATACATCCTTCTGTTCTTTCTCTCTTCTTCTCCTTTCTTTCTCTTCTCTTATAGCCTGAAGCTTGGCTTTCTTCTTTTCCAATTCTGCTTTGCGGTCCGCCATCTTGAAGGGTTTATAGTTATCACCTACAGTAATTAATCTAGGTCAGCCTGAAAGAACATAGTAAAGTCAAGAAACACGTAGCTATTGTAAGAACCTGGAATGATTTATTAAAATCATACTTTCAGGTGAGATTTGTATACAATATTCACTGAGAATAACATCAAGATTATGAGGCTTCCAGGCAAATGGGCAGCTATGCTTGCATCCTCTACAATGTCATGAGGGAATATTTTTATTTTCCATATTAGTGTGGTCTAGAGGTAGAAGATAAAGAGAAACACATGATTCACTTCCCATTGCTTGGCTCACAGCACGTCTTCATAAGCGACCATCAAGCATTCGCGTATCAAAGCAAGTAGATGGTCACGGAGACGAAAGTATGATAAATCAAAAAAAAAATGCGCCAAATAAAATTTTAAAGGGCTGGACTTCGGGCTTGTACTATCGGCCCCTTAGCAAGTGTCAAAGATCTAGGTAAGCCCCACAGGGGCACGGCCCGGTGCGGGAAGGTGATACCACATTGAACCCTCGATGCTAGATTAGGTTGCGGCTTATAGAAATTGAGACAGGAGAAATACTTCACGAAAAAACAAAATAAATCTCAGAAAGAAGGCTAAAAATGGGAAATGTCAAAGTAACGACAAACCTCACCTTCGCAGCCTTTGACACTGGGTACTTATCGCGACGGAGAGGAAACAAGTAGCACAAGCGGTGGCATAATTAAAGCTTGTTAAATGCGGCAATGGCGTTTCTTCGATATAAAACTAACTTGAAAATTCTTATATCAGAAAAAATAGCCATTAATAATGATGTGCCACACGACTGGTGTCGCACTTTTTCACAATCTACGCCCAATTCCATAGACTAAGATATCGTTCAGCTATTTTAACAAAGAAAGTCACCTTAAATGAAAATTCATGATAAAAAAAAAGATAAAAAGATAACAATAAAATAGAAATTGATAAGATTTATTAAAAAATTTCGGGGATAGTCAAAAAAGTTGACGAAAAAGGTTTCTTTTCGTTAAACTTGAGAAGAAGGAAAAGAGCAGGAAAAGAGTCCATGCAAATAAAGAGGAGCTGAAGAGGAGGGGGGAAGGAGGGAGAGAGAGAGAGTAATCAATTTTCGTCTGCTTGCTTACTTACGTACCCGAAATGCACGGAGGACTGTAATTGTATTTGTTATTTATCTGAATTTCTCTCGAAAAGGTAATGTACTGTGACAGTCGGTCTTAACGAGCGATGTCGAAGGAAGTCTTGTAACTAACTGTCAAGTCGGAAAGTATCGTATACCCCTGTAACGTGATCTAAAAAATATGTACAACGTTGGCCCCCGATGATAAGCTTTTTTTCGCGATTAACGTTAATTGAGCACGTTTACGAGAAGAATTGTTTTCTCACGAAATATCGTTCAAATATTCTGAATGCCCTTGTTTATTCTAAAGCGAACTTCACCTCTTTTTTTGACACTGTCGGACAGATCCGTGCAGTGGCCAGGGCGACCTAGTACTGAACAACAATTCAATTAAGGTTGGATTCCTTGCCTTAGCCGCGGGAATCGGATAGAATAATTCTATCCTTGCAATAGTTACAATTCAAGATAGTTGCTGAATATATCATGTCACCTAAAAAACTTGTTGACAATTAGGTTGACAATGCTTGGAACTTCATGTTATGAACAGTGTTTTCTACACTTCATACTTCATCTAAAATGTCAGGAAGACAGGATGCCTTCTTTTCAGTGTTCTAAATATTGTAAACAAGCTGTTAGGTTTCTGATCAGATCTGCAGTCGATACCCAAGGGTTATCTTAAAATACGCTAAAGCTAACTAACTATGCTCATCATTTAAACTGTGGACTAACATAAAATCAGGTTACAGTTCCTGGATTACCCTACCTGAACGCCTATTGCTATGTGGGCAGGAGTGAGAATATAGAATTTTTGTTTTCAGGTTAACCATGACAGAACACATAGTCCGTGAGTGGCTTTCAGATTACGCTGCCTTGAGTCCAGAGGAAGTTCATAGTTTTGCCACTAGCCTTGAACATAACCAAGAACTGGTATCAGCCTTATATTCAGTTTTAGAAAACCGGGAATATTATCAAAAGGTAAAGTATTACATATTTCTATTCCCCTTTTTAATTGCTTTGACTCAGAACAGCTTGTTTTAAAAATCAACCAAGCTCCTCATGTCATTTTGTACTGTGAAGCTGTACCCATTCAGTTATACTGCAAGTTAGGAATTTGTCTTGGATTTCAATTTTTTTTTTTTTTTTCAATATCTGTGCTCTTTTAAAAATAAGTAAATTATTCCTTAACCTTTGGTCAAACTTACACATTTATGAGGTCTTCATATTTCATTACTCAGAACATTCTTTAAAAATTCCCCATGCCCATAAAAATTGGATTTTTGAAGTCATTGAAAAAGTTGAAGGAAATTCTCTGTTAAAATATTTATTTACAGAAAAAAAATCAAGTAATATGAAAGAAAAAATACTTGTAGACACCAGAAAGTACAAATGATTGTCAGAAGACAAAAATGAACTTTTGTTTATGTACAGGTGATTTATCTGTCCTATTTTACAAGCATCCCCTGCACCTTTCATATAAAAAATGTTTCAAGGAGTAGAAATCTTAGAATTTAAAGTAGAGCTTGGTATATTATGCCTCATCATAAACCTTGTTCTACACGGGACAGTGATTTTTAACTTGGGACTGTATGTTTAAAATTTGCACTATCAATCTCTATGTAGCATTAGGGAAATCACACCTTTATTCTTGAGCATTGGATTCCAAATGTAGAGAACAAAATATTTCTTGTTTTGTAAATTATTTTTGTGTTACAGCTTATAGATCCAGTATGCAATCAACTGTTCGCATTCTACCGGTCGCGGGAAGTAGAGCTCCAAAGGTTCACCTTACAATTTTTGCCCACTCTGATTTACGTGTACCTGAACTCGGTAGCATCGGGGAAGAAGAAGGTAAGTTTGGTATTAATTTTATTTCCCTTAATATCGGTACTAACTAACCGCGCCGTATCTGATTCATCAGAGCTGCTGGAGTGTAGAGACTCTCCTCATCGGTCTCTACAATTTGGAGGTTGTTGATGAGAAAGGCCAACCACGGGTCATATCCTTCCGTCTACCCTCTTTGGCGCAAGCTTCTGTTTATCATGAGGTTAGTATAAGCAAATCACCTTCATTTTTGACCGGGACCTTAAAGAAAATGTCGCACCCCTTGAAAGGAAGGGTGAGTTACCGGAAGTACCCTGTTCACTTTGAAGCGGGAATATTTCAAACGAAAATCTTTTAAAGGATTATGGTCTTTGTAAAGGGGTCGAGATTTGATGAGGAAGTAACGATCAGTTGGTCTGAAAAACAAATAGCTCATTACATTTAGTCTTTAATTGCTATGTGGCGACTTTTATTAATTTGTTTGCATTTTCTCAGCCGCTGGATTTGGACCCAGCTTCCCTAACGCAAAAAGAGCTGAGGAGGTTGGAGGAGTGCAATAGCCGGCTAATAGCATGGGGTCCTCTCCCTCAAGTGGAATCGTTAAATGCTCAAAACAGACTCAAGGTGATGACCGCCTTATGGTTTATTTTTAACCGGCACCTCAGCCATCTGCATAAATCGGCATTGGAGAGGCTCTGCAGGGTATGCTCCAAGTAAGTATATCGTCCAGAAATGCTGGAGTCATTGCTCGAGAAAGATAAGCAACTCTGGCATATTTTCGCAGGCTCGTAGCCCAAGGATTCCCACGTGCCAGTGCTTCAGGCTCAACCAATAAACTGCCCCCACGAATCCCGGTATCCACTCAGTTTCTTCTCGAACTTCTACACGCCATTTATTTCGCAATGTGAGTATATAACTTTAATCGGGCAAATGGAGTTAGAAGGTAAAGTCAGATTGTCTGAGTGGGTCTCCAAAAGTACTCTGGAAATCGCAAACGTTTCATATTCCACCTGTTGTGCTCCATTCTGATTCAACCTATCACATCATGAGAATGAACGACATAAAACCGGCAAGGCTAAGCTATCTTAGATTAGGTGCATTGTGCCTCGCTACGGGAAGAGAGCGCCTTCAGGTGACCAGTAGGTTAGCTTTTAGGTATAATGCTTTGTGCTGCAGTCAGTTCGGCTTGGTAACTTGTGGAACATAAGTGTAGGAACATGCAACCTTCATAATTATATCTTTTCAGAATGAACCTTAAAATTAGAGTTAGCGTTGTCTTTACGTATCAACGGGCGCCTATGAACAATTTTTAGTGTAAAATGATGAAGCTATTTTTGACATTGTAGGTTCAACGAGTTCAGTAGCATGGCGGTGCAAGCCTTGGAAGATATCCAGTTCCGAGGATATTTCGAGTGCTACGCGGAAGTGATTCTAGTGTCAGGAGCTGTACGAAACTCGATAAGAGATACACCTACAGGTAAAAACTCGCACGTTTTTGTACATCCCAGTACGCCCGACACTCCTGTCGAGGAACACCCTGTATGCTTCCTGTCCCTGTATCAGTCCTCTCGCCTCAACCCACTGCGCCGGAAGAAGATCAAAGGAACGACGACACTGACGGAACGATGTCAAATAGCGTCGATTGCATTTGTTGTGAAAGCGTAGAAAGTGTGAGTTTCGGCAAGAACCAAGATGGAACGAGCGTATTATGAAAATAACCCGAGTATTTGCAAGAAAACTGGAAAAAAAAATGTCCCTCCAAAAGAAACCGGTCCCTTACTCCTATTCTGTTTCCTTGCCTGAAATTCCCAGCGGCATATCATACCCCTGAATCAAGTAAAGTATTTCTAGTGCTGCACAAACGTTGCGTAATTTGGATTATTTTGAAACGAATTTTCTTGTCCAGGTCAAACGCTTGAGGGTCCTATGGGGATCAGTATGGCTGTGTCACCGGCAACCAACACTGTCACCGTTTCCAAATCTATGATAACCAACGCATCGTTCCGAACCAAGAAACTACCAGGTTTGACACTTTTATCATCTCTCTTAAATGCTCCGCTTGCGATCCTTGTGAATCGTTTTTCGTTCAAATTGAGTAACGCATCGAGATTTGTTTTGCTCTCGCGACGTCCGAGACGTAATGCACAGCAAAATTTGGTCATTTCGGGTATTACTGGGCAATTGGGATTTGCTTAGCAATCAGTTTTTCCAAGTTTGAACGTGCCAGCAGTAATGCGTAGCATTGAGACGAACAGAAATCAGTGCATTTAGTAATGAGCTAGTCGGCTAATGCATGCTGTGACTTTTTGTGAGTTGGAGTACCTTTTGGCAGCTTCACAGTTACCCGTAGTATTGTAAATAGTATGGTAGTGTGTGTAGTTTACAGGTTTTCCAGTAGTTCGGAGACGCCAGAAAAAAGTTGTTTATTTTTTTTTAGTTCATTTTTAGTTTTGTTATGACCCACCAAAGCTACCGTTGAAAATAAAAACATCGACGATTCTATGACAGATTTTGATAACTATTTCTATACGAACCGTACGGTGAATTTTCTGGCTCTAGTTCGGAAAATCTGACCGATTAACTACGTTACAAATGTAAGGGTGAAAGAGGTTTAAGGGATGTGGCAGTTTGACGAAGAAAGTGACGCGAGCTCGCAGGACATTTTGCATAGTTTCCCAATTTTTAAACTAAAGAATATTTTGAAAAAAATCTCAATTTTTAAAAATCGGAACATTTGAAATTTAAAGTTGTGATAAACTCATTAACCGAATGATCCGTCTCATCGCGACCTCGAGTTGGTGCTCCTATAAATTTTTGAGACGAATTGCCAGGAAATAGTTGCATATCTGTGGATTTTTTGGCTTGTCACAAACAAAGGAGTAAAAGCACTGCAGTACGAAATTCCATCGACATGAGTTGACCCTCTTGCTAGTTTAACCCATAACAGCCCAAAGTGTTCGGAGTGAAATTTAGCTTAAGAGAAATTGAAGGGACTTTTTTCCATTAAAATACGCAATTCTAAGCTTTGGAAAATGCCTAAATTATTAAATTTCAGGTTTCCAGTGGGGTGATATTTTTTAAATTGTGACAATACTGAACTGGAAAGATCCTCTAAGTGTCTGTTTCCGAACGGCATCGCTGGGCGGTATTGGGTTAAAAACAAATCTCCATGAGTATTTTAGTTAGTGAAGAGATTGTCGGAAATTAAGAGAGCTATTTTGCTTCCCTGATTATTGGTGTCGTTTCCTGTGCACGCCGCATGTACTGTAGATGATATCGAGGAGGAATTGGTAGCGCATTTGGCAGAAGAGGTTAAGGGCTCGCCTGTCGAGCGGAAGCGCAGAGGGTGGTCCTGGAGGTCCGGACAAGGGAGTGGCGCCTCGAAATCGGACGCGGAGCGACAAGGCCACGGCGCGAGGCAGCCGCCGTCGAGGCGGGAAAGCTCGTCCAAGGCGACGGCCTCAGGGTCGCCCGCCTCGGGGTCGCCCGCCTCGAGGTCGCCCGCTTCGGGGTCGCCAGTCTCCGCCGCGGCCTCGACCTCGGGGTCGCCCGCCTCCACGGCCGACCCGCTCATCAAGCGCGCCCCATCCCCGAAAAAGAGAGACTCGGAAGACCAGCACGCAACGTCGCAGAGTCGAGTTCTCAACAGAATGAGTGCCGGCGCTCGCTTGTTTCGGGTGGTCGAAGAGAACGGTTCTGGTGCGCCGGACGAGCACTATTTCGTGGCAGGTCGCCCAGCTAGTCTGGGCCCTCTTCCGACGCAAGTGGACGTTTCGAACGCGTGACGCACTAGCGACATGGCGACCGCGGGAGGTAACAGGAGCAGACCATCTGGATGTTTTCCAATCAGTCCATCGTCCCGCCAGTCCATTGAGCTCCTCAGTATAGTGCCGAACACTGTGAATTTCATTGCCAGATTTCGCGCCTTTGACGGGTAGCTGTCAAAAGCGCCAAAAACCACAAGCGCCAATCCGTAACCGCCAAACGAGAAAAGTCGCAAACGCCAAAGGTCTTAACCGCAATACTAACCTTACCTAACCTAACTTAACCTAACCTAACCTATACGAACTTTGGCGTTGGCGACTTTTCTCGTTTGGCGGTTACGGACTGGCGCTTGCGGCGTTGGTGCGTGTGGTTTTTGGCGCTATCGAATGCCCCCCCTTTGACAAATTTAAACGAGGTTTTCTCGGAAACCTTTAGAGATAACTCGTCATATAAGACTTGTTTTGGATTGCCCTGGAGCCGAGCAATCTAAAGATATGGTTCATCGTTACCCGTTATAAAGTTAACCGCGATTAAGTGATAGAGAGGTGGCAATGTGTGGCAACACTGTTCAAAGGTGGCATTTTCAACCTCGTGTGTTCCAACCTAATTTAGTTTAATATTGTGAACTCTCCACAGCGTACAGTACACGGCTGGTCATGAATCCCATAAGATACATGGAATTTTTGACCGGCGATTCATGCATACAGGTTAGGTCATTAGCCCAGATCAAGTTATGTGTCTTGTACTTAGTTTCGCTACAGCTCCGCCCGGCTGTCTCCAATACCGATTCTTACGAAAGGCAGTTACTGTCACCGAGAAGCAAGCGGAGTCGGGCTTGGCGACCGTAAGGCTAACCCAGCTTAAAGCTATTGTGCACTCGGTTCGTTGACGAATGGTGGAACAAAAAAAGAGAAAGAAATTCCCATCTTTCAAATTTACAGTGACCTACACAGCCAATAGGCAAGACGTCTATCTGGAGTGAGGAAATTCTCTAGCAGAGCACCTTCGAGGAGTCACTAAGTCGGCGGGACGAGAGGATTGATGGATAAGCCACAAAAATGGTCTATTGTAGCCACCGAAATAGTCTATTGTAGAGAGCACTTCACTTCGGTTCCTGGCACATCTTAAGTCAACCTACTTTCATGTAGTTTTTCCGCTTCAACCCCGAATTTTTCTCTACACCAAAAATGTTTTGCATGTAGTCGACCGACTCTAAATCACGATGTTTTTTCTCTGTAGCATCAGGAAATCCCGGCCACTGATGTTACCTGAAATCTTTCGTAAATCTTCTCTGAAACTACAATGCAGATTTTTCATAGGCTCTTTGATTTTCTTCGATCAAAGTTGTCGGACGATCTTACAACTTTACCCAGCTTTGGTTGTATTTTAACTTAAGTGTAGAAAGATAAAGTAGGAAAGATACGGCAAGATCTTTTTCATTGTCTATCACCTGTGTTTCCTTCGACAGCTTTCATATCCACGACACAGGCACTGTAATTTGAGACGATATTTACAGGAAATGTGTTTTTTTTATGTGAAACGAGAGGTTGACAAGTACGCATTTTTGGAGACTTCAACGCAAGGGAAAGAGTTCCATTCAAAAAGATATTTGACTTTGATATAATCACTGTGAATTCATTCGATTTTGAATGAAAATTTTGTATGACTTGTGATAGAAACGTTTATAGTATGCTGGAAAGGCGTTATGTTTTTCTTTTTTTCGTGTATTCGGAGCTTATCTTTGCTTTTTTTTCGACGGCATTAACGACGACATCTCTTCTAGATCTTCCTTCTTTTAGGCCTAACCCAGGGCTTTAAAAATGGATGCTGCCAGTTGTAGATCCCTTTTCCTATCACTGATACCAATAGCGAATTAGTTTGGGTCGCATGTTAATGCTACAGATCAGCGTTGGCATGAATGGTATCTGTGGATACAACCTGTTTTACCTCCACTACGTTAAAACTCTGATAAATGTTATTCAATCCGTGTGTTTTTCTTGGGGCCGCACCAGACTCTTTTACTGTACAATGGTCGGCTTTAATAAGGCACATTGTTTTTTGGTGTAAACGTCGAAGCTAAACGGCTTCTAATTCACGAGTTATTACAACAGTTTTAACGGTGTCTCTGACGGTGTGTTCCAGATGATATTCCGATCCAGGTACCGACGGACGCCCAAGCAGCCGAAGCCAAGGACTCCAAAGACGGAAAGAACCTGACGTGCATCTCAGAGGAGCAGGAAGACGCCCCTCGCAGCGGCACCAAGCGAGTCACGGGCGGCATGAGCTTGCAGAAGCTCACGCTCGGCAAACGGACCACAGCGACGCGCAACCGCAAGGTCACGCCGCCCATCCAGAACCCCAAAGCGTCGGCCGCCAACGCCAACGCGACTAAACCGACGATAACCAACGGGGACACGTACGAAATGGAGAGTTTATCTCGTAAAAACGGGCTGGACGAGAGCACCATGTCGGTGGACAGCGGCGAGAAAGATTCCGACCCGCCCTCGGACAGCGTGGGTATTCAGAACACGCCCATATCGCTGCTCGCCACCGAGCCGGAAGATTTGACGGTTGAGAATTCAAACAAAAATTCAAATGATGTTGATTCGGACGCTACGACTCCACTCGTTTCTCGTAAAAATGAAGAGGTTGAAAATTCGCGAGGCGTGATGCAGGTCAGCACAGTGTAAGTGGTGGCAGGGTGTTTATTGTTACCCTGTGCAACGAAATTTTGGAGTCAAAATTCTGTTGCACAGTGTTATTGGGGGTGGGGGGAGGGAGGGGAAGAATTCTTACTAGAACGTTCTCATAAGTGCAGTCTGTCATCAATCTCATCAACATGAGAAATATGTAAACCAACATAAGTAGTGGTCCTGTTTTCGCAACACGTGCCGCGCCGTGAATATGTACTAAATCTGTGCATCAGTGCTTGGAGCAATAACTGCATTGTACGGAAGGAAGGATAATCAGTAAAGTCATTTTACCGAACATCTCTCGAAGTATGTTTGTTTTATTAGAGGATTTATTTTCAATTTAGTAGGCAATGTTTCCTTTTTGGGATTTTATGCCTATGGCTCTTTCAGTATTAAGAAGGAATATTTCCGTGGAAAATCCATAATAACTTCTTGATGCAATCTCGTTGGTGGTCTTGTTAAAGAATACGTCCTATTTTCTGACTGGCTTGAGGTGGTTTTCCAATCTTTAGGGAGTATTTGCTATCTGTTTCATGCTAAGCAGAGTTGTTAATGTTGGATTTTATTCCAAAAACTTTTAATCGTGGCTGGTTCGGAGGGAGAAATTTTTTTATGTTTAAATAATAATAGGCTGTAAATTTCCTCTAAAATTCTTTTATATTAAATTTCACGATTAATTTTTTTTGGAACATGAATTCACTTGTACATATGTGTATTTTGTTGTAATACTTGCCTACGCGCTCGTGATATACATATACCGTAACAAAACAGTGTTTGTTAGACGTAGGCTGTTTTTCTACCTTCATTATCACTCAATCATTCCGTGTAATTATTTTCATCATTTACATGTGGTAAATAAGCGTAATCATTCCGGACTCCAAAAAATCATTCATCCTTATTCTTCTTACCTGGGAGATATATTTTCAGCTTCAATTTAAAACGGTACTCGTTACTCGTGTATACAAGTGGGTCTCGAGTCGACGACTATCAAATCCTATATTCACCGTTATTGATATACAGTATTTACGTATACAGAGGGTTCATCCGAGTTTTCAAAGCAATATTTCGTGTCATCGACCCCAAGCTAAAAGCCTTACCCCATATCAACGCTGCCCATTCTCATGAAACCCACGATAACATTCTGAATTCTTGGTCCGCATTATTTTTTGTCCAAACACAGAGGATTCCCTGAGCAGAAAAGAATGTGCATTTTTTCTAAGAACTTCGTGGGTACTCGTAACATCGTTTTAGCGTAAGATTTTGGTTTTGCAGCGGTGTGGTGAGGGTGAGGCTTTCGGTATTGTAAGTACTTAAAAGAGGGAAGTGAGTAAGAAACGAAGGCGGTGAGAAAGTAAATTTATTCTTTTATCGCTTTCTTATTCCGCTTGGCGACTGACTACTGTATTTTACTGTCCTTGTTCATATGTACTGTACGTATAACGTAAATTATTGAAATAATGTACATTACTGTTTGTTATCGTTATCAAAACTCTCTAATGTATAAAGCTGTAATTGCAAAGTGTGTGTTATCTTTATTCAAAGCGTGTTGTAGATGAAGAGGCAATATATATGACTATTATATGTGAGAGATTTATTTCTAGCCCTTAAAAAGCAACACTTTGAAATAATTCTTCTCACGATCTGACCTTCTTTACTGCGTGGCAATGCCGTTCGGAAAAAGCGAAATAGAGGTTAGAATCATTCATTGAAGGCAATATCATATTTTTTTCCCTCTCATTGATATCCATTTCATTATAATCTAATAAACAATCATTTTTCAAAAGTTGAATATAAACATTTAAATGCACAAAAATTGTATTAAATGCTACAGAGAAGTTGTTAAAGTCTCAAAATTTCATGAACGAAAGGGTTATTTTGTTTGGGTGCAGGTGCAGATTCCCATAGCTTTATTGAAGAAACAAGTTGAGAAATGAGAAAATTTTTACCAGATGCATTCATATTACGCAGTTTTAAGATTCAAAATCCAAGTTATTAAAGGACTCAAATGAACTGGGAAATTTTTCTCTGAGTACCTAGGGTCAAGCTACGGATGTGTATGATATTCACAGAGGTAATATCCATTGAGACCTTGTTTATCTAATTTATGGTCTTACTCTAGTTCATTAATCACCTCTTGAAATTGTCCTTTGTGTTTTTTATTTTAAGGATGTGTTTTAAAAGAAAATAAGTGACAAGAACCGTTAGGTGAAAGATGCGTGAGACGAACTAACCTATGACTGAAGGCCCGCGCGACATCGGCAAGTATTTTCGTAGGACTCACTAAGAGATGACCAGGAGATTTCACTTCGCCACAGAGGAGAACGTGGATTTTGCAAAGCGTTAGACAGCTCTTAACACATCAAAACTTGGAATCTATCCTCTTTGTATAGGCACCATTGGTTGAGTCACAAAACCGAACCGATATTTTCGTAAAATAACGACACTGATTGAGAGTACAGAGATTCGCGAAATATATCACTCAACAATGCAAAAATGTGATGTACTTATTCTCCGCACGTAGGACAGCATTAGCCAGTACATTTTCCTTTTGTAACAAGACCTGATCCACTCTGAAACACACTTCTGATCCACTTTGATCACAACAACAAAGATGGAGCCGATTGGCCCATTTGACCTTCATGTTAGCCAACATTGTAAACCTAGAAGCGTAATTTTGACAGCCAACTGATGAATCAAAATATCTTTCCAAATAACTTGATTCAAGGTAAGCATTTCATTTGAATACGTTCCTTTCACTTCGCGCTGCCTTAGACCTTAAACGATGCATGAGTGGCTGGAAAATGGACCACCGTTTCCGCAAGGTGGGGTGGGTCGACTGAAATCGAGCGGCACTGATACGAAGCCTGTATGGAACAGACACGGAATTTCGATCTCAAAATCCGAAGCAAAGTCATAGGAATTTATATTATTGAAATTGATTTCATTAACATTTTGGTGGCGCAAACCGTCCATGCTATGTACTATGAGCCTTATACTAGCACATCAAAATTTTGCAAAATACTTTTTTCCCCCTCTGTAATTTTGAAAACGATCAGAAGTATCAAAAACTGAACAAAATTCAAAGTTGTTGCCTGAGATAAAAGGCCAAAATACGTCTCCAGTTAAACAATCAGATGCACCAGTAAAACTCCCATCGCCCAGTCCACAAAGTTAGCCAAGGAGCAACAGGTCTCAGGCAACTGGCGATACACGATGTACTAGAGTACCAGTACGGTTCATGTCCTGTTCATGACCTACATTTCCGGAAGAGAACTTACAAACATGCGTCGCGTTCTTTAATGTGCGCTCTTTCAATAACAGCTAAAGCCACATTTTCATATAAGTTGCAGCGCACCGGTAAAGTGCTGCATTTTAGCGCTCGGAAAAGTCGATTGTTACCTCAACCGATATTTAGACTACCGGTGGACAGGATTTACACGGTATGAAATAAGTCAAGTGACGTATTGGAAAGACTGCATTTTATTTGAAAAGTCCAGTGGTAAGAAATGGTACGCATAAATTTGGAAACATCCATAAAACGTTACTTTTGTAGACATTGAGAAGCCAACACGCAGTTGTTGGTGAGTCTCTAAATCGCTCGGCACGAGTAGAGGCGCCGACATCTTAATCAAAGTCTAAAGTAGCACACTCTTTACGATACACCAAGAAACGAAATGTCCGCTTCTTCTTAAATATGCAACACGCACTGAAAGTGCCTCATCATGACTAGTACATTAAGAAACAGTATTTACACAGACAAATCCATGCTTTCTGTTAAGAAGACAGAAAATAATGTTACTGTAGAGAAATTGTTTTTGTCTCAAGGATATCACAGCAAGGCCCGCGGGGTGCTTTGTCAAACACGAAAAAGGTTATATTATACAGGTAACAAGATTTGGCGATAGGATTCAGGGAACCACGGAGAGATAGTCACCAGCGAGGGCTTTGATAGCATCATGACAAATACGATACGATGAAAAAGGCCCCTCCCAGCGAAAACGTGTTTCAGCTCACCCTATTATTAAAAAACCACGTCGCTTAAAA
>Ga0058701_10000892_pt1 | contig 20406 bp, 10 predicted proteins | sample AgamicOrMae_FD_97039 | JGI IMG/M metagenome (GOLD analysis project Ga0058701, IMG submission 97039) | Agave microbial communities from Guanajuato, Mexico - Or.Ma.e | ecosystem: Host-associated > Plants > Phyllosphere > Phylloplane/Leaf | place: Guanajuato, Mexico | collected 2012-06-04
AAGAAAAAAAAAAAAAATAATACTTTTTGCAAACATGCCAAAACCTGCGTTAGAAAAGGTGGAACTCATCAATATCGCGTCACAAAGATTCGTAATAACGTTGGTTATCCGCACGTCTGGACATTGAGTACTTTGGAGCAGCACACAAAGAGACTTAAGCTTGGTTTTGGGGCCGAGAGGCCGTTCACATCTCCGTGGAGAGAAAAAAAGGCGGGAAAAAAGAAGTGACGTCATGAATTGGTTCCAAGAACGTATTTCGGTCCGGTTTCATATTCGATTCCGAAGAATAAAAATCTAGAAAACTACAATTCTTTCTTTTGGAAAAAACGCAATATACCGCACAATCGACGCAATAATTTTTATCCGATTTCTTTCCAGGGATTAATCAACTTTCCTCGAAATGATCTTGAAGGTCGAAGGACACATGTCAATAAACGCCGAAAAGGACCTTTTTGAGTTGTGAGATTCAGTATTTTTCCTCCCACGTGCCGTAAAAATTCATTTTTTTAAAATTTATTATTTTTTTCGGCGTGCGGTTTTCCAACCCTTGGAAACCAACCACAATATCTCCTTATATTCTGCACGTATTCGTACTCAAAGAAAATTGTTTTAATTCAAATTCACTTCCGAAAAGACCTCTCAACAAAGTACACAGTAAACATGAGAGGTCGAACTTTTCACCTCGTGCCTCACCTTCAGTCACCCATCAAAGCGACTCACATAAGGCACTTCATCTGACCAAACCTAGTTCCATCTTGATCAAGCTAATCTTCATTAAATTAATTTCGTCAATCCGAATGATATAATGAAAGGTTGAACGTTGGCAAATAGTTTAAGAATCTAGTTTTTCAAAAAGGGTATTCTATACCGCAAACGTTTTCTAGCTTAAAGAAATAATCTTTACAAATTGCACACATTTAATGAGATGCACGGACTTGGAATAAGCATGAACTGCAGCAAAGAATGCTAAATTTTCGCGATAAACCAACTCCTCTCCTCACAGCAGATGGCGCCACGCAGCTGAGTGCATGTCGCCTCGGGTAGGCAGTCTCCCTCAGTTGGCACCCGTGGGGCAAAACAGCTTTGACAGAATCTTCCCGAGATGAGAGTTATCGCTACATTAGTATCGTCCGTTATTCCCTCTCATGGAAATTGCAATCCTTGCTCCGAACCGCCGCTGGTCCAGCGCTCCGGGCCCAGCATCCGCCTGCCCGGATGCTGGGACCAGCTGCCCGGATGCTGCGAGCTGGACCGGAGTCTGAATCACCCCGGCAGGCCGGACTTTCCCCGGAGCTGCATCAGTGGTGGTCCAAAACAATTACCGATAACAAAGACGATGACGTAACATCTTCTAGTCAGTCCCGTTTTCCCAATTTTCGTCATCCTTGACATGATGGACCAACTCGGATCACCACCGGAAACGTGCCGAAGATGTCGGCTTCACAAAAGCACTCATTTATTCCCAGTCACTGTTTGCATCTTAATGTGGGCACTTGCTGTCTATTTCCGGCTTCAAAACTTTCAGTGCGAAGACCCTGAGCCTTCACTTTTCAACGTGTCAAAAGAGCATGTACATATTTTGGCAGTTATTAATATCCTAAATAAGACCATGCTTATATTTTGAAAAATTGGAAGAAAAAACAGGATTGTTTAAAATAACACTTTAAATATTCTCAAAGCGTAGAAGAGCTGTTTTACGGTTTCAACGCCTTGAATTTTATTCTTACTTAATATTTATAGAGAGCTTACAAAGAATTCCTGAAATAATTTGATAAAAGCAAAAAATTTGATAAAAAATTGCTTTGGACTTAAGACCAATTTTGGAAAAGGTCTCCTAAGCACGACAAATAAAGTTTTTATGCCAGTAGTTTCTCCATTACTTGTTATAAAGTGTTATTAAGATGCCTAAAGGACACTCTACATACTACCGCGTCAATAAATCTGACCTACCGGATATTTTTTATTAGAGCTGATGAACTGTTTTCACCGCTAAAGCTGTGTAGTTTACTTTGCGAAAAGATCCTTAACAGTCGTCAATACGTTAACTAATTATTTCCGAATAATTTATTGATTTCGATCTGCGGTTATCTGCGGTTAAAAATAACTGGAATCGGAAGGCTTCTGAAAGAGGCCTGATTGGTTCGATCTCATCACGAGCTGGAATCTCAATAACAGTGTTTGTGTCCTTAAGAGAGCTGTAACTATAGGCACGCGATAAAGGAAATAATCTGTCGCGGCTCTCTAGCGGTCCCTGGATGCTCCCGGCACTCTAGATGACATTCGTTTCCGGTCCCGGAAAACGACGCGAGCGTGGTTTCGCACTGACTCATTGCCTCTCCGATGCAAGCGTCTCTTTCACGGCCCACTGAATCATCAAGTTTGAATTTCGCGCGCCTGGTACGGTCATAACCGCCCTGCACGATCCGCAGCCAATGGACCAAAAAGTTGCCGGAATTCCCAAGATGATTCTTGGAACAATCGAAAGAGTGTTGTGACAACAAATGCATACTTTTGAAAGGAAACTTCTTAAATCGAGAAACTTTGTTAAATACATTTTTCATACAGATTACAATATGCTGTTGATACACTTTTTAAGGGATTTCATATACGGGTAATCTTCATGTTTTGCAAACATATCGTGACTTGTACTTTTTTTTAAATAACTGCTTATTACAAACCCATTGTTTTTTGAGCTTTTTTACGCAATTGTTAAAACTGATAGAAATCGTAATTAGTTCATTTTTGTTCACAATTCGTGGGCAAGTGAAAAACCTAACGCGCGGGCTTATGGGGGTCAGTTATCGTGTGCAACGGTTACTGATAGACTATCTCTAAAACCACAAAACTACGTACATCCTTTAACTTCAGCCTCAACACAGATACAGCCGGAAAAAACCGTATCGTTATCAAATGTAAAAGCTCACTTGGACTTCCAATCTAGACGGCATATAATTCAACCCAAAATTGGTAATTATTTACATCAGTGAATACCATTACCTCTCCAGAAACATTCAGAGGACCGAAAGATGCTAAATCCGAACCGATACGTTCCAAAATTAACTGTTTTAAATGATGAAACATTATTCCATGAACTTTATACAGTACAGTTCAGGGCACAAGTACAAACAATGGATGCTCGTTTTTGTCCCCGACTGTGCGCCACCTTAAACCATTTACGTCAACCACTACTAACCAAAAGTGGGCTAACTGCAACTTAACCCACTACCGCCCAGCGATGCCGTTCGGCAACAGAAAAAAATATTTTAGAGGATCTTTTTAGTTCAGTATTTTCACAATTTAAAAAATATCACCCCTCTGGAAACCTAAAATTTAATTATTTAGGCGTTTTCCAAAGCTTAAAAATAGGGAAAAATCCTTTCAATTTCTCTTCAGCAGAATTTCACTCGAAATACTTTGGGCTGTTATGGGTTAATCTCAATTCTAGTATCCTTTTTTTTCGTCGCCAAGTGTGTCAATTATGATTTTCGGTAACCGCAGATAGGAAAACCGCGGTTTTTAAGGAAACCGCGAAACAAAACTGAACCGGTTTAACCGCCGCGGTCAACAATAAAAACCGCTAACGTACCTTGTCACGCGCCTCACCGCTCGCGCCCCATATTCCAAGCCCTTATAAGTCCTTATAAGGTTTCTATAGGGAAGCGAACACAAAAAAAGAAGAAAAATGCTGAGCCTCAGCAACCCCATTAGTTTGTGTCTTCTCCGGTTTCGCAATTAGCGCCTTACGTCACGTGGCCCGCGTGAAAGGGCACTGTCATAAGGTATCCGAAGGGTTAGTGCCCTTCTGGGGGGCGACTAATCCGTTCGACAGTTGGCTTAAAACAGGAAGTTTTTGGGGGGAAATGTTGTAAAGCGGCCAGGTGAGGCTTCACATGTTCACTAAAAAATGACAACTTCCTTACGCCTAATTTTATGAAAGAGGGCCTGGAGACCATGTAAAAAGTGAGGTTTAAATTAAATGACATAGTTTTGGGCTTTGACACCTTTAAAATAGGCGCACGATATAAGTTGCTTTAAAATAAAATCGACGAGTTTAGCTCCTAAATTTTCTATAAAAGGTCCGGTCGACTAGGCAAAAATGTAATGTCCAAAATGAAATATATGATTTCTAGGCACCACGAAAATTTGGGAATTTGAGAGAAATATTCCGAAAATTTTCTTTGAAAAAGGTCGGCTAAAACAGCCCGGGAAACCCTGTAAAACAAATCTTGTTAAAAGAACAATGGAGGTATTTGAAGCGCTTAAAACTTTACAAAGGGAGCCAAAGACCTTTTAAAACTTCTGGAGAGTCGAAAAGTCTGTCTGCTAAAAACTTTATTCGAAACTGTCAATAGACGGGAACACTGACACATTGTTGTTACGACAATCACGTCAGCCAAAACAAGTAAATCGTCCGATGATTCACTAGTTAAATAACTAATCATTTTAGTGAAAGGTAGTAACACAGCAATTTCCTCAATTAGTTCCGCTTTCACTAAATGGTCCAATCCGAGAATTTTTCGTCTAAATATTGTGTAACGTGACGAAACAAACCAGTCTTTACTCAGTTAGGGAAGCTGTGACAAATTTTGAGGAGCGAGAATTACTTAGCTTCGTGACCTCAGGTCACTCCTCTTGGAAAGGAGAAAATATTGGAAGGCAGCTCACAAGTCAGTTCAGCTTTTCCGAACATCACCTTCACTTTCCAAAGGTTAAAAACTTGTCAGGCAAGATGCAACTTTTATTTAAATTGAAATACGATTCAAAGCAGTCGAATAGAATTCCCTTTTACCATGTAAATTGCTTGGTGAGATGCAGGTGGTCTTTTTGTGGTTCCTATTCAGCTAGTTAGAATACAGATATCGCTGGAGATTATCTAATAGGTCTGAGCGATTAAGTGAAAAATTGCCCGGGTTTAGATGTATCCATCGATGGTCAGTTTTATCCAAGTAAACATTTTCACAGGATTTTTTCTCTTAAAAACCTACATGTAGGTACACTACGTGTTCTGGCAACCGTACATATTTTAATCGGTACAGCGGGAGGATTGAACTAACTTGAATTCGGCTAACTAGGGTTGAGCTAACTAGGGTTAGGCTAACGTATGGGTTAGTAAGCAACCTAGGGTTGGGTCAACTTAAGTTGAGCAAACTTTAAGCTGGGTCAACATGGGCTGAGCGAACTTGGTTAAGGTGAATTTTGGTAAATCGAGCTTAGCTTGGACAAACTTAGGTTAAGGAAACTTGGGTTAGGCAAACTTGGTTTGGGTAGGTTTTGTTCCGACAAACTTGGTTTAGGCAAACTTAGGTTAAGCAAACTTTGGTCAGGTTAATTTGAGTTAGGCGAACTAGCTCTCAAACGTAAATGGCTCATGTTTATTCCCGAAATCGACCTAGGTATTAATTATCCTATTCCTCCCCCTTAAAAAAGGAGAAGAGAAAGCACAAACGTTTTAAAGGGTCGTATCCTAGTTTCTTGGAAGATTTCCGGTTGACCTAGGAAATTCAAGCGAAGGATTGTGGCGCCACGCCAGTGGCACCGAAGGGCCGGTTGACCACAACGGAAACAATACCTAATGACTCGGTTAATCTCTCCCTCTCCCTCTCTCTCCAAAATTCTAACGGCTCCGATCTTAATCCGCGCCGCGTACGGAAACACTCGGGCCAGGGCTTGGCCACAGAGCAGCACAACGACAAAAGCGTGACCCACTGAAAGCGTGAGACTCACCGCCTTCTACCACAACGTTATTCGTTCCTTGTCACAGCTTTCCAGCCAGACCTTCCAACAGATACATTTACCTTCATGAATGGAACTCAAGAAGCTTAATCAATTGGGCTTAGAAAATCGGATATCTTTTTTTTTTTCAGGAAACACTTTTTTAGTGAGTTTTCTAGCCTTCTAATTCAGTCAGACCCACTAGTCTGCGTCGATGGTAAAATCTTTCAAAAAAAGCCAATTTTAAATTACTTTTCAAATTTTAAATGACATTTTAAAATTGAATCGTTGTTTCAGGCAACGTTTAGGTCGTATTTTAGATACTAAATGGTTTTCAACACATTTTGAAAATCACAGCAATGCCTGTTTCGGTTATACAGAGGTTAAACGAGTATCACTAGTGCTCCACGTACCTTTTGTTTTTATTTTTCATCTTTCTTAATTTTTTTACATTTTTATTTTATATTATCTTTTTTTAAAAATTTTTAAGAAAGTTTTCATGTAGACATACCAAGCTCTTGGTCAACCCTTACTATTGATACGGTTGTTGGATACGTGAGGATAATTTCATATAAAGCTGATATCCTTAATTAACAACATATCAATTAATATTTTCCTAAAGCTCTACCACCCAACACAACTTTCCATTACTTTTTAGAACCAAAACATGAGCCACTCTAATTTTCTGTTGACCAACTCTCCGTGAGGCACGAAGGCGTCCATCATACTTTTTGTCGTCTTACTAGTTCTCACGCAAGAGTGTAATAAGTCAATTTTTCGCCTTTTTCGCGAAAGTCTAACAGAACTTTCATTCAAGAACCCGCGAAGTGTCTACTGGATACCACCTGTTCAGAGCCACCATTTCACTAACACAAAACGCAACGCCAGACCTGTTCAGCGCCTATAAAACTTGAATAGTGTAATAACTCGTTATTATAACCAATTATTTCATCATGTTGATGTAACAATTTAACCTCTCTGACCTTAACGACTTGTTAACAGCAGTCCGTCTTCACCTGCGTCTGCGCTATCTATTTCTGGAAAGGAAATTCGGATGTCGCTTGATCACACAAGCTCCTCACGTACGTAAGTTAAATTTTTTGAGTCGCCGTGTTAGATAGTAAGTATATCAACTTCTGAGCATAAAAAAATATAAAATTCTCCTTCCCGATCAGTTGATTTTGACGTTCACGTAAATGGGTCATTTAAAAGAAAGGGTTGGTAAAATTTAGATTAATTTTTCGGTTCATATCTTATTTAGATTTTTTTAAATTATTAAAAGAGCCGATTACGCACACTTTATGATAAAAAATGGCCTTTTCAATATTTTTTTCAAAGAATTTCACAAAAAAGCCAACCGGTTTAAATTAAAGAATCGGCTTCACGACAGTTATAAGCGATATTTCCATATTTTGTGTAAGATGGGCCTCAGCCGCGGTGAACGGTCCATTAGCAAGCCGACACTCTGGACAATAAATATCGATTGTTGGTTGTGATCGCAACAATGTCGGTCCCGTTGTTGTCATTGCCGCGCTGGCCGCACTCGGCGTTGCACCTGCGCTGCGCTGCGGTTGGCGCATCATGCGCCGCTATCGGAACCGCAAACCGTTCAACAACACAGTTACCTCCATTTTAGCCGGAATAACGATGAGAATTCGACCCAAAACTAATAAAATCGATGGCTTATACCAAGCTTTCATCTGATACCAAAGACATGCATTTTTTATGAAATAGGAAAAACTAACGGTTAATTTTGTAATGCCCAAAGAAGTACAGCAAACGACGCTCTTAAGAAATAAGAATTTATATTTGCATTTAAAAGTGCGTTGAATTTAAAATGAGTGAATAAATCAGAGCACCGTAGAAAATATTTTACAGAGCAAAATTAGCATGATTTTTACCAGAGCATTTGCTATCGTTTATTTCCAAAGTCATTAGTGATAGGTTACAAAAGTAGAACATCCAGTAACACAGTTTACGTGGTCACTGATATCTACTCACTCAATAAGGAAGCCAACTTTTCTGCTAACCTGCGAACAAACCGAAGAATTCATTAGACAGTGTCTAACAACTGCAAAAACAAAGTTCACTTTCTTCGAATTGGCAAATGTTTGAACTTTCGCGCTTAATTTGCGAGGCGATTTCGCGACTGCGCAACACCAACACCCGCCGAAACACTCCCTTTATTCATTAACACTTTTTCGCAGGTCGCGGCCGGCCGGTCGGCAAGTACCTTTCAAGCGAGTACCGACTCGTTTGCACTGCGGACTGCGTTTGTCGGGAATAATTTTATTGCTACTGGGTAACTTTAGTATAAGCAAATATCTGTTACCTTAGTTGTACTCACTCAGTTTTAACAACATTTAAAATCAGCTTTTCAAAATAAGATCGCGAGAAAACGTTTGTCTGATTCAAGTCCTTTCCTAATTTTTAATTTATTTTTATTTTGCGAAAAACGTGAATAACGTATGCTATAAATTTTGAGATAGGTACTAAATTTTGATAATGAAAAATCAGTTTTTTTTCTAAAAAAAAAATTAAAAAATAGGAGAAAACTCTGAATCAATACTTTTTGCAAGCAAATTTTATCGTAAATATTGGTCTAGTAAGGCCTAAAAAGGAGAGCGATTCTCCAAATTAAACTCTTTAAGAGGAAAACAAACTTTTTGGGAGGATTAAATTTCTAGCATTAAAAATAATAATATTAAAAAAAATAATAACTTCGGGTTTAAGAGCCAAAATTTCCTCATTCCAAGAAAGTCCGGCGAGTTTATTACGCTCACGTAAATTTCTCATAGGCTGTTCCAAAATCCACTATCCCAAAAGATACGAGCGCCGTTTACGAATCAGCTTTAGGAACTAATCCAGGCCAGATATGAAAAACTTCCACGCCAGAAATATTAATCACTTCGCTCCTGTTGTATCAATAAGGAAACCTGCCTTCGATATTAAAACACTCGTTTTACCTTTTCAACGCCCACGCCTTTTCTTTTTTTTATTAACGACTTTCCTTTTTTATTCATCTAGTTTTTGGCTATTTGCGTTCTTTTTTTTGAGATGGGGGTTAATTGGCCCTCTAGCGCCATTTTCTCACAGAGTAATAGCACAGCTCTATATTTTCACTGCCAAAGACCTGCTATAGGTCTCGATTAGCTAACGAATTACGTATTATGAAAACATCGGATGGGAAAATCGTTTAATTTACGGCGTCGCGAATGCCATCATCACTGAACAAGTTTTTACAGAAAAAAAGGACCTTTAAGTGCAATTTTGTAGCAACATCCCTTTTTTTCCAGCAGTATTTTGTGGGCGCGAAAAGATTCTCGGCAGATTTCACCATCAGCTTCAATTTTTTTAGGCGCAGAATTTAAATAGATCCGATCAAGTTGTACGAAAGTTCGCGTACCTGCTTTTGTTAGCTTTCTCTGCGCGATAGTGCTCCAGTCTGCATAGCGCAAAGATAGACGTGAAATTTCTTCTCCTCGGTGGGCAGTAAAGTGACCTTCCAAATAATTACTACTCTAATTAACATCATTTTTTCGCTGCAAAAACTTTTTCAGACAGGAACTGGATCAATTATAGCGTACCTATTATATACACTATAACTAGACTTACTTTTGTTCAAGATACGGGATGCCGTTGACACTAGAATGGACATAATTTTAACGTTCTGTAAAATAGCAATCGTGAAAAAATAATTTAACAGCTTAAAAAAGGTATGATTAGAGCGGTGAAAAGATTCTTCGCAGTTGATCTAACAAGTAAGTGATCCCCTGATTTATTTTCATTATTCTTGTGTTATTTCATACGCCCATGGTTATTTCGGAAATGAAATATGAGCCGAATTTTTCATAGCCGCAGAGAAAGAAGGCGTGAAGAAGAGTGTCATCTGCCTCAAATGAACCTATCATTCCGACTACAACCTGGTTTCAAATTTTATTAATGAAGACTGCCAGTCATGCGAGGCAGTCAAGGCGCTCAAGGAAATTCCTAAATTCATTCTTCATAGCGGTCTAATGATTTTCGGAACGAAGAGACTCGCCTCGGATCGGAATATAACGGGATGAGAAATGCAGCGGTCAGACCCCGTGGATCCAGGCGGCCTTGGGTAGCCAGCACCATCATCTGGTCGTCACGGCAACCTAGAACCCTCCAGGGTTAAGTCCTATCAGTACGAAGGGTAGTTCGTACTCCGGCGTTCTATTCACGTGTCTTGTGAAACTCCCGTTTCTAGATTACCTTATTAACCTATTTTAAAGAGGTATCAGAGACGGATTTTAAAAGGTTTTGTCGGTAAAAATTGCCTAAAAGCATTTTTAGATAATGCAATAAGTGTCCAAGATTATGTTAGGTTTGGGTTACTAAAACTTTTTTTTAAGAAATGAGCGTTTTTTTTTGTAACTCGTCGAATTTCGACTACAATGTCGGCAGGGGTGTTTGATTTTACATAGTGTTCATTTCGTGGAAAAGGAGTTACATGTTAGGTTTGGTAAGGTCGCAAGATGAGGTTAGCGTCGGTCGAACTAGACAAGGTCAGGTTAAAAGAGGTTGGAAAGGTTAAGGTTAACGTATCCGAAAAGACTTGTTAATTAAGGTTCTTAACCGGAGCTTAGGTTTCTGTGCCCCAGAAAAACTACATCTGCTGACAGCTGGTTTAACGTGACTGTCGTCACATAAAAGCAACTCAAGCTGGTTTTGATCCGAATACTCAAGTTACAAAACGCCATACTTTTCTCCCCAAATAGAATGACTTTATTAAATCATTCCTAAAAAAAACGCAAACTTCCGGCCAAAACTTCTTTGTGAATGTCATAAACTTAAAATTTGAAGCACTCTCGCATTAACACTGCAGCTAGTCAAACCTCAAAAAAAGTTTGGCCTTTTTTGATACCCGAACAACAGAGCTTCTTTGAACCTACCTCTACCACTTATCTTGTACTAGTCCAATCGAGTACAGAAACATTAAGTTCTATAAAGCGCTCCAATTTTCGCGGTACCGATTAGGGCCATAAGTGCATACAATTTCGTACGTATCACATATTGCAAAGCGATTCGTCATTCAAACTAACTGAGGAACGAGAGTTCGTAGCGGTCGGCAATTGTCAATGGTACTTGAAATGGCCTAGGTGTAGTGTAACGGTACTTTAAGTAGCGCGCAGCGCAGTCTGGACTGGGGCGATACCAGTGCAGTGGAGTGCATCGAATGGATCGGAGATTTGGATCTGGTCCATTCGGATGCTGGGAGCTGCGAACCACAAGAAACTCGTTTTAATTGTAGCGAGTACCTCAGTTCACTTCGGGTACCACAACGTTCGATTTCATTGGAGTGCTCCTTTCTCTATAATCTCGTCTAGTAAGAGTTTCTATGGTAAGCTGTATTTTTTTGTTTTTTTTTCGGAGAGAGAGTGTTTTTCTCCGTTCATATTATATCCATAATACACGTGAGTAGCAGTGTTTCACAGCTTCTTAACACCAAGTCTCTTTCGCATCTTGATAGTCTACGTATATTTTTCAGCTAATTTGGCGTTGTTGGTTATTTAAGGATGTTACTTTTAAATTGTCTTTAAAAAAAAAACTTAGAGTTGCAATAGGTATTGATTTTTTGAGCTCACTTCATAGTTGCCTTTCTGCCTTTTGTAGGTAAGGGAAGCACAAAAATGTGTTGAATTATGTTAAGCCATCTTTCCCTGCGACAAAAAAAGTTACTTAAATAAAAATAAATAAATACAAATAATATTTTTTGATTCGTAAAATTGAGCAAATTTAGCATGTGGTCTAAGATCCTTTTCAACTGTAAGAAAACTTATGAATTCAAATTTAATTGGTTCTTTGAAACTATATACTTAAGTTCAATTTTAATCATTAAAAAGAGAATTTTGGCTAAAATATAACTTATAAAGCAACACTATTTATCTTCTTAATTAATTTTAAGAGATGTTCACTCCTTGAGCATTTTTTTTGTTAATGGACCGACAAGTTTCTCGGTGATGTTTCAAATCGTGAGGAGAAAGAAAATCGCCTGCAGCTGAACGCAGCGCCCTCTGGTAACAAAATGACACGTGTAAATCGCATCAATACAGCAGTTTGGGTGGAGCCGAACTAACTAAATTAAATTGATTAGGGCCTACGCGGTTGATCTTATACCGACTTGGCTTCTTCAGCTGTTCTTGCGCCTCCCACCCACATTGCGGGATATTTTAATAATTCAGATTAAGAATATAAATAACCCTTAAGAAAGGACATCTCTCCTGCTTAAAAAAAAATACCAAAAACAACCATATTCAGCTAAAAAATATTGCGAATTCGAATTTCCAAGATCAAATGTTTTGCGGGAAACGTCGAGAAATTTTTACTTCAACTTGTGAATTTTAGCAAACAACTTCGCCAAAAGCAAGAATTATTAGTCAGTTCCACGAGACAATCTATGGAATTTGGAGCCTAAAAAAATACTGTTCACCTATTTATTCAAAACGATGTTTGGGAACCTCTGTGCGAATTAGTGAACTTTTAAAGATCTATGCGAATTTCAATAAAAAAAAGGCGACTGCAACATTGCTTTACCAAGAATTTAATAGACCCCAAAAAACTAGTTATCACAACCGTTTGAGCCGAAGAAATCTTGCTCATCTTAGGGTATACTTTAAATAGGACATTTTTCTAGTGACATATCAATTAAATGACAACCTTTAAAATGTGCCCTATACGTATATAATCCATTCGCTCGGCGTGTTTATCTGTTCTTTTTTGACTTTTAATTTCGTCTCGAAATTTCAGAATGAATAAATTTCTGCCATTGAAAACGCTGAGTGTATTGTTTCGTGAAAGGTTCATTCTGCCGCAGGTTTAAAAAGAGAAGTAGACTTCTGGTTTGACAGGTTCCGTTAGCGAGATTTGCATTGTTGTCGCCGCGATTGTTTTCAATTATTGATGGATTAAGATGACATGCAACCAAAACGATGATGGAGATTAATTACGACCCCCAATTGCGAGTCTCGCACTTCGGAAACGGGATTTGTCCTTAGGTTGACCTTCGAAATTAGCGCGGAAATTATTCAGACATCATTACATTTAGGCCCCTAATGTGGGCGCTGAGCAATCATGCACTGCAGTGATTCAAAAAGGTATAGTAGGAAGTTAAAATAAAATATTTCTGCACGCTCCACGAAAGAATATCTAGGCACAATACTAATTAGCGAAACCTTTCAATACAGACAAGTCCACGTTTATTCATTACGTTCCCATTGCAAGAAGGCACCTTACCACACAACTCATTCATTCTAGCTCGCGCTCAGTTCGCGCCTTGCAATAATTCATTCGAAAGGCGCGCCATTGACAATCTAGCCAATCACTTGGCGTAATCGGGACAAATTGCATTCTGATTGGCTGCAGTCATCGTAACCTTTCCCTGTGACATCATGCGATTTGCAGTGCAACGGTGCAGTCTGAGAAAGTCAGCAGCCCTTGCGAGACCTTGCAGCAGGAAGTGTCATCCAGAAGGTTCTGACCTGCGCCAGGTGCACTTTATACCTCTGGAAAGTGATATTTTCTGCTTGTTAAGCGAATAAGTTTCTTGTAATTAAAAGGTTAGCTGCCTCAGCCGTTGGCTAATAGGGTTAGCTATGCTCCTCTTGCGCGGAAGTGCGAATTTTTTCTTTCGATTAAAATCAAACTTGCTGGACTCTAGTTGAGCCGATGCCCTTTTTAACCTTTCAACCAGTATAAAGAATAGTCTTGTTTTTTGGTTATGGAGGAGGTACGATATCAAAACGTGGGCGAGGCCTTGAGTAACCTAACTGAAACTAACCTAGTGTTACCTTACTGAACAAATCCAAACATCATGATAAGATAAGGCTAAGGGAGGTTAGACTACGTTGGAAGAGGAGGGTGCTTACTGAAATAAGAGGTTTCCCAAACGAAATGGCTTGAAATTTTAATTTTTTCCGATCAATTGCTGTCGCCTTCCTCGCTTGTTTGTTGATTCATTTTTTCCTCGTCTAATAGGAATTGAAAGCTCGCTCATGTATCTGAGGATTAGAAGTCTAAAAAGGTGACCTGGTTAATAATCCTGCTCTTACTCTCTTAACTTTGTTCAAAACTGTTCGGCATTCCGAATTGTAATCATCAAAAACTAAGCGTTTTTTAAAGCGAAATATCTTGTTAATGAGAAATTTCATATCGTGATAATGAGAAATTTCAAAGACGAATAAACTTCCTTCGATTAATTGACCCACTTTCGACATCTAGTCGCCCCGCTTCTTTTATTTGGAATCCATAATGGAAGGCATCGAAGTGAGATTTCATTCACAGCTCTCAAATAAACAATCAACCAATCAAAAAGGCAATCAGTTAAATCAATCAGCAACTCAGATGATAGAGATCGTAAAGCAGAAATGAATCGCCTAATTAACGGCCAGATATCCGTTTCTAATTTCACGAAATAAACGCATCTATAAAGCCGCCATCTTTAACTGATTCGATGATGCCTCGTAGATATGGGAAAAAGATGAAAAATTGCTGTGTTTGATTCGTTTAGTTTTCGTGCACCCACTGAAACCCTTCATAAACGACGAGCAGAAACATAATCCTTTCAGGTTTACATTCTTTTGTCGGAGTTTCACATTATGAGAAGAACGATAATTTTCCTAACAAAACGAGAATATTGTCTGTTTATTCCTAAAGCGAAAATAAGATACATCCTCTATGGTCCGTTTGTGGATCGTCATATCTAATTTAATACAATAATAAAGGTTTAAAAACGAATATATTTTGGTCGTTTTCAGGATATAGGAAAACTATCCATAGCCCATATAAATTGAAATCTCTCACCGAGCACTTTCGTTTGATATGTCTAATATGTATCCATAAAGAGCAATCTTGAACAATCCAAACCGAACTTAACGAAACCTTATTCTATCTTAACCCATAACAGCCCAGAGTATTTGGAGTGAAATTCAGCTCAAGAGAAATTTGAAGGATTTTTCCAATTAAATTACGCAAGTTTAAGTTTTGGAAAATGCCTAAATTATTAAATTTCAAGGTTTCCAGAGGGGTGATATTTTTCAAATTGTGACAATACTAAACTAAAAAGATCCTCTAAAATACTTTTTTTTTGTTTCCGAGCGGCATCGCTATGGGCGGTAGTCGGTTAATTTATTTAGGGCAACCTAGCCTACCAAAAAGTTCTACCACAGGTATACAGGACTATCCAAACACACGTATCATTAATCTCTGAGGATCTTGGTTAATTTATACTTTTCAAACCGAACCTCTAGTTCACAGAGAAATATCACTGAACTGCTAAAAATATCGCTAATACCGTTTGTAAAAATACAATTTCTCAGAAATGTCGAGGCTGGGAAAATTGTGTTATGAGGAGAATAAGCTAGTGCCCTGTGCGTTGCGCCCCTGCAGCTCTTCTCTCGAATCCACACGGCAATCTGATTTAATGCTGAGAAGCAAAGTACGTGACGAGCGCTCGACTCTTTTGCGATTTGCGTCCGGCAAAAATTCGCGATAAACATGCATTTCATGCAGAAATGACCACTAAAACATTTCCACGAAACAAGACCCGGCATTGCAGTCTTTTTCAGCTTCGTGGGGAACGCGAGCCTGCGACAGATTTATCAAGGTTTAATAGATTAAGATAACCCACGGCTACCTAAAGTACACGAATTTTTACATTAATTTACCTGTTAAACTTCAAAGAAAATGAAATGAAAGTGCAAATTCGACTTTTTGAAGATGACTAAAAGTTAAATTTACGGACACCCATGGGTTTCCTGCAGGAAAGTGATATAAAAAAAAGGAATGAAAAAATAAAAAAAATAAAAAAATCATTACGCTAAAATTATTTTTTTCTTACTTGGCGAATAAGCTATATCCGAACGGCATTGTAGAGCGGCGATTAATTTAATCGGACTATCTAACGCCCATGATAAGATCAAGTTTATAATTAGGTTAAGTTACGTTACGTAACAGGTTCCGCTAGGTTATCCGAGATAGCTCGACCAAGCATAACATCACTTCAACTAAACATCGCATATCAAAAGGTTAATAATATGGTTTAGTGTGGGGTAAGGTAATGTTAATTAAAGCAAGATTTATTTACAGAGACGTACACGAGACGTAGGAAGAATCTCCACGTAAACCATCGTACAATCTCTGTCGAAACACGACACGTCACTCCAAACCGTACAGAGTGCTTTAAAGCGATTCCTTTCCCCAATTGGACCCGGAAACTGTAAACCAATGGCAAAAGCTTGTTCACAAAATGAGATCCCCACCGGAAACGGCGATTCTAAGGTGACCTAAACCCGGTTTACTTTCGGACCGGACTGTGCATCCTTCGACGGAAGCGACTGTACCCGAGCTCTCATCACAAGGCGTGAATTGGTGTTGTCTTAACTCCCGCTTAATCAGGTGAACTGGTCCTGAAAAGTGCCAGCAACTTTGGCTCAGCACATTCCCACTGGGTCAATATTTGTTAAGGGTAATTCCTTTAACTTTAAGCAGACGGAAAATTGACGTCTACTAAAACCAATCTAAATTGCTTCCCATGCTGATTTCGAGCTGACAACCCACTTTCAAGTTCTTTCGCGAGTTTTTCTGCGCAAGAGTCTTCTGAAACTGGAGTTCAAAGATAATCTGGACCTAACCTTACCCTCCCGTTAAAATATGGCGGTGTTTTTCACCAGTGGGAATAACTCGGCAGGTAAGACGTAGGGCACTCTCCGAAACAAAAGCTTATAAAATTGCGACTTTTCATCTTTCCGAGATGATTCATGTTAAGACCGTGTCGAAGTCTTGTAAGAAGCTCTCTGATAAGGAGATACGACTGTGATTCACTGTTTATAAGAACGCGATTCGGATCAGCAGACGCCGACAAACCGCCGCTCTTGCATTGTGATTTTAAAAAGCGATATTTTACATCTGCTGGTCGGTGGAATGGGTACCGTATGCTTTAAAGCGATCAAAGTGGATTTCATCCTGGAATGACAAGCTTTTCGGGTTTTCGTAATAAAGGTATGTCATCACAGGAAGTTCTCCAAATTTCCGTAACGAAAAAAAATCCTGTAAAAACAGAAAAAAAAGGAGCGCCATTAATTTACAGCTTATCCGATTTAACAAAAAAAAACACAAAAAAACGCGTGTTTTAATGAGAAGCAAAATAATTTTAGCATAGTAATGCTTTGTGAAAGCGTGCGATACCAAAAAAGTAGTTCTAATATCAAGATTAGTGGAATAAATAATCCATTAAGTTTCTTGTTTCCGACCAAATCAACAAGTGGTTTTCCTAATACGTTCGTGAATAAGGAGAAGTTGAGGTTAGGTTATCCTGAGAGGGAACCCTTTAGTCCTCTATTTCTAAAGTCTTTAAGGGTTAAATACAGATTTTTGTGAAGAGCTACGGACTCAACGATCTTTGGATTGTTTCGCTCCACTAATAAATGCTTCTTTAAAACAATGTTTCTGTTAAATTTTTTTGAACGAATTTTAAAACTGTTTTGTAGATGACATATGAGGATATATTTCCAGGCACTGAAAACGTAATGATTGCGAAATAAGCGATTAGACCAGACTCAGGCTCGCCTATATCTGATACCATGACGTGTTCTGATCGGAGCCGAACTTAGCCGAGGACTACCGAAGTCTCAGTCCGTTATTCTTTTCTGAGCTATCACGTTTAAAAGCGGGCAAAGTGAAGAATCCAGCGGTGTTTTTATCCTATGGTTTGTGCCAACGGTTTCCAGAAACGTGCCTGCATAATCTCGCGAAAAATCAGCTCTAGAGAACTGCGCCAAACGATACTCTCTTCAAAAAATACCCGGTTGGGGAAAACACACTTGCTGTGGGTGAAGGAAGTTACTAAATGAAATAACTACCTCGTGTTTTAGTTCATTTTTACGAAGATCTGCACGATTAATATAAAAAAGATAGAAATCGATTTAACTGTTATATTGGACATGTCTAGAAGTATTCCCTGAATTTCGTTGTTCGGAAGATATACCACGAGATTTCCTATTATTTGTTTTCTTAAAATCTTCCACGGAGTGTCGAAATAAGCACTCGGTAGGCCTACTGCACTTACAAAGAAACTGATAGTATCATTCTTGTCATAACGCCTTGCGAATTAGAAATTCAGTTTTTGCAAATCGTGGATTTTTGCAGAGAATAACATTTCCGCAATTTCGCAAAATTTTTAAGGCATAACGAAATGTTTTTAGCGCGGACTTGCAACAGATCATCAACCTAGTTTCCGTGGATGCTAAAACAAACGCGCATTTCACGCGCAAGGTATAGCTGTGAATTCCGAATGTAGAACAAGTACTTAGACATTGCGGACGGGGCACTGTACTGTTGTGAAAAACGACATAGCGAATCGGTTTTCACGCCTGCAGACAAAAAAGGACCAGTCCTGTTTGCACAGTTGTCTCCCCCCCCCAACCATCCGTGTTCCAGACACATATGGTCATTCACATTGGGCATCGCTGTGATACGAGCATTTACTTTGTTTATAAAACGATGGATCGAGCAAGTCCCCAATGAGAATTGGAGCTTTCACAAAGTTAAATTTTTTAATAGACAAACACCAAATCTACCTGACCCCAACTTCACAACCTTCCCGTTATTAACCATTTTCGACCTAAATTAATTTTAATTTTAACCAATCCAATCTCTCCCTTTCTCCGACAATGACCTCACCTAACCTTCACATAATTGCATAGCATTACCCTACCCAAACTGATATTAATTAAAAGCTTCCAAAGAAATTTTTGCGCACTCATGTAACTCAAAATTATACGTTTCAAAGAAATCCAAATCCCTCTATTCAAGCTCATTTCAAAACACAAAGAAATGTTTCAAAAGTTTATTTTTATAAAATGTAAGGCTATAATTTTTTAGTATTATTACTAAAAAAAAGAACTGCGTGAAGATCAACACAAAGAAACTGCGAAATTTTTAAGCAAGATCTACATTTAGAAAAAAAAACAAAAAATACAGTAAGGACATTTTTGGTATACTAAGTCAACTTTGAGCAGAATATTTTTTTCCTTTTTGTTTTGGAGAAACATAGGTCAGAATGGCGATGTTTGATGTATGCATTCATGAGCCCTTTGCGTTTACAATGAAATTCGCAAAAGATGAGTGTCGGAACGGTTAATTAGTAAACATCCTTCTCCTCATGCAAGCGACATCCACCCATTTACATGAGCCGTCGAGGAATGTGGATTCTCACATGGCACATTCTGTGTTTGGCTGAAACTAGATCCCTCTCGTCACATCAAAAACATTCTTCGATGAGTAGCGGAAGTTTCTCAAGTTAAACTACGACGCAACAACTTAGTGCCGCCTACGCATCTAAACTGGACTCAACTCGACCGCCATGCAAAAGGCGCCTTGCGCTTACAGCGCCTGCTGAACCTGCTGCGCCTGTTGCGCCTAGGTAGGCGCAATGCAGGACTGCGATGCGACGCCTTCCAACTTCGCGCTTGCATCATTCGCTCGATTTATTCGCTGACAGATTTCTGCTTAAATGCACCTGCATGCTTTTCGCGAGTGTGACGAGTCCGAAATTCGAGATAAAAATTCCAGAATCATGGATGACGAGCAGTTCAAAAAAAGAATCAAAATGACCTATGAACAAAAGGAGAGATTGAATGATAGAAAGTCTTAAATGAAAAGAGTTTTGAGTTCTTGGTGAGGAGTTTGGAAATCTCAGTGAAAATACTTGGGGTTCCAGATAAAGAGATTGGCGTTCTAGATGAAGAGTTTAGCGTTCTGTTTGAAGAGTTTGAAGTTTTAAATGGAGATTTTAGGATGAAAAAATATGCAGATTTAGATAAACATCTCAAAACTTAATGCAAATGTTTAATCTCTCAGTACAAAACAATAGCAAAGATGGTTTCTTTATTTTTTTTTTTAGAAATAAAACATAGCTGCAAGCCACTGTTTAGACTTATTACTTAGATGATGACGGTTGAGTTTCAGTCTAAGGCTGTTCCCGCATTTTTACATAAACCATATTTTAACAAAAGCCGTTTTTTTTAATGAAAAAAAATTACGGCTGAACGTAAAACATGAAGTGAAAGTCGAAACCAAAGACGCCGTCGGCAAAAGTGCATCCGCGTCATTTTCTCTGCGCCGAAGTTTTCAAACAAACAGCGAGAGCAATATGAAAAATTCGTCCCAAAAACGCAATTTCAGAGGATTCGGCAGCTGTCTGCTGTTTTTTATGCGTCGGGGAAAGTGCAGCAGGCGCCGGGATTGCATCTTAAATGCATCCGTTGCATCCGGAGATGTACAATGTTACAAAATGACCAGTCGAAATGACCGGTCAAAACGACTGCTGGGAGAGGTGCGTTCGAAAACGCGTCGGAAACGCGCCTACAAATGACGCTTTTATGCTAAAAACGAAAGCTAAGCCGGGAAGCACGAGTTACTGCTTAAAAACGAAGTCCACTCTTTTCGCGTCAAGAGGCCTCTTAAGTGCGCATACAGAAAAAAAAATAACAGCTATTTACTTCAGATAACTACTTTTCAGCTAATTTACGCTCAACAAGCGCTTGGGGTAGAGAATTTTAAAATTGGGGGGCATTCGATAGCGCCAAAAACCACAAGCGCCAACGCCGCAAACGCCAGTCCGTAACCGCCAAACGAGAAAAGTCGCAAACGCCAAAGTTCGTATAGGTTAGG
>Ga0058701_10000893_pt1 | contig 20402 bp, 9 predicted proteins | sample AgamicOrMae_FD_97039 | JGI IMG/M metagenome (GOLD analysis project Ga0058701, IMG submission 97039) | Agave microbial communities from Guanajuato, Mexico - Or.Ma.e | ecosystem: Host-associated > Plants > Phyllosphere > Phylloplane/Leaf | place: Guanajuato, Mexico | collected 2012-06-04
TCCTTCTATAGAACATCCTTAAGTGTCTGCACGTGTCAAGTACACAGTTAATGTTGCAAATTTAGTTGCATTAGTGATTCAAATCATTAAATGGACGATCTCCTTCGTCCCTATCTTGCTTTTAATAAAAAAAATAAATTTCCAAAAATTTCCAATTTTTCCAAGCCCTTGGAAATTTTCGGAAATATTTCCGAAAATTTCTAAAAATTTCCGGAAATATTTCCAGGCCGGAGAACACTAGCTAGGTTTTCAACCAGTTATTCGTACATTGGTGCAAGGGGCCCACGGGCTATTCTTTCACTTTCAAATAATCTCCAGCAGCGCAGCTTAAAAATGCGTTCAACAGCATATCCTTACAAGAATAGCACAGTAGCCGTGAAATGGCCGAGGCCGTGAGAGTTCTAAATGACTTATGCGACAAGCAGTACTTCAGGCCGAATGAAGAAGCTATTTTCTACGCCATAACTATTGTGAATGTATGAGAAACTATGTAGGAGGAATGTTGTTACACCAATGTCGTCATTCACTTGAATAAGAGCTTTCTTGCACCGACAGCTAAAAAAAATAACAAGGTCGTCGTTTTATTTATTACCGCTTTTACCGGTAGGTTATTGGATCAGCTAGCAAAGTTTTAGATCATAAGGATTTTTTCGAAAGAGTAATTTTTACACTCTCACGCAAAAACTTATTTCCTCTAGCTGATGTGAAAACCAATTGATAAAACCATTACATAATCTTATCTTTCAAAAATTGGAGATACTAGTGATACATCCTTCTGCCCACCAGTAAGGTCAACTTCGTAGTAAACTATCACCTCTACATGCTTATAAACACGTTCTCATTCGCAAATGCCGAACACGATCTGCCGAAACTTGTTAAAGTTGCTTATAGACCTTGAATCCCGTACGCGAATCACTTTCAAGTTCGGTGCATAGTCAATACGCTTCACAAAATATCCCTTAACGACAGCAAAATTTGAGTACTCGGAGCACGTGCCTTCCTTAATAAGGAAAACAAAGATTTGTACGACATTCTAACTATTGTTTGGTTTTTGCGATTTTGACATTCCTAACTTGAGAGGTTTAAACTGTAAAAGCAACAGAAACCTGGTTAGTAAACAATAAATGCACCACGTTTTAGAGAATGCCTAACGAGGTCATGGCCGGCATCCTATGGAACCTCACCAGAAACAGCAACTCTTAGTTCTCGCTCTTATTCACTCTACCAAAACGTTAAGAGATTACTTCGTCTCTATAAATACATTTTCGCAAATGAAATAATTAATATACTGTTAAAGAGATAAGTACTCGGTATACCGAACTGCACTTGAGAAGTGCGGTCACCACATTTCTAGTTCCTCTGTTTTTCTAGAAACTCAAGGTAGTAGTGACTTGTCTTCAGGGCACCTCACCCACCACTTTCAGCGAATCTTCTGTAACGTCGCTAGGCAACTAAGCCCTTTATCACCATCGTATGTTCATGAACGTCCATTAGTGAAGTACTAGTATCTACAGCAAGATTCCTTCATAGTTTGCTTCGGCACTCAACACAGTCATGGTAGTTCGGGTACTTTGTTACACAGCTTCAAACCCGGCTTAGATTTCCTAGGGGCAAAAAATGGTTCATTTGATTTTGAGATAACCATTGAAGACGAAACAATCTCTGCCTTTCATGGCGATGTTTCCTAATCCTCGTATCTCAATCTTTGCTGACCATCTGATCAGGCTTGAGATGCACAATTTCCAAATGTCAAAACCGCGACAACTAGGGGAAGTAGCGGAGTTATGTGTGCGTAGAGCCGTGCATTTTATAATGTTAAAAGATCCTGCGAGCTCTTCAGAAAACATTCAATGTTAATATTCTTTGTATATAATACAGAGTTAAAAGAATTTACAAGGCATTCTAATCTTGACAAGATGCAGGGTTGTATGCATCAGATTCTTGGGTCAATAAATGCACTGACAGGAAAAAAAAAAGGACTATGTTCTACTTTTATCTGCACGACACCTCCACAACCGCTCAGACATTGATGATCCCTTTATATTTATCTCGGTTTAAGGATGACCACAATTAAAAAGAACTTATGGGTCGCGTGATCATTGCCCTGAGTTACCATTTCGATGTGTTTAGCGGGCAGTCTACTTTAAGGGGTAGGGCGCAGAATGTCCTCCTTAAGTACACCTTGGACTGTTCCTTGCTTTTACGGCGGCCATAACAACTCGCCGATAAGAACACATTTTTTCCTAAAGAGCTATTTCAGTTGAATCTTGAACTACAGGTGTTTCAGACGAAATTACTGGTAGGGTTGCAAGTACAGATAAGTACGGCAATTTGATCCGATTGGGGAATTGCTATATCTGGCTCAGGGAAGTATACTTTAGCAAGAAGTACCTTGATTTTAATATTTAATTTTCTTTTCTTTTGAAGGGTGCGGGGTGAGAGTTATTGTTACGAAGATATGGCAGTATATTGTTGATACGGATCGGCTAATAATTACTGCCTCTCCTCCACTGAAAAGAAGAGAAAATATGACGACGGTAAAGTATTTGGCAGTGAATATCTACTCTGAAGCTGTTGTCATGGCAGGTCAAAACAACTACTAAAAAAAGGAGGAAAAAAGGAAACTTAAATTATAAACAACAAGAGGTATTAGAGATATGAATTAGGGTATGTGTAGATAGTTTACAATACCCGACATGGCTTATTTCCTATTTTATATCCCAAAAACACAACCTCTAAAACGTTCTGAACACGTGGGATGTGAAGAAATATATAAACAGATGAGGGCTAGTTCAAAGTATGATACGCAAAGAATTACTTTCACAGCTTATAAGGTAGTAGGGTCCTGTTTCGTAGGATGCAACATTGAAGATGATGATGCATAGAAACCGTCGTACAATGTCCCAAACGAACATTATTTGTAAGTAGCTTTACGCGAGCAAACAAATTGTTCTTGAGGCAGAGGAAAATTTGTTTGAGACTGCGGAAGAGTGATTTCAATTTGTACACTGCCTGTGTTAATTTCTCATAATTGGCATTCATTTTTACAATAGACAAGTATCCAATAATCGCCTGAGGCGACGGAGCTAGAACGTTCATCATTCCAACTGATAAAATGCACAGTTGTTTAACTTGTGTAATTAACTTTATAATATGTCACCCTTCATCATTTCCAGACTTGTTTAGGCTATATTCCCGATCACAATTTACATACCTTAACTATCTTGCTGCGCTTTCATGAACTGTATAGGACATTTTCACTATGTTCCTGCATAATAATTACAGATCAAATTTTGCCTGCGACGTAATTTGCATCATTTATCTTATACGCCATCTTAATGTGATCTTAAAAGCTCCCGAGAAAATAACATGATGGCGCGACCATGAACGACACTGTGTATTAGAAAGGTAAGGTTTACAACCTGTCAAGTTCCACCTTTCGTCACCACAGCCGAACGGAGCGAGAGTGGGGCAAGACACCAAACCTATCATTGGTTGGCCAAACGGTCACCATTGAAGGAACACTACGCAACGAACACATACTTTGTGTTTCTACTTCCTCCAATGAACCCGTAATTGTTGATTCAAATACCTCAAAAGAGGTGTTTGAGAATTGGACACGATTTGGGCATAGTATTTTTCACCCGGGCGGCCGTTTCCTATTTAATAACCGCCCTCTATACACGCCTTTTCCACGCTAAAACTTTAAGAGCTTTCTTGCCTCTCATTTACATCCGCTGTAAACCTACTTCCCGGAAAAGTCAAGTTTGGAAAGAAGGGTGAAAACTACTCAACCGTCGTCGCCTCGCACTTGATTTGGAAAGATAATCCTTATCAGGGAGTTTACTACGCCAAAAATATCTCGAATTGAACAATTAAATTGGCGCGTGCGTGTTACAAGTTGGTTTCAACGAGTGGTAATTCACTAGTTCCGCCCTGACTCGGAAAAATGGAAAATTGACGCTAGCGTACGCTTATGCTTCATTCATGATTACAGTGCACTCCGCTCCACAAGTCGAAACGCAAAATCCACTTCTGTTGATTCATTTTCTGCTGGCAAATAGCAAGTTAAGAATGGTATAGCGAAAGTTTCACTCTTTTACTAAAGAGGTTTGCTTACCGTTTACCATGTGATAATCAAGCTACAAATATCCGATCTGCCAAAAAAACAAGAAGAAAACAAAAAAAAAGAACACTGTGCAGCGCTCCATGTTTCCTATCAACTCATAAATTCTCATAAAGGGTGTGTATAATTAAAAAAAAAACTTAAAGAAAGTACACAGCTGCTGCTTCCTTGTCAAAGTTCACTGATTTGCTAGGCATATACTTAAAAGAAAAATACACCTTGGCGCTTTAGTGTAACAAATTACTGATTACATAAAAGAGAGTAACGCTTTTTTACATATTGCACATTTTGTTACCTATATGAGAAACGTCTCTTTTAACAAAGAAAAATTAATGTTAAGATACCTAAACGGCTAACATACAAACCATTCCGGATATATAAATAATGACTTGTACCCCATTGATAATGTAGCCATGACCCCGGCAAGGTTAACTTTCGCTATTTCTTAGGAAATAGACTGACACTGTATTTTTCAAGATACATTCATCTTCATTCAATATCAGACATGTACAATACGAAAAAACACCCTACTGATTTTGCTTGAGCAGTCCACGTTGTGAATGGTTGCAGGGTGAGTAGTTTTGAACAAAATCTTCAACTCGTTAGTCAGCCCTGACAGTTAACCAAAGTGTTGCGTGTTTTTGTTTCCCCTATGAGTGCGCTAGCGCCACCAAGTGAGTGCTCTTGACACTAACGACAATGTGGTCAAAAGCCACTGCTCTGTGGTTCCTAAGCGAAGAGCTGACTCGGAGATACTGATATACGATTTGCAAAAAGCCATTGTAATCTAATTATGGAACCCACATTTGTCTGCATAAGCAGAATATTAACCATCTACTACCCAGCACTTATCAATTATTTTAGGTATTGAAAGAACTTACTCAATAACGTCATTTGAGCAAATCCATTGCATCTCTCTCTGTTTTTACTGCAGTTTCATCTTGAACATTTCACAAACGACGAACCCTAGACGGTATTTTACTTTCATACATCTTCCCTCTCATTTTAATGTTTTGATTATAAGATAATCCAAGTCTCTGGGAAAGTTTTCGACAAATGAACCCAGACCTTTTGAACGAATAAAAAGTTATTTAATTAAAATGTTGAAAGGCAGTTTTTACGACGTCGAGTACCCGTTACGCAGATATACCAAAGCTGCTGAGGTTTATCGGTATAGTACTACTCAGAGTCATGCCTACTAAGATCTGATCTTGACCTCAAAGGCCACTGTCGCTACAGTGGCCCGCATTACACAACTTACATTCCTCCATTTCAACAAGATATCAATACGCAGTACTGTTACTTTTACCTCTTAAAATTTAGATGCGTTTCGTTCATAGAGAACAGCAAAACAACAAAACAACCCCCCTGTTCAGCTGCGTTTCATACATAGTGCACAGCAAGGACAGCCTCCTCTCAAGTTGTTCCGTACCTTTTGTGGGTAAAAAAATTCATGGAAAAGCGTTATTCGGTTATTTTTGAAAATACACCAATCAATAACCGTATGTACCCATCAGTCAAAAATGTATTGCGCGCTCCAATATTTTTAAACTTCCGTAACTTTGGAACGAAGCGAGATACGACAAAAAAACTTAAATGAAATTCATTGATCTCTTGAAGATCGAACGATTTTATTTCGTGCTTTTTTTACGTGTATCTCTCCGTTTCAAAGCTACGGAGGTGCAAAAAAATTGGAGCGCGCAACTGTATTGACTGCTATACATGCTCATGTGCCAAATCTCTCGCAGGTACACTTTGATTTCGCAACGTCACTAAGAAAAAGAAGGCACTGAAGTATCTTCAACGCCGGTGCAAGTCAACGTTATGTTCCTTCCTCTACTTCTCCGTGTAATTTTTGAAAGATTGAACACGATCTTTAATTATGGTGTCCGCTGAGGGTACCTGGAAAAGAGGGGCCAGCGGGAATGTGATGGAAAAAGGAGTGACCTCCCGGTCCAACCTTTCCCGCCTCTGATGTCCATCGGGACAGCTACTCTTTTTGAGAGTTCGGAGTTCAAAGTGAACTTCGGCGACGCACAATACGAGAGATAATTCTTGATTAATGATTTATCGCTTCTTTTTTGACTTCTTGTTGGATGTAGGTCTTTCTTTATGCTACCTATAGGTCAGAAGGTCTCTATCAGTGTGTTCATTACTGGGGATTTCCTTTGGCGAGATTTCGGCTTCGGCAACAACTGGCCCCGATAGAGAACAGACGTTTCCTAGAAACATTCAGCAAGACAATCACAGAGAGGTTTTCAGTGACCTTTTTGGACTTGCCGATGTCGAATATTCTGTGACATTGGCGGCGCCCAGTATGCCATCACCAACGTATACTCAGAGGATTCGCCTGAATGGCGACAAATAATTGTATGCTGAGCTTAGCTAAGAGATTTTCCCGAAAACACTGATCACTTCTAGAGTTTCCGTAACCAACATGAATATATGCAAAATCTTTGATAGGTCAAGAGAAAAATCACCCATTCCAGGGCTATGATTAAGTCCCAACCAGGGTTTTGGCATTCAACGAGAAGATGAGAAGTGTGCTCATCGACAAGCCAAAGCAGGGAATCAGCATCAGGGGCAATGACATCTTACCCTGAAACAAAAAGTAATCCTCACAGAAACAGTGATCATCAAATCTCACGTTCTGACGAATCCCCAAACCGTTGCGCGAAAATATTTCGGCCTAATTTTCCCAGAAACGATTTACCGAAAACCGGTCATGTGGTCATAACTTTAGGACAACAAATTGACCATTTCTATCTCTCGGTTCCATTAATGCTGAGTAGCCCATGTCACCGAAGTGGTGATGAGATCTGGCTAAAAGTTCGCGATGATTAGCTTGCCAATTAATTAGCTGCGCTGGCTCGCTCATGAAATCGCTTCGTCCAATCTCATGGAGCGATTTCCAATTGTTGCAGCGATTGGTCTCTTTCATCTGACCGCCCCATGGCCGATCCTATCGATGTAGGATATAACAAAGACAGAGAGGAAGCGATAACTTACGAAGGGGCCGAGAATGTAACAGAATGAAAGCACCGGTTTTCGGATATCGATGCAACTCAAACACACATCCCGAACCTAGAATCTGCATCGTTCGAACCATTCACAAAAATACGTACTCTATTCGTATCTGCACCAAACTGCGGGTCTGCGCATGAATAAATCACGGCAACTTTCCGATTCAATGAAATTAAAACTCCTAAAATTAGGTCCGGGTAAAGCTGAGTCTAACGGCTGTAATATTGTTTTTTAAGAGTTTATATTGGAGAATATAGAGAATATTATATTAGAAGAGTTTATATTATTATTTTGTAAGAGTTTATATTAGAATAAAGATCTCTAACTGATTCACAATGGAAATATATGTTCGTGTCTGAAAATGAAAATGTCGATACTTGAGCAACTACTCAGTCAACGAAACTCAGCGCAAAACTCGCAATAAAAGAAATTAAGAGAAGTTCCCGGATCATCGATTTTAATGAAATTTAGAAACATTGCTTCGTAATTTCGAATTAGAAATATGATAATCAATTGAAAATCTTACATAGTGAACGTTTCTTCTTTAATATGGAATTCACAAATTATTTTATGTCTAGTCTTGAAGCCCACCATTAATGCAGCAGGCGCCTAAATTCCACATGAATAGCGCTTATACTCATTCGTTAACTCGTTTCAAGCCACTGTGCGACGCCACAAGTTTACCAAATACCACTAGTTCTCAACACGCTACCGGTGTAGCACCCGGCTTTGAAATCATACAGAGCCTTTAGAGGTACACGAAAATGTCGAAGGTGTCAACGAGTACATAGAAATTCATTGTCCAGAATTTGAAGGGCCGAAATAAATCTCAGACAGTTAGATAAACGGTAGGCCAGAGTAACAGTTCTTTGCTCAGGATCTCGGAGATACAACTGTTTACATATACAGGGACTTCACGATACCCGTGTTTACACAAGGCATGCTAAAGTTGTTTGGACAGGGCTTCCAACTTACGGATGATTAGACAAGACTTGAGAGGGACGCCTTTGCCCAAACGTGGTAATTTCGTATCGAACATTACCGAAGGTCTATAGAATTATTGAACTTGGAGAATTATTGGCAGTAAGTGTTCACAACATAGAATAAAAAGATATGCTCAGACTAGCATTATTATTGATGGTGCAACTGTAAGAGTACTTAAAAACGGGGAAATCGTCTGATTACAAAAGTAAGCTGAATAAATTACAAATGTCACAGCCAAAAAAATATTTTCGAATTAATCCGATGCCGGTACCCCTCTTGAGAGTAAACCAAACATATTCCATCATGACGCCCTCTTTCCTTTCAATTTAAAATTATATCTTGTTTCTCGGGCTAATTTATTTCTACGGTGCTCCGGTTAAAAATCTGTTTTTAATTGGTACTATAAGAATAAGTTGCATACGCTATTTTCAGCGCATTGATACCGATTCTGTGGGTCTACGCTGGAGTTGCGGCGATGTTACTACAGTAAAACCCGCTTAAGATACGACCGTTTAAGAAACGCATTGTCTTTATTACCTTGAGCATAGTCGGTATTTAATGAAATCCGGAGAAGATACGAAGACGCTTAAGAAACGAAGGTGTCTCAGTCCCTTAATTCGTATTTTAACCGGCTTTCACTGTATCTTAGAATGAGGTTGCGGTCCTTACTATATCTTTTCTGGATAATTGTGGTTTTGGGACAGCAGAATATCTTGACGGAAATCTAATATAATATCTCTGCGATTTGTGGATTCCTCACTACACGAATCACCATGAGAGCGTTCCTACCTCACAATGTTCAAGCTTCATATACAAGAAAGTTTTTTTTCGGTTACTTTGAACGCCAAAGCGATGAAATTAATAATTCACATTCTCGAGATTAAGGCCATTATAACTTTCAGGCAATGCTATTTAGTAATATCATTCTGATATTTCGTAATAAAATTCAGGTACTGTATCATTCTATCGATCCAGCGAAAGATTGCAATCAAACAACCGAAAACTTCCTCGAGCTCAGCAATCATTTTGGCTAAAAATAAAAGTTACGTTAACTCTTGTTATACCAAAATCAATAATCATTACGTTGAACAGATTTATATGAGTCAAACAGCAGTTTAAACTTTAAATAAACGTACTCTAATAATTTCTTTCAAAATGAGCGGTTAGAATAATCGCTGTAATATATATTCTGATCTGCTGAGTTATACTGCATCGGTGTTGACTGCAATTTAAATCACTATGGCGAAACACTAAATGCACATGTAAATCTACGATGCATATTAATTTCATTACATGCATTTTTATACCTCTCCCATGGCGTAAAATGCTTCTTGCATCGAAGTTCTCTTCACTCTGACATTCTAATACTTGAATTATGTTGATGTCCCTCTTTTATTTGGAGGTCATATGAAACATTAAATGAAATAAAACAAGAAAAAAGTGCAGAGGTAAGTTTCTTTGCTTAAAAGTACTTGCTTATTCGTAAAAACGAATTGATATTAAAACCTTTCTAAATGTAAGAGCAATTGAAATTACTTGTAAAAAAATATGAAAAAATAGGCTACCACACCCCATCTTAACGTTCAACATCTACTTCTTTTGCACACCTTCGAAGGGAAAGGTTGGACTGTCCATCTCCTGTGATCACGTTTTATTACGTAGTGGGAATTAACGATACACGTACACAAGTTTGGTTAATCTGAAGGTTATATCGTAAGTATATCTTATATTTTGCAGCTAAAAGTAAGGGGCACCGGACTAGGAAACTTAAAGAAAAGGTTTATGAAAGTTAAATGCCTTTTGACTCGTACCGCTTTTCGACGGAAGGTGAATCGTGGGAGGCAAAAAAACGCAAACATTAACAATAACGGTGCAATGGGGCCGAAGAGCACTTAATAATGCAAAGAGTGCAACAAACAGAGGAAAGGAAATGATGACACAACTGTAATGATTCTCCAGGAGGGAGGTACCATCGATAATACGTGAGCCTAAAACATTTAAAAAGCTATCACTCCAAAAAGTTCGACGCCTGCCCTTCAGTTATCTTAATTACTAAATAATGGAAGGGCGAGCCGCGTCAGACCAGTGTGTGGTATTAAATGCTATTTAATAAGATATGCCTGCTAATGGACGCTCGATCCCCATGGGCAATGGGCAAGGTGGTTGGAAGCCAGCGATGCATTGACTATGCCTTTTAAGAAAATATTCTTATGGCCATTTTTTTCCTCTTAAATACATAGTGACCATTTTATTAGCTTTTCACCTTTCACGTTGAACTACCTTCGAATCAAAGAAATACATAATGTTACTACCTTCGAATCAAAGAAATACATAATGTTATCTTTGAAATTAGGGGTCCACATATCTCACATCTTGAAATGTGAACACATTTCGGGAAAAATAAAATAAATCATGCGTTTGAGGGCTGTCTGCATGTACTGTACCTTGTCATACATAAACACTCAACGAAAACACACTTTGTAATTCCGCTCGAGTTAAAAATAGTCTGGTTATCTATATTTTCATCGTTAACGTGATGCAACTGAAAAAGTTAATAGATCTTCACACAAGGATACTGTGCTTGATACAGAAGGCTCGCTACTTCTCTTTGCGTAGTTTTTAAAAATCATGTTTTGGATTATTTTTCGGCGTTTTTGTTCTACCAAGATCAAAATATATTTGTACTTGCAAGAAAGCATTTTGTGCGAGGCAAGTCTCGAGAAAGCACCTGTAACCAGCTGATATTATGCGGTGTAGTTATTTCGCTGAATGAAAAGTATACAACACTGTAGGAGACCTAGTCTTTTTCTTTCCATCGTTAAAACCACCACAAAGTTACAATGTACGCCACTTACCAGATAACCTCAATCAACAGATCTTTCATTCAATAAGGATAATTTTCACAATAAACGTTGCATTAGGATTATCAAACGAGTTTCTAATCTGGCCACTTTGCCTTTTATAACTCTTTGCATAGAAAGCAAAAGGCACTAAAATCTCTGAGCTACAATGTTGAAATGTATCTCGAAGCAAGGTAGGAGCCGCTTAGATACTTCGCCCGTTATTGTGCTGGCTATTAGTGTTCATCCATGAGAGTGCAGCGTATCCTAACGCGTTGAACAAGAACTACGATATAATTTCCATTATCGATAGTGCTTGGAGGATAGCGCTCACGTGCTAAGTTGAATTAAATCTGCTACTTCTCGTCACCAGAGGTGGTCAATAAAATACGTCGACAAGCAATTGATCATTTCGTCAATGAGATTGTGACTCTGGAAATCCCCCAGTCCTACTGGCGACTTCCTACCTTCACTCTCACCATACACGGGAGTGTCTACTATTTTTACGTCATCTACAATTTTGTGGCCCCCTTATACCTGAGAGGCAGCATGTATGGACAATGTTGTGTGGTACTACAGCACTGCGGTAGATAGTCCTCAATTCCAAACGACTGTTGAAACGTTAATTCCTAAAGAATTCTCTATCTTAATCAATTATCAGCTGAACGGAAAAAGTCTCTGCTGACGACATGCACTCGTTAGGGAAAAGGCCAATTCAAATTTAGAACGAATCCAGTGACAACAAACGCAACGAATCGTAAGTTAATTTCAGCCCGATTAAGGGAAACTGGTTCTGGTTTTAATGAAATCGCGAGACTAGGACCACTACCGTATTAAACAGGCCTTCAAAAATATTCAGAACTCAAAAGCTAGTTAATTTTTGGTAACGGTATCATTAATCTTTGACCAATTAATCAATACGTAATAGTGACAGCTTTAAATAAATGATATCCTTGATCCTAAAACTAATTACCATCAAATTTTCCTTTTGAGGACGAAAACGTCTAACAAGAGAATATGAGATTTTCTCTCCAATGAATCAAAGTCCATGTTACGATGAAATTTTATCCACCGGCAATTTAATCTACATGTCAGCGTAAAAGTTGATCTGCGGCTTCTATTCTGTGCGCACTTAGTTACGGTCGGTAAAGATAAGTCAAATCTGATTGATACTTATTGATACTCTTACACGAACTGTGAAGTGTACTGATCAGCGTAACTTCACACGGTGCCTTTCTGCTGAAATGAATATATTTGTAGATAGACGATATCTGCGAAACCAAGTGAGGGACGACATTTATATGCGTGGAAATGATAAGGCATAATGAAGGAAGATGTCTCCAATACAGAGAAACGCATGAAAGCCTTGATAAGCCGGACCGATAAGCAAGCATGTATCAAAATGCAAGAACAAACGGCACTCAAATTAGGTCGACACCAGACATTATCGTGATGTGAGTTCTAAAAAAGAATTGGTCGAAAGTTCAATTTGCCATACAGGTTATTATGTTCCTTTTCCATGGCGAATGCTACTGAGACCCTTTTTTTTTGTATTTTAAAAACCTCACAACAGCCTACTATTCCAACTACTAGCTATGCTCCTATGATATTGTTCAATCAACCTGGAATTATACCCTCTCTGAGCTCAACTTAACTTTGAAACACGCAGAAAGTCTAGGAGTGTAAGCCTTATCAAAAACGGCCGAAGGTGTTTGGCGACTTGGCTATCACAACTTCGCTCATATTTTTTATGCCGCGGACTGTCAATAGATACTCCACATGGTTGAGTGTCTGAGTGGTGAACGCTGAGTCAGAAGGGCGCACAGCAGACGTAAACCATGCTAGAGCCCAGTAACATAGTAGAGAGGCGCTAATCAAACCCCCACCACTGGCACCTCCACCATGTTGAGCAGAGCTCGCCCGTAAGAAATACATTGTGCCCATCATGGCGGCCCCTAAGGAAGGGGGCACCATTCGCGCCTCTCCATAAAGCTAAAGGGCTCTAAACCATGCTACTGACAGTGACTCGTTCCTTTCCTCGCACTACCAAAGCTGGATCTCCTTAACCGTTCTATTCACAAACGCAATATTGAGTGTATTCACACTCTTCCCAATTCTATCGATACTTGTTCACTACAAGAGCAGTGTGAGCCTGACACAGAAGATACTTTTGGATTCCTATAATTAATTGTAAGGAATTGAATTATAAGGAAAATATTCTGAGGCAGAGATGAGTTGTTATGGCGCAAGTACCTAAAATCATCCACATCGCTTCCAAGAACTGTACTCGGTTCAACCAAATGTCTCGACTCGGGTCGACGGAGCCACCGAGTTGGGCAACGAAATAAGCAAATCAGAAGTAGCGGCTGGAAACGTTCGGGTGATGCCGGAACCCACGTTTGTCGCTGATTGGCCGCCACAGAGGCTCTACTCGGTGGCTCCGTCGACCCGAATCGAGACCTTTAGCTGAATTGACTAAATGTTCGTCGAGAACGAGAGAAATTTTTACTGTACGTAGTAAGAAAGGGCTTAATTAAACTTGATCTGTACTGAAAAGGGCAAGACTGATTAATATCTGAGAACACTTCAACTTAAAAGTGGCAGTATTACAATACATCAAGAAATAATTTTGATTCTTAAGAAATTTTAGTGATACTTTTTGATAACAGTGAATTGCAATGAAAACGATACTCCTGCATGGGATTACACAGAATCATAGATGATATACATGAGATCAGCCGTTCTCTCGCTTTCAGTCCAATCCAGATGGAATCAAATGCAGCAACTTTCCATTGGCTATTACATCAAATTTCCCGAGCATTTTACGAGAGATTACAGGGTGAGAAATTTTATTTATGAAGTAAGGTTACAGCGACGTTCATTAGAACTAGATATTAACGTGCTCTTGAACATAATCACCTAATAACCGTTCCGGTTGTCTGAAAGAATACACATCTCAAGACAAAAATCTACTAATGATCTAGGCGGATCCTAAATTGGCTTGCTGCTACTAGACCACCTATTCCGGTTGCTGTGTGAACCGTTCCCGCTAAATTAGGCCCAAATGACTGGATTTCTTATTTCAATCTATTTTATCTATGGTTTATTATAAGTTGTCGAGATAAAATGCTGTAATGGTAATTAATGACATCCGCTAAACATCGATTAACTTTTTATCGCAAATAAAAACTTTCATTTTTTAGTATCCCTTTTAAGCGTAACGCACAGGATTTCCTTTTAACCCACACACTTACTGTTAGTAGACCTAAATAGGCATAAAAGAGATGAAACTGATATTTTTAATCTCTTCTCCTATGCTGGGACTTTTGACCTATTTTGACGTCGCTTTATCCATCTTTTAGCTCGTCTATTGAGAATAAGACGAATCCCCTCAATACACTTAAAATTTAACCCATAACAGCCCAAAGTATTTGGAGTAAAACTTAGCTTAAGAGGAACTAGAAGGATTTTATTAAGGTAAAATACGCAATTTCAAGCTTTGAAAAATGCCCAAATCATTAAATTTCAGGTTTCCAGAGGGGTGATATTTTTTTTAATTGAGACAAAACTGAACTGGAAAGATGGACTTAAAGAAAATTTTCAGTTTCCGAACGGAATCGCTGGGCGGTAGCGGGTTAAGTGAATTAATAGATTTACGCGTGTGTATAGGTACAGTCCATCTTTTACTTATTTATTTGTTCTGGTTGTGAGAAGATAGTAAGAAAAAGCACTTCGAATACATGCTATTCCGTTAACTATATCTATTTGGAAGCTAAAGAGAGCTGCAAAAGGAGTGGCAGGAACTAAGAGAAGTTACTATGCGGTCTTTGCTAGAGTTCTAAGTAACTAACTCTATTTGTACCAGTCAATATTCATGAACCTCTTATCGTGTTAAAACAATCCAGAGTATCAAATATCAACAAACGACACGCGTCATGACGGGAACAGCTTGATATCAACACAATGTAAGTCGGGGGCGGGGTTTCATTTCCTTGTGGGTAACGGTCAAATAACCTTGTGTTCGCTGGAAACTAGTTCATAATAAAGTCTCAATTTGTTCCAATACCTTCTACGGAGGCTTGGAATATTTTTGCGTGGAATGTTATGCGGAAATCAATAAGTCATGAAGTCGCCTTATTAATGAGATAGTTTCCATTGCACGTATAGAAAGGTCAATCGGACGTAAGGAGGGTTCAATGATTATAAAAAGTGGCAGAGATAAATTGTACGGTGTTAAAGTAATAAAGAAATACATTGCACAACATTTCAGGGATGAACTAATTATAGGTCCTCTGCATTCCAAAAAAAGAGGCAAAATATGCGATCATAGCAATGTGAAAAGTATAATAATACTTTGCGAACCAAACGGGTGTCTTTGCTTCGTGACCAGACTGTAAAGGATCTCAGTTTTTGACACTGCTGCGTCGACTGAATTTGTTAAAAGGTTCATTGAAGGAACATCTGAAATAATTCACTCAAAACAAGTCCTCTCCGTTACCTGAACGGGAGGGTAAGGATCACTTGTAGACAAAGACGACTCACGCACTTCTTCCGTACGCAACACTATGAACTCTTTTTTGAAACACTCCTATCAGTACCTCGAGGAACTATAACTGTTAAATATTCCGAACAGTCCTGTCGGGAACATCCCCAGCAAAGCATTCTACCATTCAGTCAGTGTATCCCTCGCAACTTAGGTATTTTTCCGAATCGTACTACTTCCCCTGGTCCTAGAGTCCATAGCATATCCATACATGGATTTCCAAAAATCCGCAGATATCAACATGGATATCCATGATTTTCGGATGTCAGTCTTCAATTATACATAAAAGTGTGGATATCCACATTAATATCCAAGCAGGGGTATCCATGCAAGAACATTCTACAATGGATATCCGTAAAAATATTCACAAAAATATCCATGTTTTTGTGGGTATCAGTGGATATCATCCATGCTTTTATGGATGTAAATTTGGATGTTCTTGGATTTGCATGGACATCCATGCATTGACTTGCTATGGATTCTCAACCCAGGGTCCATTTCATCAAATACTTGACCACTAGACGTACCTATTTAAAGCGTCCCGAGCTTTTGTGGACTATTTTTATTAGAAACAGTTTGCCGAATAAGTCGGACATGTACACACGAAATTTGTAACTGTCCGGATTCTGGACGGAGTTCATTTTGAACTCGAAGTTAATATCGTAATACGATCTCTCAGCTGTCAGGCGACACGCTTTGGCATTAGAGGTGTGTCGGAATAAATGTGATATTATTAGTTTGATCTTGACCTCATTCATTTCAAGGTTCCTTGCAGAGCGAGTAATTATTTTTGCGGTGAAAATAAATTGATTTTTTTGCAGAAAACATCTCCGAAGTGATGGTTGCAAGAAGTGTCTTGCAACTTACGTTAGCAGCAGACCCTGACCGTGCTACTAAGTTAGCTCAAGTTACACTACTCAAAAACTGTTATCAAGTTTAAATAATTATCTTACTATTAGCCTGAACTTTCACACGCGGAATACTTCCCTGAACCACATTCGTCACGAAAAATGGCACTGACATTAAAACCGCTATTAACATTAGCAGTATGAAAACGTAACTTGAAATATCTGAGTCTAACTCAATCTGGCCCTTAGATTACTATTATATACGCCTTGTCTGTAGCCACGTTTTGAGAACTTTTCTTTTAGAAAACGCATGTATGAAATCACCGTGATTTCCTGTACCCTACGTCCGTCCTGTGTTGTAAATTGTCAAACCCGCGTTTTTTCCACAAAATATTTGGGTTGTGGTTTCTCGTTACAGCATATACATCCTCCTCCTAAAAACGTCAAGCGCTTGTAAATAAAAGTTCACCAGGAGGTGAAGGTCCTATTCAGTTTGAGTCACGCCTGAAACCCCAACTTCACAGCAGAATCACTGGAGTGTAAACCAAACCTTTCGGGCACAGATATAACTTGTAGTGCCATGCGTATTGCAAACAGGCATGCTGCCATTTAAGGGAAAAAAATATGCGCTGCAATAAGGAGTCAACAATCGTAAGTGCATCATTGCATTTCTGCATGAAATAGTCCCCGGCGTCTCGACAAGGTTAAGCGAGTGAAGTCCGCAATGGCACTACTCCAACGCCGGGAGCTGATAGCAAGATATTACACGGTAGCTACATTAAACTAGAGACCGGCCACGTCTGTGCTGAATGGATATAAAACACATTTTTTCATTTGTCAACAAGGAATCTTTGCAAGATGTTGTTCTGGTTGTGCAATCGATATATGATTCATAAAATAATGGCAGTTTCCTACTGACATGTCGCATACTTGGGTGGCAGTAACAGTTTTCAAAGCATTACAAAAGCAGGATGGTTACATCCTAGTACAGACGATTTCACCCGAATCCTAAAAGATACTATTTCGTCTATGCGGAAGTGCTTTGAGTGCAGTTTACCTAAGCCGGCAAAACTACATTTTTGAAAGAGATACAAACCAAGCATGTCATGATTCTTCTTAAAATACACAGCCTGACGGATATCTTGAGCTAAGCTTGTTGATGTATTGTACGTAAAGGCATTAACATGCATAATGCACTGAGATATATTCCGAAGCGCGATTGTACGCCTCTAAGTAGCATTCCAGAAGATTTAGACATCCTTGCCCTGGAAAAATTTGCACGCGAGCGATATCGTTATAGGCGAGTTACTTTGCCAAAGGGCAAAAATTATAGCAGATCGGTTCCTCTTGCCATTTTCAGTAAATGCAAAGGGGTCGCCCGGAGGCTGACGTGCGGAATGTTAACTTTGATAGAAGCACGTGCTGGACTCTGTCTCGATACGGATTGTTTAGATGAACGTGTGAACGATATTGGCAACGCCCGATATTAAATTCCGGCATCGCCTGGCATTTGGGTTCATCGCGAGAGATATTAGATAAGTTACGGTATTTGTCGAAGAATGCTTCTTTTTCCGGTTGGATGTTTCGATGTTACGGCCAATATGTACGACATTGTGGTGGTGATGTATCAAGGACACTTGGCATAGGAATTACTTCCATTTGGTGGCGTTGTTTGCTATGTAATATTTATGTGTTTATACGAACAGTCCCCACGAATGTTCCAATCTTTGTCTTAAGTAAGAGAAGGAAGAAGACGGTCCGTTTATGGCATGGTTTCCTATCGCGGCCCTGCAGACATAACATTGTGCCTTAACCGCACGCGTATTTAAAACAGTAGGCCCTAGAGAACACACACGCGTACGCTGATGGCCCTGTTATGCGTATTGCGTTGGCTTACCCTCACGACCCACTCCATGGGCAAACTCGTCAGTACAATTAATAGTGAAAGCTAATTGAGTAGTTTGCGATTTAACTCTTCTCTAAAATCGTAGGTAAACTGATTTCCATTAAATTTTGTTTCACAGCGAACATGAGTTCGTTAAGATCAATCATCTTTCCATAGAAACGTGTTATCAAAATGTAGAAAATGTTGTCTCCAGAGTTATTATCAAAAAGGAATGGCATTAAGTTTTTCCGTTCAAGGGCAAACATATGAGCGCGCCTTCTTTTCATAAGACCAGCAATGCCTTTTTTTTGTTTTTTTTAGAAGCGGGAACGCATTTTTCCCCCCTTACGGAAAAATGCATCCTCTGAAAATACCGCAGTGTGATACTACTGATGACACTTAAGCGTGACTGCATGTGTGTGATACACCAAAACAGCCCTTATAATGAAACGAGCATAGCGAGGTTGGTGATGATTGGAAAACTTACTTACGCGAAAACAATACCTCAATTTTGTGGGATGGTTCTAGTATTGTAGGTAAAATTATGACATCCAAATCAAGAGGACTAACCCGATGAAGACATTATAGGTGTTCTGCGGCAACGCGTCAACCATCACTATTCCAAGACTTATGTCCCCCCATCTGTGCCACTATTCGGCATCATTGGACTAATGTCTATACCGGATGATTCAAGACCAAGGTAAAATACTGGAATGACGGGTAGAACTCATCGAGCTGGTAAAAAAAGGAGCTACTCATTTTCGTGTCATAATTGTCACTTCGGCCCTTCCTCGATTTGTTATAGTGAATCATGAAATGTTTTTACAAGATAATCGATAGTATGAATAATTTGGCTTCGGTTCGCCGTATATTCCGCATGAAAAATGTTCTCATCTATTTCTACGAGTGGTGGACGCAATTATTGAAATTTCTACTCGGTTGCTCCGATACCTTAGAATCAAAGGTGTTTGGGCCGTAGATGAGAGTTTAAGCACATACGGTGTGGTGGCGTCACCTTCCAGACTTTCCCCTCCCTTGTCTTCATCATGCCTCACCATTGGCAAGGCACTCCCTCCCCCGTTCTGACGTAAGGTATATTCTTTGAACGGTGCCTTATCCTCTTCATTTTACTTGCGAAAGAAGTACTTGTAGCACGTCAACGACGATAGAGAATTCCATTGTCTCAAAGCTCAGCAAATATATGAGCTACAGTATGTTCTAGTTGCACCGCTGCAGGATAGGAAAGTTGATTGGCAAATGGGATGCTGCCAGACAAGTTATGGAACATGAAATGAAGGTGGTGATTACTATTAAGGTGACTTTCGTCAGATGATGATAGTGATAGTTCAAACACGTTAATGGTAATTCATGTCTTCCGTGGGCGTTGTATGGACTCAAGAAGTTATGTTAAATACGTTGCAAGGCGTGTATAGTGTTCATACTTTAGGCAAACTTGAATACTCTGACATCGACGTGTCAAGCTGAGGAATGTCGCCTAGGTAAGTAGGGTACTTATGAGCCAATATGCAAACGACTTAAAATTAGCGAACAAACGAAGTTTGCTTGTCATATTCAATGTTTGTACAAGTCACATCAAGAATCAACAATGATAGTGATTACAAGAAAAATGACCGTGATCCATTGGTAACGCATCATAATCACAGGTGTGGTACGAACACTGACAAACTCGACACTTCATTCATATTAAGCAAGTAGAAACAATCACGATCTACCAATCATCTTCGAGTAGTGCTCCTTATTTCACAAGGTGCTTCATGATACAATCATACACTGCAAGTGAGATTCCCAAACGCCTGCCTAAGCCGTCTGTCACGATACTCACATCACAGCTGATACCTATTAATTACCAAAGTTGTTAGGAGAAGATTCGCTTCTCGTTGAACAGGATTTGCGGGAGTTTCGTGGAATTGGATTCTTTAAATGGATGAATAGTTGTTATTTTGGAGAGCTCTGATTAGAAAATAGATTGTGTTCCATATCTGTCTGAAGAGACTAAATGGGCAGACACGTGCCTCGCCTAATGAATATTTTGATTGTATTTATACAGGCGTTATATTATACCCAAAGGAACATACCTCTCAAAACTTTCTCTCATCAAGTATACCTCGCGTCATTTATTTTGCAATTTGCA
>Ga0058701_10000894_pt1 | contig 20390 bp, 9 predicted proteins | sample AgamicOrMae_FD_97039 | JGI IMG/M metagenome (GOLD analysis project Ga0058701, IMG submission 97039) | Agave microbial communities from Guanajuato, Mexico - Or.Ma.e | ecosystem: Host-associated > Plants > Phyllosphere > Phylloplane/Leaf | place: Guanajuato, Mexico | collected 2012-06-04
GTGACAAACTTTTTAAAAACTAATCAAGATAAGCATTCACATTTTTTAAGAGGCAGGCCTAGGCCTAATTCGTAAGGTTCAATCAGGATTCACCTTATGACCTATGAAGAAGAGTATTCCGCAAAGAAGGTTATTACGCAAAATGGCTTGGTTTTTCGATGCACTAATCTAACACAAACATCTGCAGAGCATACGAGATTGCTATGGAAGGAAATTGTTTCTTCTCGATAGGATTCCTCCTAATAGGTTATCTCAGTCTTACCCTCGGGTAACTTCATTGGCAGGGGATGAAATAATCAAACGCTGCTCTTTCTCAACCGTATCATTCCTCTGTTTAAAGAAGATACCTCGATAAAATCAACAGAGTCCGTTAGATCACCTAATCCCCCTGAGATACGATCACTCTAAAAGCAACTTTTTAAATCCTACCCTTAATCAATGAATCCGCTCGACTGGCTGAACCCTGACCCTTATTTGGCGCCCGGGCCCCGAAAGATGCAAAAGTCCTGTTCTCTATCCGAACCGACTATCTCAGTAGGCATCACATTGGCGCCAGATAGAGTCCCCCTCCTGGGTCCAGACAGACCTTTTTTTTTACCTCTTAGGGCAGGGAGGATACGCCAGATTTCCCATTTGGGAAAAATTAGTAACAGTGATCTGCGTCTGGCACTAACTCTAGGTGACACGTTCGCTGGCTACCCCACTGAGAGGACGGACACAAATGGTGTTGTCATTGCCGTGAGCTTGCCCACTCGGGACAGGTATGCCCAGCGATAAATGGCTCGTGAAATAACCTTTTTTGTTTTTTCTTATCGGCTCTTTCCTTCTGGATGCGCGGTTTTGAAGAAGACTTTCGGTGACGGAGTTGAATTCTTTTAGCTAGGATGGGTCTGCCTGCTGAAAAGACACAAGACTTCCTCTGTCGGGAGATAAAAAAAAAAATCATTTAGATGCCAGGTCTATGAAATTGCACAACGTGCGTTAGTTTGCTAGATATTCCGATCTAGGGTACGGCGTGTACTGAGGCCCTGTTTTAGACGAGGGAACTATCACTCATATTACATTAAGAAGTAATTTTCGAAGGAGTGACTCTTGAACTTTTCTGAAAGAAAGGAAAAAATTTTCAAAAGTCAAAAGTGTGATCTTCTTGAAATATTTTTTTTTCTGAATTAAGAAAAGGGATTTTCCAATGTTAAAATTTTACGGATAGTTTTGTCGACCTCAGAATGAATTTTTGAGAGTGCTCAACATTTTTAGGTATGCAGAGTTGCTTTCAGTATGCTCCGGACAAACTTATCATGCCTCAACGACTTCATAAAATTACCTCAAGTCGACCTGAACAAAGCCCAAAACTCACTTTTTAGGAAATCGTAGAGCAGCAAAACGCTCTTTTTGAGCATCTCCAATTTTTTTTTATTTTTTTTTGCAGAGATCACAATAGCCTCGAAAAACAAGTGGTTCTTTGGAAACGCAACATGTTGCGAACGCCCCTCTTTTGAACTGCGAGCGCGCGCTTTGTGCCGAGAATACTGTCACCTTATGAGGCCGTCATGGGATCGGATTCGCAGTGGATATCGGATTCCCTATGACAATGAGCAGCCCGATTCAGGTCGTGAGATCCTCCAGAGAGCGATTACATTGCGTCCACGACCCACTGGATTACGACATAAATAGACAGTCGAACTCCGCCTTTGCGAAAAGAAAACTCAAGAGGTGAAGACACTAATGGGGAGGCATTCCTCGTGTCAATTAGCTCATTTAAATGTCGCGCTTTATTTGTCTTTGAAGAATTTTAAATCTCCTGCCGCGAGGACAGTACGTTTCCACACTTTGAAAAGCTGTGATCCACCTTTCGTCGGAAAGCTGATTGAAGCGAGGCATAATAATACGTAATCTACAACGTAACTTGAGTTAACCTAAACTAACGGTAGTCAGGCCTGACGCCGCTTGGTGACAGTGGACCGGAGCGAGGCACCAGGAGCTCCCGAGCGGGCAAGGCATAAGAGTTTACTTAACCTAGCTTAATCTAACTTGAGTTAACTTAACCGATGCAGTTTATGTCGTTGATCATTTAAAGGTTGAATACTAGGACGAATGACAGAGGTGGAAAACCTAGACCTAACCCTTAAACTGTGAGGGGAAACCAAAACGCGATGCTCTGCTGTAACAGATTCTTCGATGAGTGCTAAACCTACAAATATCTTGTAAACTGATTATGTAAGGCAAACATCCATCTAACAGGAAGAAATAAAATAATAATAGGTTATATCTGCAAATTTGATTATCCGTAAAATCTCCAGTATTGCAGTGACTATTTTGGACGTATCTGAAGTGTGATACGTCAAAAATGTGAAAGTTTGGCTTCAAAAGCGGTGATGTTTTCAAAAAACCCCAGGCTACTTTGAAGTGAAGATTTGACGCGAGATTTGACGATTTCGCGTGTATTTTGAAAGGCCGAGAATTTACAAAGTATATTAATTGAGGGCGGCAGAGTTTTAAAAACGGAGTTCTATGAATCCATTCTTCAAACAGTACCTAAAAAGTAATATGAAACCTCTGGAAGCCGCATATATCGCATTGCGCCTCATCAAGCAATACTTTTTTAAAAATAAAAAAAGCCAATAATCTCTTGGTGAAGACCGGCCTAGATTAAGAAGGTTTCCTATCCGAGCTTTGACGTCAAAAGCATATGGTGGTTGTGAACGCAGCCATTGTATCAGAAGCACGTGCTCATGGGAACACCTACAACTTGAGCTCTTCTAAGGTATCCGCTTCATTGTTGAGAGGGGCCGAGAAAAACAAGAGCGGGGCGAGGAGGCTCTAGGCTAGAACTAGTATCCGAAGTGGCTGGACTGCAAGCTTCCTCGTTTGAAAAGCGTTTTGGCTTTTAATGGCCAATATAACTTCCGTAATGGATATCGAAGGAATGGTTTGATGAATAGCAGCTTCTAATGGAAATTCCGACGTATCATGGCTGGTTTTATGCTGGGGTAAAACGATCATGGTGGCACTGATTATTTGACATCAAGCGCATTCTTATGTTCGTCAAAATGCGCCGTTTATGGGCCGCTTTAAATTAGTTTGACCCATATACGCTGCCCGAGGACATTTGCGTTCGTTCCAAACGTTGCTCAAACAAAATTGTTTTCGCTCAGAAAATCTAAGGAGAGGCAGCTGTGCTCGTGGCATCGACGCGATCAGAGCGGACTAAGCTTTAACGTAGATATAAGTATTTCAACCAGATTTTGGTTGTTTTTTTTCTGTGTTATGATGTAGATGCTCCTGAGGCAAGGGCTCGTTAGATCGCCAATTGGAAAACTATCACTTTAGATCATTCAATGCCGAGCGGAATCGACGCGAAGGACAAGATGCATCCGAGTGGAGCGATGCATGAGTCACAAGGGACTTAATCTAACCAAGGTTACCCTATTTTACCTCAGCGGTCGTCATTAAACCTAATTAAAAAAAGTAAAGGTTTTGTATGATGTGAAGTTGCCACCATCTCATGAAAAATTCACCATTCGTAAGGCTTCCTCCGCGAAAAAATACCTACAGTGTAAAATGAGAACGCAAATCATTGAAACTCCTGTGTTCCTTTCAAATGGTTCGAATACATTTATTTTAATCCAGATAATCGTCTCCGAAAGTATCTCTAGTTCCTTGGGGCCACCCAATCAGTTCGGAATAGTTTATACTGAAACAGAGATAAAATGTCTCCACCTTCGGTATGAAAAATCCGCCGCTGGAGAAGACTTGTTCCGAGAAAATGGATCAAAAGGAAGAAGAAAACAGTTTTGATGAAACCGTTTGACGCCGCGCCGTCGGCACCGTGGGGCTTGCGAGTAAGGCCGGAGGGGCCACCGATGCCGGAGGGGCCATCGAGGCCCGAGGCGCCGCCGGAGGACAAATGAGCAAAGGGGCTCGTTAATCAGAGAAGCCGACAAGTGGGGGAGGGGCTGGGGGCTATTAAAGGTCGGGGAGGCTTCCATAAAGGAGGAATAAAAACATCGGTGTCAGCGCACAAAAGGCGCTTTGCTTTGCGACCTCAGAGAGGTCAAAACTTATGTCAACCAATTTTCCTTTTCTGCTGCCGCTGGAAATTTCGATTTTGTAAGCCCTGCTGCTGATGTCCGACAAGTGTCGTGATAACAACAACCAAGTATCGAACAATCAGCTACAATCAAGTATCGAAATTTTGCTAATAAAGTCAGACCTTTGATTTGGTTTTACGCCCTTATTAATCTTGTGAGTTTGGAAACGCGCACGTATTTTTGTCTGACATGTGAAGAACTACTCATCTAGGCACTTTACAGTCCGTTTGTTGATTTTAGTATTTACTAAAGTTTAATAGTGTAGATTTTACACATCTATGTCCCATTCTGGTTGAACGTTTCAATATTTCATGAGGATTGACAACATGTCACGTAGACTTAAGCAATTTCAAGTTAGTTGAAATGATTTTTTCCTAAATTCGATGCTTCTCCCACTCGGCTGTTTCAGGCCTGATGCCGGTAGTTAGGTTAGCTTAGGTCAGCTAACGTTCGCTTGGGTGCCTTATGCCTCGCTCCGCACGGCTCCACAATGAAAACTAGAACACAAGGTGAGGTGGGCAACCCAATCCCCAACCACATACTTGGTGTTGATTTAAAACTAAATTAAGGAACATGAAATGAAGCTTGTTCACGGCGAATAACTTTGCCCAGAATACATTGACGCAAAGTCGGTGGCATCCTTCAGACGATCTTCGCTAAAGTCGCCTGTCGGCCTGTCTGTAAGTTGCAAAATTGATGGCCAGCATCCTTCCTCGTGAAGCGCAGCGCCGGTGCTGTGAGAAGACATTTGTATTTTGCAGCTCTAGCCTAGACCAAGTATGTAACCCAAGATGGCCATTAGCATTGGGTCCAATCCGTCTTGTTCGAGTGGTTGTGAATTTGACGTCTCGGAAACGAGTACGCTGATTGGTCGAAAGATCCTCCATATGGGTGGTATTCCGGTGTTGGAAGAGTGCCGGAGACCAAACTGATACGGAGAAATTCGAGGTGCTTTTATTTATGGATTTGCATCGCTGACGGATGGCCAGGAGTGGAGATCGTCTTGCAGAAAGTATATCTTCCTCGCGGCCGCGTGTATCACTAATCTCTCTGAGAAGTACAATATTGAACTACCATAATAACAAGGATCTTTGTAACACCTTTCCCCCTTTTTGATCTCTTTTTTAATGTACAGTTATTCCTTTATATTTGGTGCACATCTGTTCGGAATCTGAGGACGAATTGTCCAGATTTGATGGAAACGGAAATATTTACTCAAACACAGAGAAGGCTTAATTTGTAAAATTGATTGTTACGTTACGTTAGAAGGCTATGCTTAACTTTGGTCTTAGGCCTGGGTGAAGTCGGTTGTTTGATGCCGTGTTGAAGAACATCCTCGGTTTGTGAGTGTAAGGGTTCAGAAATCTGCTCTTTTGTACTCTTCGGTTAGGCCTATGTATTCTTAATGACTATATCTGTTGTTAATCACGAAATAACATAAACTACTTTCGAGCGAAGTTCGTTCCTCGTGTGCAGTGGTTTCTAAACTCGTATATACTTTACGACAGAGAGGCGCCAACCACAGAACTTTAATATCCCTTTCGAGCGCTCGAAAATCTTTGACGCCATGCAGAGCTGCGCACATGAAACATGCAAAGTCATCCCAGCCCGCTTTCCTAGTTTCTTAATTTCAAGAAAACATTTATGCCAAATTACCTTATTACGCACAGCCTCAATTTCCAGCTCGCTTGAAAACTCCCAACTTAAACAGGCGCATTGATTTTGTTAGCGTTCAGTTAAGCTAGTGTAGCTTCAATTAGAAATTAGACCGGTTAATCCAGTACCTACTCGTCATGTGTTAGTTCGACAGGAAGGCGGGTCCTTCTCTTCCCTAAGCTGATTATTATTTATTCCTTCATCCCAGAGAAATTTAGCCCGAAACAAGTTTTATGTCTATCGTACGTGTCGCACGCGATTGTAAAGTTTGTGTAAATGATGATAACTTTGGTGCCTCCCATAATAAAGATTTGTTCATGGTGCATTCAGGCACGTCAGACTAAACTAAGACTGGACGTTGCTTTCATATTAAAATATTTTTCAGTTCTATTATTCCTGAAACACCGACATGCAACGTGTCCTAATGGAACTAGGGAGGAAATATTTTATCGTGGACGAGCGATCACAAACCAATCTTTGAATAAAATATCGACTGTTTTCTCTTTTGGACGGCTTATTATATCAACGGCAACTTCTTGACATTTTTGTGTAAGTTTGAGGCTTGGCCGTAAAATACTGTGTTAACAGCCGAGCGGAGCGGTGGCAAATTTTTTAGAATAATTTACCGCGGGGCATACCTGGGAGTGAAATAAAATTATCGATACCTAGTTATGGAAAAGAAAATCATTCCTAAAGGACGGGCTTTTTGTTTTTGAACGGATGCAGTGGGATTAAGTGGCTCGTGTACAATCAGTGGAAAAAAGTATTGCTCCCTCTCATGTCATTGTTCCAAACCTCTCGAACTTCAAAACGGGAACAGATAAGTACGGCAAAAAAGCTTTTTATCAAGTCGTTAGATAGAGCAAATATCTGTCGAATTCATTTCGTGCTCTTTTGTTGAATCTCTTTTCGTTCCGGAGTTAAGAAGGTTTGAAAAAATGTGAGAGAGCAGTACGTTTGCCACTGATCGAACTGGACATTGTGATTTATTAATTATTGTACGAGATATGTAGATCACAGGGAAACCAAGCTGTGGCGATTTTCAAGGAACCAGACGTCCCGAATGTTATCGGGAGGACTTAAAAGCCCGGCTGATAGTTTTTCGCCAATGTTGCATTGAGTTGGGACGCAAAGACTTCACCGTTGCAGTGAGAAAGCTGTAACAAAGTTTCGTTTAACCATTAAATCAAATGAAATTACATTCATTCCCGCCGAGAACGCTTCAAAGTAACCACTCTTGTTGTTTCATCCGCGTTATCCCTTAGACTGAATAATGAAGTTTATGGGCACATTTCTCGGGATGCATCTTAATGTACCTAAGACAAAAATGATTAATGCAACGAAAGTTCTAACAACCGGAGAAAGACTAAGTAATCCATAATAGCAACCCCATCGAAAAGTCATTTCTTCGGGAATAACACAGATGTTGCATCTCGCACCCAAAATATTTCCAGAGTTCCATCATCACCGGTCGGGTCGGCGCGACGTAAAAAAAAGTGTTACGGTAAAGGGCACGTTCGGAGGACAGCCGCGGCCACCTGCGCTCCGCGGACCTCGCGCTGCCACCTGTTGGTCAAATTAAGAAATTAATTTTTTACGCCTGTGAGGCGGAGCGCCGTGGCGGGCGGGGCGCAAGGTGACGCGGACGCCCCCGACCCGCCCTCTGGACCGCCTCAAAGCCCCCAGGTCCGCCACACCTGCTGATATGCGAGATAACCTCCGGGTACTAACCGGTCGAGTAGTAAACACTGCTTGGTTTATGGCCTCAACGATTCGCACGGAATTCGAATCTTATTTAAAGAGATATTTAACGTGTGTTTAACTTGGTGGTTATGAGCAGACGGACCTCCTACGGTTTTAATGTTGTGGACTACATCGGAGAGAGCAGGATTTTGTTGGACCAGGTTCCTTGGACTAATAAACATCTGAAACAGAGGTGGTCTCGGGTATCGTTAGGAGTTTAGGATGGGCCTCTCTTTGACAATTATTTGCCTGCAGGTGTGGGCGGTGTGCTTAGCGACGGAGGTCCTCAAGTTCGCTTTTTGCGAGTATCGCATCGGGAAGTTGGGAGAAGAGTTGACAAGAAGTAAAGACTTAGATAGAGAGTGGTGACAGCGGCAGGGGCACAGGCGGATTATGGGACGAAGTTATGAGGTGGTTGCTAAAAGTTGCCAGGAACGGGAGCTGCAGGAAAAGATCTGGATCGGGATGATATTTAAGGATGAAGGATGTGGCGTTTGAGGGACGAGAAACGGCGGAAGGATAATATGACGAACTTGGCAAGAACGATGTGTTTCTACCGCAGAGATTGTAGTCAGGGCGTAAGAAGAGTATCGTAATACAAGGCGGAAGGCTATTTTATACTGTGCTAAAGTGCCGGATTACTTCACTTCAGCCCGACAATTCGCTCTGAACCTTGCTACAGCTCCTAGTACCGTGTTTTACTTTGTTACTAACGAACTTTAAACAAACTACAACACAATATTTTTCATAGTCGCATATTCTAAGCGCAACTTTTCTGCTCAGGATATCTTGATTTAAATTGTTCAGCGTTTCTCTTTTCCTAGTCCTACCGATCAATTCCTCTTTGCAACACAGTAAAACAACTCGGTGCTAAACACAGAAGAAACCAAATACCCGTTTTATAGAGTCCTATACCGTACCCGCTCTAGAAACTGAAACTGTGGTATGGTATATTTTGGCCATTTCTAAAGAAAGCAGACCTATTCTTAGAAAGATCTGGTAAAGAAATTTTGAATGAGAAACGTTGAACTTGAGACTATCTTCAGAAATGACTAAACTGCGCACTGCCCCCATTTGAGTTTCACACGCCATACGCGCATAGAACTCCGTAAAACAGGTGTTCTTGTTTTGCTGTGAACGAAGTTTTGAATCCTACCGCAAGCTTACGGTATATCATTGGGCATCCCTCGTACCACAATACCACACAGCCTCACCACCAAACCACAGGGAGATAGGGAACCATTCTAACGCCCTTCATCTTTTACAGGCATGCAAACACGATTGTAGGGCCGCCCTGCAAAACCCGAGTCCCACTGCCGTCCGCGCCCTACCTACAATATATCCCAACCCTAAAACGCGGCCAGAAAACAAAGTCCCCTTTGATAATTACAAAAAGCTTCGGCGCCACACCTCATACGTTACGCCTGTTTTGGCTATGCCAACTAGAAATAACAAATGGCAAAACGAGAAAAAGGTGACCTCTGGCAAATGACTTTTGGAGCCGACGTTATCCGGCCAGGTCAGGCGCTTGCTAATTGCCTTCTGCGATGGGCAATAATGGCCCAAATGGGGGACTGTCTTCCGCGCAATTCCCGCCCTTCGTTCCATTAAAACGCTGATATCTAATGAATCCTAGATGAGAACAAAGGGAACATTAGTCGTTTTCCGTGGACTTTGAAAATTTTCGAGGGACAGAACTGGCACATCCATCAGCGTCTGTCACTTTTTCACTCAAGATGAGGGCGGGTTTCAGATTCGTTTCATTATCATCAGTTAGTTTCGAGTTTTGCTACTTGCTCCTAGTTTATATAAATGAAGCTCGAGACATGGCGGTGTAGTTATGTCAAAGGAGGGCCAGTTTTTCTCCTGTTTGTAAATGATTGCGATCACGATAGTGAACTTCAACAGCGCTGTTGAAGTTTTCAGTCCTACTTGCTCTTCTGACTTCTTTTTCTTAACTCTAGGTAACACGCGTAACTTGCATGTTAGAATTACGAGAAAGTACTCTGAAGAGTGATAAATAACATTTAGACTGATGTTTATTGTGTATCGCACGGTGCTTTACAGTCGCCCAATTTCACGTTATTACTTGCGTGCCTCTTAGATGTTTTCTTTCACTTTAGAATATCGCCCGTAATGGCCATCTGATTATCAACGGGTCCTATTGCGAAAGCTATTTCTCGAGTCTCATCTCAAAACGACTCCATCTTGACCCCCCCCCCCCGATTTACCTGTGGCCCCCGAGGGTTACGTTGCATAGCACAGAATTACAAAACGTCAGAAAAAGTTCAAGCGAAAAAAAAATCGTCGCGAACTATGATGATTTGCTTCCATTCCTAATTACCTGATTAAATATAAGACCGCGCAGTGGGGCGGCATAACCTCTTCCTTTCTTCATCCGGTTTATTGGGTTTCATTGTGTACCAACCGATGTCGGCGGCCTTTGGGTCCACCGGATGCCTAGACGATTCTGGTGGTCCGTATCTTAACCCCATTCATTGTCACTCCTTAACCCGCTCCGACCTTCTGTCATCAATTGGATGGTAGGTGGGACGATGTAAACAACCTTTTATTTTCTTTGACGCGCGCTTCCGTTAGGTAAGCCCCGGACCCAAATCCGATACGTCTGAATAATTTGACGATTATCACTATTTCCGTAGATTTCAAAATACACCGCATTTTTCTCCGGCAACGCACCAAAATCCTCCCGTCGAAGAATTCTGTTCAATACTCGCCAGTTTATGAAATTGCCTCAGAATAAGTTTGAAAATTTATAACATTAGGACCGAAATAATAGGTGCAGGACATTACATAATTATAATAAAGATAATGAATAACAACGAAACCGCTCTAAAAATTCTTATATGATGCTCATTCGCAAACGTGGCGTTGACAATTGTGCCAGGTGATAGATAATATTAATTTACCTTTAATTTTGCCTGTTTCATATTTGGGTTCGTTTCCCTTTGAGGGACCTCTAAGATGTAATACAGGTGCACCCTACCTTGAGTTCATTGTTCTAATAAGACTAAGAATATTTTTTATGGCAAACCGTTGTTCAGGTACCTAGCAAGACAGCTGCGACTGTGCCACCCGAGACGAATCGGCTGATTCGTCAAGGAGACGAAACTTTTTTATTTTTTAAAGGTTTGCAGCAGTGTCTTGACATAAGCATGCATCGATTGTTAAGTGCACTGGACACGCATGGCTGGTACTACCTAAGAGGGCTCCAATTAACTGCGTTATCAACTTCTGAAGGAAAAAGTCTTTTAATAGCTCAGCAGCTGCTGTGCTGGTGATTGCATTTTTGTCATTTGTCGCCTATTATGCCTCTCTCACTTTTTAGTCTGGACTCGCCGTGGCTGAGGGAAAAATATCTTTGGTTTTGCAATTCAGTTGAGAATAGAAAGGAAGAAATCATCGAGCATGGTATGTGGTATGCAACAAAGGTGCTTTAGGTTCAGGAAGCCTATGTACAGAAGTGGGAGTTAAAATGAATTCGCTAGTTACTTCATGAATACGCATTTATTTTAAAATAAAAATATATGGCATCTAACAGCTGTGTTGCTTACGGTACTCATGTTGTAGTGAGAGGGACTTCATCATATGAGCGCCCAATAGTTATTGAACTGTCGTATAAACTAGTATTTTACTTAGTTCGAGTAACACTACATTCCATGACCACACAGAAGCACGAAGGGGACCAAATTTCCTCTCCTCTAATCCATAGCTACTTCCGAACGAGTGAATTTCATTGAAAGGAAGTAAAAGTGTGGTGGATCATGATAAAATCCCGGCCACTTATGTTGCAATAATCTTACATTCTCTTAAGCTAAAGTAACATGATAGATTTGGCTGCGTATTCGTCGGGGAAATTCCTCTGCCTCATGATAATGCTAAGGTTCGATTCGTATCTATTTTTTCTTGATTGCGGATGCCAAGAAAAGTTGTCGGTTGAAATTGGTTCATTGTCGGAGGAACTGGTAGCACCGGACAGGGCGTAGCCTTATTTGGGGTGGTCGAAAAATCAGCACCTCTCTCCGTTAATTGGTAGAACGCGAGGAAGTTTCTAATTAATTGCCTAAATAATTAATGAGTGGGTCCAAGTGAAGAAGCACGAGCTGACGCCATTTCCATATTTTCGTTGTCACTGGAGCCGCCATTCTGAATAAATAACTTTGTTTCCTCCTGAGTCGTGTGACGTTTATGGTTATCGAGATTTGACTTTGCATGTCGAATAAGTGACGCTTATTGACTTGATCTGCTAGTTTATGTCTTTTGCAGATTTGTCAATTGAAAATAGTGAGGAGCAAAATTTCGTGACTTTCACCGGAAACTTCTCTCAGCTTCGGACTTACGATTAAATCTGTGAGATACAACATTTCTCGATTTCAGAGCACCCACGATTCGGTTGTAGGCCACTGTCGAGGAAAAAATTACTTCGCTCGTGATAAGCCATCATCTATCAGGGTGTTCAGAGTCTTTCAATCCTGGATATGGATGAATTGAAGACACCTAACATCAAAACTCCATGACATAATGACACTTTATTGATTTTCCTCGAAGAGGCCTGTTCTTTTATGAATACAATGTCATTACTTACATTTCATCGTGATTAAACATCCATATCAAGCTACTTGTGATCTTGATGAGGGTGAAAGATATCCATAGCTGTAGCGTTTAATTTAAAAACAATATCAATAACATTAGTTTTTGCCATACATTTTTTTTACTTCCGTTATTTGTGTTAAAGAACCCTCAGCTCAAACTCACAGACGAAACTCTTGCTAGCCCTTAAAACTTTGTCATTTCTGATCCGAGGGCCATACACCATGATTAAGTCGGCTAAATCACTCTGAAATTTTCGCAGAAAATGTTGGACTAAATTTATAGTCGAGTCCGGAAAGTCGATTAAAGTTCCCGCAACGCAAAATAGCGGCTTCCTCGGATGCTTTCGACGAAGGACAGAGATAAACAACATCAATTTCCCTGACTATAACTCCTCTAAAGGCATCACTTAGACAAAACAATGATACGTATTTAGATTGTCCACCCTCAGTTTTCGTTCCAGGCTCTTATCACCCTCGAATCTTCAATTCAAAAGGCCACAATTCTAAACTTCCAAGGGCAGCGTTAAAACTTTATACGCGGTTCCATTGAAGTTAAACGTGACTGCGGCCGTCCATTCCACACAAAGCCTATTCAAATGCTTCCGATAGCGACTTTTGTCGCCCTCCTGCTTTATTACCAGTGTATGGTGTCGAAAATCCGGGCACTACCGGTCTCGAGAAGCCGGCCACCTGCACCCAGGAATTCCGGTGGTCATTGTGTGACAGCTAAGGTAACAAACAGCGTGACAAAGGTGCCAAACAAATCTGCCAGAGGCGATCCGTCATTGTGTGCAGATCCTGCAGTGCGGATCCCACAGTGCAGGATGCAGTCGCATGGCCTATTGTTACCCCGAGGAAGCTGGGATTTGGATAGGAAATGCGAACAGTTTTCCGGAGCAGGAGTGGAATAATACGACCACGGGATTTCAATCGTCCGAATCGATAAACCTAGCGGGCTCTATCGTTAAAGTTCGTTCTGCCAAGAACTGTTCAGATATTTGTGTTTAACTTAACAAATGATACGACTGGAAAGATAACTCAGAAAGTCATTTTATATTCGCATCTTCGAGGCATTCCATCAAACGATGAAGGAACCGGCAACGTGTTTATTCTTTGTTAGTATCCCTCGACGAATCTCAATGGTAATAACTTGAAAATTCAAGTTTAAAAAAATCGAACAAAAATTGAAAAAAAGCCAAGGTTGTTGGCCGATTTTTTTTCTTTGAATTTTCTTGGTTTCTTACGACTGAAATTTATCAAGGGATACTAAAATTGATTAAAAACTTCACCCGTTGTTTCATAATTTTTTATTGAACGCCCCGAAATGGCGAATGTGAGATGAGATTTTCGCCGAAGCTGAGGAAGCTTTCGTGTCGGAACCCTGCCGCTATGCGTTGGTTATTTGGATGACAAACTTTGACCAGTACAGAAATTAGTGTTGCAGCGTTTGACACGAGAGTCGTCAAAGTATAAAAAGTCTTCTTCTCAATAAGGACAGATGTGTAGAAAATCCATTAGGCCTAGATAGGATCGAGACGATATTTAACCCCATAGGTACCAAAGATGGCACGAGTTTCCCAGGTACTATTTACAGAAGGAAGGCCTCCTACAAATATGACACCATTGCACGTTGAGTTAAAACGATCGAGCGACCACTCAAATGATAACAAACCATTTGGTGACAAAGTCCTTAACCTTAAAAAAAAACAAAAAAAAAAACTCATGACCAGTACTTTTTCGTTTTCTTTTACGGACCAGAGCTACATCGGAACTCGCATTTTATACGGCTACTTCTCCACGTAATCTGTTGCAGCGGTATAAGATTTGCAAGAAGCCTTCTTGCAAATTCTCACACCTTCGAAACTCGTTGCACTTTTGAGACTTCGGAGAAACAAGGTAAATGGCTCGATTTTTTTTATGGAGGTACTTTGTGAGCAAACATGGCGTCCGCTAGAGAAGGATGAGCAACATGGGGGACGAAGCCTTAGAAAATCCGGCACGGTTGGAGGGGCGGAGACTAGTGCGCCCGCCGCGCTCTGCTGGCTTCGTGGGGAAGTTCGCACGACAGTCAGACCTCCTATGTGGAAAAATGCAGGGAACATGTAATGAGAGACTTGACATGTAGGCAATCCATGTCGCTTGATTGTCCTTTAGTAGTGCAGCCTCATCATCATCAAGAACTGAATTCCTACCTTCGGAACAGCTTTGTCAATAATCTGGACGTACTCTGTAAATTTGAAAGATAGTATTTTCTACCTTTCGTGTTCCACGTATCGTTACTGATTGTGAGCCGAGCGGAGCAGATCGTCAGACACGTATCCTAGTCTAACTTAACCTAGAATCAGGTTAACCTGAATGATCGGCTTTCTTTTCTTGCTTGAATGCTTACCTTACAGTGTCATTAACTGCCGCTGAAGAGTATAAGCAACATCCAATTTCAAGAGTCGAGAGGAGTGGTAGCGATGTAAGGCAAAATGCGCGTGAATTTACCTCGCCGAGGTCAACCTAATTTGATGGACTTAACCTACCTGGTAATATGTCTTTAATCTTGATGATGTAACAAAAGATTAGCCGCGAGAAGTTGAAAATGCCACCGTTCTAATATTTAGAGTGTAAGTTATCAAAAAGCTTGAATTTTAATAGCAAATCTGCACTTTAAACCATAAGTTTTCGGTGCTCCTATAGCTTATCGGGATTTGATAAGGTGAACATCAATTTCACCCGATTTTGTGCCTTTATATGATATTCAACTGCATAGAACACACGCTCTGATATTCCTTATCACGTGTGTCAGTTATGAGTATTTTACAAATTATTACCTCCTCAGATCGACTGTGTAACAACCTTACATTGATCAATTTACTTCACATGACAACCTAGCTTGATCCTACTTATAGGCGTATCCATACCAATCCTCAATCATATGAACTTTCATTTAAGTCTATTGCGCAACGGATAACTTCCTCGTCTGCGTAAACATCCTCCTTTCCCGTCCCATCTGACACACAGCAATGTATGTCAACTACATGTAGTCACCGTATGTCAACAAATTTTGTCTCCGACCCACGCTGTTATTAAGTCGAGTTGTTCTGTGATGATAGGACATACCCTCTATTCGTGTATGTTTTCGGAGTTTATTTTTGATCAGGCGTGTCCCAATTTTTCGATGGCTTATAAGGGCCCGTGCTTGTGTTTTCTCCAACCTAAAAATAATCGTCGACCACGAGTCAAAATTTTAATTATATTATGCGTGTATCAAAAACAGCACGGTGCGGGCGCTCTCAGGAAATTACAAGCAAGTTTGGAAGCTGTACCACGTTAAACCTGTTCATATTAATATGCATAACCATCGTCTTCCAATGAATTTTATAGGTTATAATTTGTCGGGAGTGATGACGACGCAAACATAACCGTCTCTTGTATAAAGTAATCGATATTAAAACCTAGGGATACCACCGTGATCGAAATAATTTCTTGCTCTGCTAAACGAAACTGCCGAATGAAACCGTCGCATGTTCTTGGATAAACCATTAACTGGTGGTGATTAAACTCAGGAGAAGTCGCCGGTCAATCCATGTTTTTTTTCTTCTTCTTTGTGCTCTGAGAACTTGTCTGACAGAGTTGCTAGTAAATTTGCAATTTTACGAGTGTAAAATGGCGAGACACCATTCCTTAATTTTATATCCGTCGGCTGTTTTTCTAGGGTTTTGAGGGAAATGCCCCTTGTCATTTTACAACATATTCACATGATTCTTCATTTTGGTTTCAGGTATGGCGATCTCTTAAGCCTTCACAACTACGGAACATTGGCTGATCACGGAAGTAAGTGATGATCCTTATTTGCAAGCAAGTTATCCAGAATCAGAATCTGTTTTTAGGCATTATAATTATTTTTTTAAACTGATGATAGCTAGATGTAGATGGAATTACTATCTTTATTCCCCTTATCTTTAATTCATATGATTATGCAGAAATCTTCTGCTCCTGCAAAACAGAAATACTTATTATTTATTGAATTTTGACTTTTAAAACTCATTTTCGATAAAATCTACGCAAAAATTTTGCTCTAACAGTCTTATTAAGTTGGCTTCTCAAACGATTGTATTTTGTTTCCAAACGGAGCCGAATAATATCGCTACAATTCAAAATTGATTAATACTCTTAAAAGTAACACCAAAAATCCCTTCTTAAGGTATAACAACCGTATGTACCTAAGAGGTTTGAGTTCTGCTCTGAAAAAAAACCTCAATAAGTATTCTCAGAAACTTTTCCATATCATTACGACGAAACGCAAAAAGGTAATTCACGGTCATATTACTCTCTTTTTATATCCTGCACCGGTATTTAAGGGAGGTATAGTTTTTGAGCACAGCCAATTATTAGATTTGAACCAAACCTGATCGAATCTGGAAAAAGCACAAAAACAAGGAAAGCGCGTGTCTTAAAAATAAATTAGTTGGAATGCGATAATCCCTCGGCGACAGTTCAGCTTGGTTGATTTGACAGGCCGGGATTAAGTGGACACGCTCTTTTGTGATCGGGCTGGATCGGAAACGGGCGCAGGGATTCCAATAGGTGCGAAGACGGGGATTCACACACCAGCAAATCTACAGTTGAAAGAAAGATGCAACGATGACAGCTGCTAAAGCTGTCTTTGTTGGTCGTATCGGTTCCGAAAAATGCTTTCAATGTCTCCACTCTAAACGGTTCGATGACACTGATACGTTTTACTCATATTCCAGTTTCGATTAAAAACGATTAATCGAAACGGACCTACTATCGGGGATCACTGAGAACAGAATCCGACTTCACCAATTCCAAGTCATATCAAAGAAGTTCTTGTGTGAAGCAGTACAAGCTAAGCGAATATTCTTGGTATAAGCATATTGGTAGGCATGTATTTTTTTCTCTACTTATTGATTCTTCGATATTGTTGCTCTCAATATCTAAATTCACAGCAATTTTCTTAAGTCAATATTGGTAGTGAAAATGAAGTTTGATAGTGGTTTTGTGTAGAGTATGAATTCCACATGGAATGGTGGAATCAGGCTAGGTGACTATTAGGTTTTTCCCATCCCTTAATAGGTTAGGTGCCATGTGCCTCGATATGGTGTCGCTCCACTCAGCTTGGCGACGGAAGATCGAACATTGAAAATTCTCCGTCCTTTAAATTCACTTTGATTCATTCCCGAATATCCACCTGGGATTTCTTGTGCCAATAGCAACCCAACACCCCGTTATTAGCATCTCTCGTCAGTCGGATGTTTGTAGAGAAACCTTCAACATATTATTTCCTCGAGGGAACATTGTCACCAAACAATCCTATTTCTCAAGGAAGGGTGTCGGGTCTCCAGTAATCCACAGACTCCATCCAAATCCCCAGGCCGTCTAGCCCCGGCCCGCATCCTGCATTTGATCGACACAATATGCAAGCGGGTCACATGACCTATCTTTTTCAGAGAGGACTTTGGGCAAAGAATGAGATGTGTCCTTAAAGAGTTTATGCCAACCCCTTCTTCAGAAGTGCACAAAGGCTTGCTTCCAGCGAAATCGGCCTTATTCCAATGTGGATTAACCAGACTTTTTCAAAGACTTGTCTGTTGTTGCTCGTATGCTCCAAACTTGAGCTATCTGTCCGCTCCATATGTGACGCGGATTTTTGGGGGTGATGTTCAAGTCCGAGAAAGCAAACTTTCTTGGACATTATGTGTTCCGACGTAGAGATAATTTTCCTTATTCCGGGCGGATTTCCTTGGAACGTATTTGGGTTAGGGTAGTTTTGTGTTTCCAGCTTATCGTGTATTTCAATCCTGTTGGCAGTTGAGCTTCGTTGTGGAGGGACGTTTATAAGTTATTCCGATTTAGCTGGTCTCGATGGGATACAAAATACACACTACTCTTACGTCAGACGGGTTTAGTGTAAAATAGAATTAAAACAAAATAGCTTTTAAAACGATGACACTTTTAGGAAGCTTAGGATGTGTGTAATACATCTTCACACAAACTAAGCAGGATACATGCGTTATTACTGAAATAACAATATTCATGAGATCAACAATGATTGCCTGGGCATTCTATAGGTAGCCCTTAGGAAACCCCTTCGAAAGTAGAGAAACCCCTGCGAATAAGAGGCTAGGCTAGTACTTTATCGCTATTTGTGTGATTCGATCTCTTTAACTTCTGTATACATGTGTTTTCTTGAGGCTTCTTTACGGACCCGGGGTCAGGCTTTGTTGCAGCTTGCTTTCTAATGCACGAATAAGTTATGTCGTGAGCGGTGTCACGAAACGTCGTTTGTCGTATTTATCCGAAAATGTTGACTTATTCATGAGCAATTGCTTTCATTCAACGCTTATAATTTTACTGAAAGTGCTTGTGAGGTATGACCCAAGTTGAACGTCAGAGCTGTTACAGAGGCGTAAACAGCACTTTAAAGCGAATTATGAGGGGCATTTTATGATGGTTATCCACTAAAAAGTCTCATTTACTTTCATTTGCAATCACGCGCCTACAAGGATTCTCGAGCTTCAAATGTATCACAATAAATCCGACATTAAATATGGCAAGGATTAGGCAACGGCGTGGACTAAAATGATCCGCCTCATAGCCATATTACACCCAAATGTCTGATTGTTGTCCCTAATGTTTGAGATTCGTTACCAATGGCTAGGCTGGTGAATTTCCTCAGTAGATAAACTTTCACTAAATATAATCGTGCTTCAACGCGTGTTGATTTTAAGTTACTTAATTGCCCTATAAAAATCACATCTACATTCCACAATCTGTAGATTAGAAATTGCATTCGTTTTACCATATGAGGAGATATCCTGATTATATTGGGTTAAAGTTGTCATAGCGTGTAAAACCAAGGAATGCAGAGGTAAATATTTAACAGAGTTTTGCCGTCCTTTTGAATAATAATAATAATAATCTTTCTCAGCAAAGAGTAGGCAAAATATATTTTAGTTCTGTAGAAGCAGAGCAAAATATTGCATAAAAGCGGTCCAATACTGTCATGGAAAACCTTGTCTGCGGAATGGTGTGCATACCCCGTTTATCTGTTGCACAATGCCCAAACAAACCTCTATGTTATTCAATCGAAAAGTTGTCACACTGCTCCCGTTGAAAAGGCTGAACCCCGAAAAACATCTTTAGCGAAAAAAGGAGTTGACTCAAACATCACAAAAGGTGTGTGTATAGACGGTTTTTTTGGATCTCGCTAGGGTGTTAAGGTTTCACAAAGGACATTGTGTTTGAGGTATTTTTAATCGAACGTAATCACATCCATGTGGCAGTTGGCAGCGATTCAAAAATAGTCGGGGGGGTCGCTGAGGATCGCTGATAGACGCCCTGTGTTTAGTTCACCGCAACCAGCGGGGACGACGAAGTAGTGTACAAAATTACTTTTCTCCAGATAAGATACCGTACATTCGCAAGGTTCGCGTAACTCGGTAGACTCACAGTATAAAGGAAATGTTGACAGGCAGCACGAATTCACCGGATTCTCTGGATAGCAGCGTTTAATTGCAGCGACGAGTTGTTAAGAGGCTCATTGCGTCAAAGAGGTACAATCCATTTCATCGCAATAGGATGTCCTGAACCCGATGCAAAAATTCACTCACAAGCCACGAAAACCTCTCCTTGATTCTATTACTTCTAGTAAACTGTGACCTGATCCTCGCTCAAGAATGTATCAGATGCGAAATACCATCTTGCGGAATTTCGAGCTAAATGTTTTGCTGATTTCAACAAAAGTGTAATTATTCTTCAGACACTATGAGGTAAATATAACGTTCAGCTTTGCATTGCGTATCCCACTAGAAAGACTCATCGCATGATCAGAGCCAAACGTAACCTAATTCAATTTAATCGAATTTTCCTGGAAATATTCGAGAAGTATTTTTGCTGATGCCTGGCACGGCGGGCGATAACCCGGACATCTCTCAAACATTTAACGGGCTCGAGAAAGGCCTCCCCGCCGTCCGAAAGCCAATAGTGTTTTTGATCATTTCAAATCGTGAGAGTATACCACTGTTGATGGATGTTAAGATAAGTTGTGTCGGACTCGTGTAAGTCTCAGTTTGAACTCTTTTTTCTCGTGTCGACAGCCGATAAGACAGTGATCGATTTTCGAGGTGGACGTTCACGAGATCTGGATGTAGGCATCGACGGGTCAAAATGGGCGTGGAAGAATCTCGCTCTTATCTCGTTGATTTGATTATAATTTTTAATATGTTGCAGCGTTTTATATATATATATATATATATATATATATATATATATATATATA